>Ga0114974_10002583_pt1 | contig 13910 bp, 11 predicted proteins | sample S_130206_EF_Meta_FD_87318 | JGI IMG/M metagenome (GOLD analysis project Ga0114974, IMG submission 87318) | Freshwater microbial communities from Lake Simoncouche, Canada to study carbon cycling - S_130206_EF_MetaG | ecosystem: Environmental > Aquatic > Freshwater > Lake | place: Lake...
GTTGGATTCATAATGCGCGTGTAGATATTCCCTGCCACTTTTAAATCAAACAAATCCGCGCCATGTGCGCTATCATCAAACGCATACGAGCTCGTTTGATAAATAGGCACCGCAACGGCTTTGGTGGTTGGGTCTGGACTGTATCCACCATGCACAGCAATCGTTTCAAGTTTCATAAAGTTTGACTCCTCAAGTCTATGTTAAGTAATTATTATTTTTCTACACTATTTCCAACACAATTTTTCCAATATGCGCCCGATTTTCAATCAACTCATGCGCATGATTAGCCTTTCTAAGGGGTAATACGGCGTGAATCACGGGCTTTATTCGCCCATCTTCAAGCATTGGCCAAACATATTTATGTAATTTCGCGGCGATATTCGCTTTAAACTGATCATCCCGCGCTCGCAAGGTAGAACCCGAAATAGTTAAACGCTTGAGCATAATGGGCAGCAAATTCAATTCTGTTTTAATACCTTGTTGCAACGCAATGTGAATAAGTCGACCATCAAACGCTAACGACCGCATATTTTGTGCAAAATAGGCCGCGCCAATTATATCCAAAATAACATCAACGCCACGATTTTGTGTTGTTTCTAAAACGACTTGAGAGAAATCGTTTTGGTTGTAATTTATTGCCACACTCGCGCCCAATTCTTTGCAAACTCGACACTTTTCATCTGACCCAGCGGTGACAAAGACGTTTACGCCAAAGGCTTTTGCCATTTGAATTGCAGTCGTGCCAATACCCCCGCTTCCGCCATGAATCAACACCGTTTCACCTGCGGTTAATTGCCCACGATCAAACAAATTACTCCACACCGTAAAAAACGTTTCAGGCAACGCTGCGGCTTGAATAAACGACAAATTTTGCGGAATAGGTAAACAAAGACATGCAGATGCAAGGCAATACTGCGCATATCCACCGCCGTTCACCAGCGCACAAACACCATCCCCAACCGCTAAATTTGTCACGGATGTACCCACTTTAGCAACGGTTCCCGCGATTTCTAAGCCTAAAATAGGCGACGCTCCTAAAGGCGCTGGATACAAACCTTTGCGCTGCATAATATCTGGATAATTTACTCCCGCAGCAGCTACTTTTATTAGCACTTGATTCGCTGCGGGCGTTGGCATATCGCATTGAGCCAGTTTTAAAACGTGATTTTGAATATCTATAACATCCATTTTTTTGGTTAAAGTCGATACGATTTTAAAATGGATTTCAGTAATACAGGGTCTTGCAACGCATCGAGTTCTTTTTGTTTTTCTTTAATGGCAAATTGTATATCTCGAATATTCATTGATAACGATTTTATTATGCTTTCTGGCGATAATTTTGCATAAGGTGAAATATTGAGTTGTATACGAAAAGGTAATTCAATCTCGTCAATTTCTTGTTCTAATTCGCTGAGTTGTTCTTGCAAAATTTTATTAAAATGTTTTAGACGATCGTCAGCTAATGTATTTAGCTTTTGCTGATCGATTTGCTCAATCTCGAGTTGCAGCGCTAATAGTTGCAGTAAATCTTTTTTGCGATACGCTTCATTCACCCGCTGCATCAACGCCGTTTTTCGCTCCCGCTCGGTTTCATCTGGTTCGCGGTCTGGATGAAGAACGGCGACTAGCTTACGAAATACTTCTTGAATCGATTTACTGGTAATTTGTTCCTCTTCTTTTTCTCGCGCTTCTTTTTCGAGTTGTTTTGTCGTTTTTTTGCGTTGCTGACGTTTACTTTCCCGATGTGCTTCGCGCTCTTGCTCGGCTTGGAGTTTTGCTGCTATTGCTTCCTGTACTTTTTCAGGAGAGCTAAAATCGACATTTTCATCGAACTCCATATCATACATATCTTCAAACACGGATTTCATCGCTTGGCTAATGGATGAATTCATTTCGTCACTTTCCGCATCAAAATCTAATTCATTGTAGCGATTATAAATGACTTTGAGCTCTTCTCGCCCTTCATGAATTAAATCGCCCGATAAATCGAGAATCAAGGCTTTTAATTTAGCTTTATCTGTTTTTTTAAAAAAACTGTCATTGTGAGCGGCATCAAATAAATGCACTAAATCCACTCGGCATTGCGTGTAATTATCTACAAATGGCTGATATTCACTATGGAATTTTTGTTGATATTTTGGAAGGGTATCTTGCCAGTCTTGCAAAATTTTTTTCTGTGCATCGATTTTTTTAATTAATGAATTAAACTTTTTTTGTGCTTTGGAAAGTGACGTACTTTCAATATCACTGTCCTGATGGATATGTACAATTTTTGTAGTCATCATTTATGTATCCATAAATTTATCTAATTCCAAGCGATGAAGCGCAAGCCACTGCATTGCAATAATAGGGATGGCGGAGTCAATTTCATTGCGTAGCACCATTTGATAAGCCTCAGAAAATGACGCCGCACGAACAAGAATATCCTCATGTTCATGCGCTAAGCCATGAATTCCGCCGACATTTTCACTGTTCACAAGTCCGCAAAACAAGGAAATTTTCTCTGAAGAGCCACCGGGCGAGAGATACAGGGTATTGATTGGTATTAATTTTTCAACCACGCAACCCGCTTCTTCAAATGATTCACGAATGGCCACTTCTTGCGGTGACTCATTTTCTTCCATAATACCGGCTACAATTTCAATCAGCCAAGGTGAGTTGATTGGCTGATCTATTGCACCCACACGAAATTGCTCAATTAATACCACTTCGTCGCGCCCAGGATCATACAAAACCACCGCCACGCAATTCCCGCGAACAAATAGCTCACGCGACATCTCGCCGCTCCACCCGCCTGCAAACAACGTGTGTTGCAAATGGTATTTTTCCATTTTGAAAAAACCATTATACATAACCGCTTTGTTTAAAATTTTAACATCTTTTTTCATGATATAATTTTCGGTATTGAAAGGTTTAAAAGGAAAATGTCATGCCGCACAATAGACCAATCTCGCCACATTTACAAATTTACAAATTGCCACTGACAGCGATAATTTCAATTAGTCATCGTTTAACTGGTGTATTTTTAAGCGCAGGCCTAATTGGACTTGTTTTTATAATAGGGCAAATTACGCTAGGCGAAGAAAATTTTAATTACATGCAAACGGCACTTCACACAATTCCATGTCGAATTCTGATTATCGGTTTTGTGTATGCGTTAATGTTTCATTTGTGTCATGGTCTGCGGCATTTGCTTTGGGACGCGGGTCAAACCTTTTCGCGTGAAAAATTGACGTATTATGCATTGATTGAATTATTCATTTCAGCAAGCGTAACGCTATTCTTTGCATTGGAGATTATGTGAAAAATCCACTTTCCAAGCCGCATTTAGCGCATACTCACTGGTTGCAACAAAGATTAAGTGCGTTATTTCTATTGCCTTTGTCATATTGGCTTTTTATATTTGCAGAACACTGTCTTCATGCAAATTACAGTGAGATGCTAACATGGCTGCATTTACCCATTAATAAGTACGCGCTGATTGCTTGGTTTTTACTTGTTTGCTATCACGGCGCAATAGGTATACAGGTGATTTTTGAAGATTATATTACACGCCACCGCCAGCGACTCGCTATTTGGACTGCAAACACTTTTTTTATTGGACTTGCGCTGAGTGCTGTTATTTTTCTTGTTCAAATTTAGAGCGCAACACTTATGTTAATTGACACACCAGCATTCATCATCAACGAAGCGACGTTAAAGACGAATCTCAATACGCTTGGACAATTGCGTAAACAATCTGGCTGCAGAGTGCTTTATGCCATGAAAGCACTGCCGTGTTCGCGTGTTCTCGAAATTGCAAAACCGTTTGTAGATGGCTTTTCCGTCAGCTCATTATTTGAAGCGCAACTCGCACGAGATGTTCTAGGAAAAGAAGGTGAAGTGCATTTAACAACACCTTCGCTCATTGCACAGGAACTTTACGAATTAACCACTTTATGCTCTCATATCAATTTTAATTCATTAAGTCACCACGCACTTTACGCCCCTATCGCGCAAACCCAAGCGCAAATAGGTATGCGTGTGAATCCGAAACTTTCTTTTTTAACGGATGAACGCTTTGATCCATGCCGCCCTTATTCTAAATTAGGCGTGGATATTGATACACTTTGGCAATCGAATCATTTAGAAGAAAAAGAAATTCATGGCCTGCATTTTCATACGGTATTTTCAGCTAAGGATTTTACCCCTCTACTGAAAACCGTTGAAAAATTACGTCGTTATTTTGGTAATAAACTAGAAAAATTAGAGTGGATCAATTTAGGTGGTGGATACTTATTTCATAGTATTGATGATTATCAGCCGTTTATTAATGTGGTGACCCTGCTGCGAAAAGAATTGAAACTGGAGATATACATCGAACCAGGCAATGCCGTTGTTGGAAATGCCGCGAATTTGGTAGCGACTGTAATAGATTGCTTTGAAAGTGATGGCAAAAACATCGTAATTTTAGATACGTCCGTAAATCACAATCCAGAAGTTTTTGAATATCAGCGTCTTTTAGATATAGCCGAGCACGATAACACAGGTAAATATTCTGCCATCATTGCTGGCGGAACTTGCCTTGCGGGGGATGTTTTTGGTGAATATCGCTTTAGGCAATCACTGCAAATTGGCGATAAAATCACCTTGAATCATGTGGGTGCGTATAGCCAAATTAAAGCACACCGATTCAATGGGCATAATCTCCCATCTATCTACTTGCAAACCATTGATGGTGAAATGCAGCTGCTAAAACGCTATACCTATCAAGATTATCAACAGCAGTGGACGATGTCTACCTAACACTTTGAATATACGTAACTAACCAGAATTTCTATTATTCTTATTTTTATTTTCAATTTTTGACAGTACCAATGACCACTCGAGATAGATTACTTCAACTTTTTCATGTCCTCCCACAACAAGAGCAAAATGTATTGCTCGTGTTATCTGTCGTTTATGCACCTGTTGGACAAAATCAGTTGATTGCTTTGCTAAAATCTTCGGGATTTGACAGTGGTACAATACAAAATGTTAATCGAGATTTTTGGGAACGATTTCAGAAAATGGGTTTTATCACTCAACGAGAAGGCTGGAGTTGTCATGTTGAGATGATGGAACCGTTGATGAGAATAGCTATTGATCAGCCATGGTTTACAAAACTCATGCAGCAAATCATTATGGATAAAAGCTCATTTAGTTTTATGTCACCCGATATAAACGTATTGCATCAAGTCAAAAGAATGCGTTTATTTCTCTATCAAGGTAATGAAACCGGTTTTGCAGCAAATATCAGTTATCTATACGATAATTTTCCTCGCTATTTCTTTGACCAAATTCACCAATTATTTTTTACGAATTTTGATGACCTATGGTTTGCTTCTCTACCGCAAAAAATTCGTTTTTTAGTCTTAAAATATATGCTGATTGGCGATGGCATTAAATTCGATGAAAGACAACATCGGTTATATCTTTTATTAGAAGATAATTTTTCGCATGGCTCAAATCACATAGAAATTCGGCAAGCACTCATTGAACATCGATTGTTACGAGGTAATGAACAAGATGCGCAAATTTGGTTGCGTGATGATTATTCAGCGGATGGATTAAAGCTTAAGGCATTACATGATATTTTGCATAACAGATATGATGAGGCACTTGATAAATTTAATCTCGCGTTAAAACTGCTCAGAAAAAACAATAAACGCTCCGTCACACTTGGCGGTATTTACGACTTTTTTTATGGCATTATGCTATTGCGTACTTGTCACTTAGCTAATCTTCAACTACTGCAAACTTATTTAACACTTTGTGCTAAAAAAAATGTCGATATTTTTTATGCATTAAATGACATCCTCGCTGATGCGCTGGATGTTTATCAAGGGAAAAAATCGATTGAAAATGCCTCAAACCTTTTTACTAGAAAGCATTTACCCTTTGAAAACTTCGCACAATTACTCATGATTTATTGGCTCGGTGAGTCGAATAGATTAAATTCGCCCTCCCAACAGGCACTTTTACTCTCACCTTTAGTGAATTATTGTCAACTTGCGCAAGAGCTTGAATACAAATGGTTTGCTGCCATGAGTGCAACGCTCTTAGCTCGACTCAATTATTCTCACAAAACAGTGGATAAAATTTCTAAGCAATTTGCAAATGCACCTTATTTAGCATTAATTGATAGTTTTCCGCGCATGAGTGCATGGGAGCGGGCTTTAGAAGCACTTTCGCAACTCAATACCTTAAATGCGCCATCTCAAAATGCAACGTCATCTGAGTCGAGATTAGTTTGGGCATTAAGCATTGATGATGACGATGACATCACGTTTGAGCCAAAAGAGCAACGTCTAGGCAAAAACGGTAACTGGTCAAAAGGCCGCACCATTGCTTTGAAACGTTTATACAATGAACTCGATACGTTTCATTATTTAACAGAGCAAGATATTAAAATTTGTAAAAATATACGTATGAGTCGTAGTCAAGATGGCTATTATGGCTATTTCACCGACGTCTATGTTTTTCCTCAAGAAGTGTTATTTGATGCTATTGGACATCCCAATGTGTACTGGGCATCGCAAATTCAATACGATGCACCTATTGACATCAAGGCTGCAGACCCACAATTATTAATTGACGAAATAGATAATCAGCTACATTTATCCATTCAGCCTAAAATACCTCATGAAGCCAAAATGGTGGTACAAAAAACCGCGACAGGCGTTTTAATTTACCATATCAATGCACAGCATCAAAGAGTGGCAGAAATTTTAGGAGAGACAGGGGTAAACATTCCAAGCGTTGAGCGCAAACGGCTGATGGAAACCATTTCCTTCATTCCAACGACATTGACAATCCAGTCTAACATGGTCGGCATGGCAACCCAAGCACTGACGGTTTCTCCAGACAATCGATTACATTTGCATTTACAACCCATAGGCGAAGGCCTTTATATAGATGTGTTTATTCAGCCCTTTTTAGATGGTGGACCACTTTATAAACCAGCAAATGGTGGCACAACAGTATTGGCGGAAATTGAAGGGAAACAACTGCAAACCACCCGTAATTTTGCTATTGAGAAAAACTATGTTGCTCAACTATTTGAAAAATGCCCTAACCTACCACCTAACAGTTCTTTAAAATGGCAACTCGATGAGCCCGAAAATGCGCTGGAAACACTGCTCAACTTACAGAATATTACCGAATTTGCGGTATTAGAGTGGCCTAAAGGGAAAAAAATAAAAATCAGCCGCGAAATGGGATTAACGCAAGCACGTTTTTCTGTGCGCCAAGAAAAGAATTGGTTTAATGTTGAGGGTGAATTAGTCATTGATGACGAAACCGTTCTTGATATGCAACGTTTAATGCACTTACTTGCGAATTCATCAGGGCGTTTTTTGAAGTTAGAAGATGGTCAAATTATTGCGCTGACCAATGAACTACGTCAAAGACTCGATGACTTATCGGGACTTGGTGAAGTAAAAGACGATAAAATTCAGTTCCACGCCTTAGCCGCACAGACCTTAGATGAACTCACGCAAGGCATGAACATCAATGCAAGTAAGCCTTGGAAAGAACAGTTAAAGCGTCTTGATGAATTGAGTGATTTTAATCCAAAAGTGCCCTCCACATTACAAGGTGAATTGCGAGATTATCAACATGAAGGTTTTCTATGGATGAGTCGCCTTGCTTACTGGGGCGCTGGCGCTTGCCTTGCTGACGATATGGGACTAGGGAAAACGGTTCAAGCATTAGCCTTAATTCTTTCTCGTGCGCCGCAAGGCCCTACTCTCATTCTAGCTCCAACCTCGGTATGTATTAACTGGCTTGAGGAATGCGCTCGATTTGCACCCACTTTAAATACGCAGCAATTTGGCACGGGTGATAGACAAACCATGCTTGATCATTTAGGCCCATTCGATTTAGTGGTCTGTAGTTACGGCTTGCTTCAAACAGAAGCGCAGCGCCTACAAAAAATTCAATGGCACACCTTAATTGCCGATGAAGCACAAGCCATTAAAAACACACTGACTAAACGCTCAAAAGCCGCTATGGCTCTGCAAGCCGATTTTCGTATGGTAACGACAGGAACCCCAATTGAAAATCATTTAGGTGAACTATGGAATCTATTTAATTTTATCAATCCCGGTTTATTGGGTTCACTTAGTCGATTTAATGAGCGTTATGCAAACGCGATTGAAGATCATCATGATCACGCCGCGCAACAACGTCTTAAAAAATTATTACGTCCATTTATTTTGCGTCGCCTCAAAAATGACGTATTAACCGAATTACCCGCACGAACTGAAGTGACATTACATATTGAATTAAGTCATGATGAACGAGCCATTTACGAAGCGCTTCGACGAAATGCGCTAAAAGTAATGCGTGAGGCAGGCGCGCAATCAAATCAACAACTGCAAGTGCTTGCAGAAATCATGAAATTGCGACGCGCATGTTGTCATCCCCGTCTTGTCTTCGAAGAAAGTACTGTTAGTAGCTCAAAACTTCACGCTTTTGAAGAATTAGTCGACGAACTTCTGGAAAATCGCCACAAAGCACTTGTGTTTAGCCAATTTGTTGGGCATTTAGCGCTTATTCGTGAATTACTGGATAAAAAAGGGATTTCGTACCATTATCTTGATGGATCCACTCCTGTCGCTCGTCGCAAAAAGGCCATGAATGCATTTCAAGCAGGTGAAGGTGATTTATTCTTAATTAGTTTGAAAGCTGGCGGTACAGGCCTTAATTTAACCGCTGCCGATTATGTCATACACATGGATCCGTGGTGGAATCCTGCCGTTGAAGATCAAGCTTCTGATAGAGCGCATCGTATGGGACAAAAACGTCCTGTCACCATTTACCGTTTAGTCACAAAAGATACGATTGAAGATAAAATTGTAGAATTGCATCATCTCAAACGTGATCTTGCAAATAGCTTGCTAGAAGGGGGTGAAATTAGCGGCAAAATGTCAGTGGAGGATATGTTGGCTTTATTGCGAGATGCTGAATGAAACAAGATCTACTATAAATGTTGAAAAAAATAAATTGAACAATGATAGATTACTGAATTAATCCCTATTTTACAGATCCGTCAAAGCGGAATACTTTGCAGAAAACACTTAATCAAGAAAAAATGAGTTTCGTTGTATCAAATCCCAATGCAGCGGCTTTTGCAATTAACTTTTTCTTTAGATTGTCATCAATGGTAGGTGTGCGAGCAAGCAACCAAAAATAAGACTTATCTGGTCCTGAAATTAAAGCGTATTGATAATTAACGGTATCTAATTCAAAAACAATATAAGAACCAAAAAATGGTCCAAAAAACGAAACTTTCAAATAGGCTTCATTAGGAGACTGCACGAAATACCCCCTACCTTCAGCCTCGCTCCATTCTTGCTTTTCATTTGAATAGCCACGATTAAGCACTTTAAGACCGCCATCTTGGCGCATACTGTATTCCGCAGAAATTTGAGTTAGTCCTCGCTCAAAGCGATGATCTAACCGGGCAATTTCATACCACTTCCCCAAATAACGCTCTATTTGAAAAGAGGTAACCGGTGTAATATTGTCTGGAATGCTCACACAACCAGTTGCTAACAAAACAAAGAGAATTAGTATTTTTTTCATAAGCATTAACCTCCTTAAAAATTTACGTCATCCATTGATTTGATACAAGAAAATAAAAAATAGCTTTATTAAATGCTATATCACATACAAAACAGCGAACGGAATTAAAAGTACAAATAAAACAGCAAAAATAAATAGTATAAAAGTACCCAACTCAAACTCCTTTGATTATCCTAATTTAAAATTAAAAAAACACTTAACTCCATTGAATCATTTACTTATCAAATGCTCAAAGCGACTTAACGAAGGGGCAAACACTAAACTTCTACAAACAATGCTCATACGTTACCGTATAAATACAAAAAAAGTCTAGTTATTTTCCTCTTGTTCGAATTTAAATTTTCTTCTTCAAACCTCTTTACGATCTGTAATATCAAAGCGAACGGTAATGTATTTTTTGGGTTTAGGTGGAATAGTCTCAGCATCCATAACAGGCACAATAACTGCACTCACCCAGTATAATGTTCCATTTTTATGACGATTGCATATTTCACCACGCCAAATTTTACCACTCTGAATAGTATCCCAAAGTTCACGATAGAAACTTGATGAATGCACATTGGATTTCACAATACGGTAGGTTGAACCAAGCAATTCTTTTTCGTTGTACCCTGAAAGCATACAGAAATTATCATTGGCATAGGTAATGATACCCAATGCATCCGTTTCTGCAATAACCACCGCATTATTAAGTGCAAAATAATCTTCAAAATAATTCTCTTTTAATAACTCAGCTTTTCTACGCTCATTCTTTTCAGTTAAGAGCTTATACATTAGATCATCTACTTCGTCATTGCTATGCAGATTCATCAGCTCTGGAATTTTGGGTGCTAAGTAAATGGCTGTAATAAAGGATAAAACTGCAGTAACGCTTTTTAATATGGCATCCAACCAATACATTGGTTGCCAAAATATCACGATATCCATTAAATGCGTAATACCGCAAGCAAGTACAAAATACGAAAACAGCCACAACAAGCGGTTCCAAGCCAGCCCTATATGTTTTCTTGCAAAGAGAATAAGCGCAATTCCAATATAGGAATACGATAGAAAAATAAACCCATCGCTCACAACATACCAGGTTAATAAATCCCATGACCATTTAATACAAAAACCGTGTGGCATAAAATCATTTTGAAACAGCGTAAACATCCAGTTTTACCTCAAATAAGTTCAAACAAGACAACTACATCAAAAATACTCAACCGAAATGGCATCTAAAGCCATTTTTATTTGAAGAGGTGAGATTTCATTCATACAAAAACAAGATGTTTTATCTGGTTTGCAAGCATTACAATTTCTATCAACCACAAAATATTGTGCCTTTTTTCCAATCGGCTGCCAGCGTACAGGATGAATAGGTTTAATAGGCGGGTAAATTCCAAGTGAGTGTTTTTGTAAAGCAGCCGCTATATGAACAGGTCCCGTACTTGAAGCCACTATGCCATCACATACGTCAATTAATGAAACGAATTCAGATAATGACATAAAATCAATGACGTTTGTTACACGTTCACCCACTTTATCCAGTAACGGCTGAATAGCGTCTTTATCGTTTGACGTACCAGAAATAAAAATCTGGAACTTATTCAAATCAAGCATTTCAATTAATGAAATAAAATGATTCAGATCCCATTCCCTTCCGCTACCACGTGATTTTGGATGTAAAATAACTTTAAATTTATTAGTCTGAAGTAAATCAGTCACTTTTTGTGGCAAAGGCGCAATTTTTGTCATCGAAAATAACGCTTCAATTTCTTTTAATAAATAATCAAATCGAATGCCAAAAGGTTTGAGTAATTTGAGATTGAGTTGCGCTTCATGTAGTGGCGAGTTTTTACGACTCAGCCGTACAAAATTCGTACACGTTAGCCAATGAAATGGGCGGTTTATCGTGCCGATACGATACGGAATTTGAAGTTGTTTTGCACGATGGGCAATTTTTTTATTAGGTAATACATGAATAATGCATTCAGGCTTTTTTCCACCTAACGTGATTTCTTTTGTTTTGAAATCATCAACATCGATAAAAACATCTACAGCACTACACGTTTCAATAATCGCCTGCGTATATTTTGTTCCCATAAAACCAATAATAAGGTCAGGGAAAGCTTGTTTTAGAAGCGTTGCGAATGGCAACGTTAAAACGACATCGCCAATACTGTCTACGCGACTAATAATAACATTCGACAGTGTTTCAGTTTTTATATTCATATTTATCTATCAAATAATGTTTAACAATAATTCGGACAGTTACAAAAAAGTACCTAAATTAACGCCAAACAAATTGACCATTTACTCGTGCTCCCAACATCGACACGCCGTAATCTTGAACCTCTTGTTTACTTTGTTCTTTTTCCCGTTTAATTTTATCCATTTTATATAATTTTCTACTCATCCAATTCATTCGTAAATGTTTCAAACATAGTCGACGATTGGGTAAATCGCTTTTAGCAGACAATCCACGCTCTTGTCGCATCAACTTTTGAGTCATCGATCCGTAATGATGAATCCATGAATCACTCGTAAAAGCGCATGGAATTTTAGCTCTCAACGCTTCGTGTAAAAACAGCGTATCTTCGTAGCCTAGTAATAGTGGAACAGGTTGAAAATAGCCAATTTCTTGCCAAACCGAATCGTGAATAGCAACACATACCGCGTGCCAAACATTAGAGCGCAGCGCTCCTTTCATTTTTTCTTTAGATTGACAAACAAAATCCTCGAAATCATAATCAAGTTCACCTTCAATCATCGAGGGTGAAATCATTTTCACATTGTTTTTTTCCGCTGCATGAATCAAATTTTCAATCCAATTTTCAGAAACTAAAATGTCATTATTCATGACAATTGTCCACTTCGCTTGCAGTGCTAATGCACCTTGATTCCAAGCAACTCCACACCCTAAGTTTGTTTTGTTATAAATTTTTCCACCTAATGGCAACGTGTCGAGATAATCACGAGTTCCATCACTCGAGTTATTATCTACAACAACCACACGACTCAAATCAACACCATGTTTAATCATGCTATCAATACATTGTTTAGTGTACTCAACTTGGTTATAACAAGCGAAAGTAATGGCGTAATCGATTTTTTTCATTGTTTATATTTTTAAATTGATTGAAATGGTTTTTTTCGTGAAATTTTTGATGGAATTGAAAAAAGCACATGGTAAGGAATCAAGGATGCAATCATTCGATTTATATATTTTCGTAAAGTAATTTTCAGAGAACGCTTTTTTTTTTGTGAATGGTCTAATATTTTAAAATAAGTAAAATCATTTATACCTAGATAATGAATCGGAATGTCAAATTTCCATGAAACAAATGGTAATGACAATTGGTCACGTTTGACCCCTTGACAATAAGCAGACCACCAAGCATCCATTAATATTGACATCGTTGAATTGTTTTTTCTAATCAATACATTTGCAGATACAAGTCCGTTGTTTATAGGATAATTGCTTTCACTGTATTCCCTCATTTTTTTTGCTATGTTCCATATCCAATCATGTGAATAATAACTACAAGCCGCTCCTTCAGAATAAATACAATTTCTATCAGAATGTGTATAGGCGAAAAAAACACCATCTACCCCATTGATTTCAGATAACAATCCATATAAATCACCAACAATTTTGACATTACCATCTATATAAACAGTAATATCATAATCAGATAGAAAAATATGCGGGTGCATTTTGACGTAACGATTCACATCTTTATTATCTAAGTCTGGCAAATTTAATAATTTTGTGAACCAGAAATCATTAGCTTGGTGTATGTCATTATCCGTAAAACAAAAATAATCAATACGACTATCGACGAATGACGGAATTTCAAGTTTATCATACCCACCCGTAATACAAGTATAAATTGCTATTTTTAGATTAGTGTCCATAATTAATAGCAGCTTATTTATTAGATATAACTGATTTATAAAACATAGAAAAATCTTTACAAACCTTATCCCACGAATAATCCCTCACCATTGGCTCAGTATAAAATTTAAGTATTCCTTGTTTAATTCCTTCAACAGATCTTTCTATTTTTGTCACATTCATTAGACTAGGGATGCCAACATTCGTAGTTATTACCGGTTTATTAATTGACAAGCATTCCATGACAGGAGCTGAATAACCTTCATTTATGCTAGCACATACATATAAATCAATGGCGTTGTAATAGTCACTCATTTTTTCTGGAGGAATATCTAGTGCTGGATAAAAAATAACTCCTAATTCTTTACATGCTTTTTTTATCATATCAAACCCTTTGTACTTATCAGGTCTTCCTGCAAAA
>Ga0114974_10002584_pt1 | contig 13907 bp, 24 predicted proteins | sample S_130206_EF_Meta_FD_87318 | JGI IMG/M metagenome (GOLD analysis project Ga0114974, IMG submission 87318) | Freshwater microbial communities from Lake Simoncouche, Canada to study carbon cycling - S_130206_EF_MetaG | ecosystem: Environmental > Aquatic > Freshwater > Lake | place: Lake...
TGAATCCGGCAAAGTAACACTGCGTCGAGTGGATCCTAATGATATTATCATGATCACTGATGGTGATGATCGTCCCAATGATGAGTCATTCTCAGAGGCTATCCATGTGGAAGCTGCACCCAGTTGGATGCAACACAGTTGATTAAAAACTGGAACAAGCAAAGCATTTTGAATGATTTGCACAAGATCTATTACGCAACAACAGATCCCCACATGGATGGATTTACCACCTGGGGCTGCAAACAAGATCTATGGGAAATTAAATTTGCCCTAGATGACATGTTGCATCGATGCCCTACTTACGAACCCGAAACTGAATGGTTGCGTGAACAAGAAGCTGAAAAAATAGTCCGTATACTAAAACAATGATTTTCAATCACATCAAACAACTCAAAGCCGACGGCAAAAGAATTGGAATCACCTTCAGCACCTTTGACATGCTGCATGCTGGCCATATCGCCATGCTATCAGAAGCCAAGAATCACTGCGACTACTTGATCGCAGGATTGCAAACTGATCCCACAATAGATCGCCCGGATACCAAAAATCATCCTGTGCAGAGCGTGGTGGAACGACAAATACAATTGGCTGCATGTCGTTATGTGGACGAAGTGGTGGTATATCAAACCGAACAAGATCTTATTGATCTGTTGTTGATTCTGCCTGTGGATGTGCGTATTTTAGGAGTGGAATATGAAAACAAAGATTTCACTGGTCGAGATGAAGGTGCTCACCGAGGTATTGAACTAGTATTCAATGGTCGTGATCATTCATTCTCTAGTTCAAGCCTGCGTCGACGTGTGGCCAAAGCCGAAGTAGAACGCGGCCTCACACAACAATAAGACTAACTCAGTGTTGACAGGCAACACACATTACGTTACACTACGATCATGGAACCAACTATGAATCAAATTGAAATACAACCTAAAGACACAAGCCGCGGACATTTTTATGTTAGCCTTGTAAAGAGTGCTATTCGTATCGTAGCAGGTGCTTGCTTAATTGGAGGGAACTTGTTAATGGCAGGATATTGTCTAATCATAGCAGAAATGCTTGGAATTGTAGAGGAAATGGTATGAGCAAAGGATCAAGAACAAGAAAACCCACAATAGGGCAAGAAGAATTAGCCAATCGACACGAATCAATCTTTGGCAAAAAGCCGCCAAAGGAACAATACGTACCACCACCACTGCCTGCAGAATTACAAAAGCCATCTTCATACGAACGACAACTGGGCAAAGATGTTCCATCAGCCCACACATGATCAAAGGACATACAAATGAAACAATTATGGGTTGAAAAATATCGTCCTGCCACAGTAGACGGTTATGTGTTTGTGGATGAAGCACAGCGTGAACAAGTGCAATCGTGGATCCGGGAAGGAACCATTCCACACTTGCTACTGAGTGGAGCAGCGGGCACAGGCAAGACCACTCTAGCCAAGGTCTTGATCAAGGAACTGGACATAGACGAATACGATGTGATGTACGTAAACGGCAGCAAAGAAGGTCGCAAAATTGAATGGGTAGACCGGCTGATCTCTTTTGTGCAAACCATGCCATTTGGCAAATTCAAGGTTGTACTAATCGACGAAGCTGACTACATGAACAAAGAATCAGTACAGCCGGCATTGCGTAACTTGATGGAAGATTACAGCGGCACTGTGCGGTTCATCATGACTTGTAACTACCCGCACAAGATTATTAATCCAATTCATAGTCGCTGTCAAGGTTTCCATATTACCAAAACTGATCACACAGAATTCACAGCACGAGTAGCCACAGTGTTGGTAACAGAAGGTGTGGAGTTTGATTTGGATGTGTTGGACACTTATGTCAAAGCCACGTATCCAGATCTACGCAAGTGTTTGAATCTGATACAAATGAACTCACAATCAGGCAGCCTGGCACCACCCAGCGCCACAGACAAGGCAGCACGAGATTGGAAATTAGATTGTGTAGACATGTTCAAACGCGGGCAAATACGTCAAGCACGTACTTTGCTGTGTCAAAGCAGCACACCCGAGGAAGCGGAAGATGTGTTCCGCTGGATGTATGATAATTTGGATCTTTGGGGTCAAACAGAAGAGCAAAAGGATCAGGCTGTGGTGATCATCCGTAATGGTATTGTAAATCACAACTCAGTTGCGGATGCAGAGATAAATTTAAGTGCTACACTAATAGAACTGGCCAACATACCATGAGATATCTACTGATAACCTACTATCAAAAAGCCAATGGGCAAATCGATGAAACTATGGCTGTGGCCAAAAATCTCAAACCCAGAGATATACAAACATGCAGTGTGGTCTTGGATTTCAAGAAGCTTGAAGTGGTCAAAGCTCACATGAATGGAGTTACTGTGCCCAAGGATTTCAACAAGATTGTAGAATATTATATACAGCATTATGAAAACATAATTAAACGATTATTTACAGAAAATGGATACGAAATTGAAATTAACACACCTGAACAAAAACAACCTGATCCTAGTTGACGCCGACGGCGTACTACTAGATTGGGCCAGCCGATTCGACGACTGGATGATCAGTCACGATTGCCAACTACAAGATGCTGACGCATACTTGATTGATGAACGATTTGACGTAAGTTATGATCACGGACGTCATTGCATCAAACAGTTTAACGAGTCGGCGGCCATAGGATATTTGGATCCTTTGCGTGATGCACGATGGTATGTGCGGAAACTTCACGAACTGCACGGATATACATTTCATCTAATCACTAGTTTAAGCCTGGACAAGTACGCAGGGCTGGCTAGAGAATCAAACATACGAAACTTATTTGGCGACACAGCATTCAGTCGTTTTGTATTCTTGAACACAGGTGCAGACAAACACGAAGCACTGGCAGAATATCAAGACTTGGGTTGCTGGTGGCTGGAAGACAAAGTAGAAAACGCCGAAGTGGGATTGGGCTTTGGATTGCGATCAGTGCTAATGGCACACGGATACAACCGAGATTACAAGAATCCTCAAATACCTATAGTGCAAAATTGGCACGGGTTCTATCAATTGGTTACCGATGTAAATCAAAGTAACTTGTAACAAAATTGTTTATGTTTGGGTCTAGTTCAGTGCTCATGCCCAAATATTCCAAACATTCTTTTACACGACCAATGGTACGGTCTACATCCAGATAAGTGTTATCAACATCTACTGCGAATGCATCAATTTCATCTGTGGTATTGTAAGTCATTGGCCATTGTTCAAGTTGTTTTTTACTCATGCTGATGTTTTGAAAATTACTAGCATTTTTCAATATTATATGTTTTGCACTGGGCAATTGATCACATATGTTTTTGGCTAGTTTATCTTGTGGTCTGTGATTTACTATAAAACATCGATATTGATCCAACAATTGAATTGTTGTTTTTGGTATTTCAAGGTCGTGGGTTAAAAATTCATAAAAATTGAATCCCCAAAATTGATTACAGCCCAGTTCAACTTGGCACCATTCATGCATCCGATTAGCTGGAGGCAAAGTAGAATTGATACGATCTATTTTGCGGCGTTGGATTTCTTCAGCGTCTAGGTCGTCTAACAACCAAAGATCAACAGTGTGTTGAGGTGCTGCTACACATAGTCCGGGTATGACACCAGGGTGATGACTTAGACAGTTGATCCAAAATTTTCCACCAGCATAAGAATTATAATGAACCACCACTAGATTAGGGTGGTTCATCAACGATAAGTTTAACATCAACTACTTATCGTACAGTGCCAGCACGCTGCCTATAATTGGATGGCGTTGTATATCTCGTCCGGTTAATTTGCATACAGCCATTCCTCGAACTGGGTAATGCTCTAACCGTGAACAAAGATCCAACAAACCGTTATCACCGCGGGCTCGATCAGCCTGCTCCACATCACCAGTGACCACAATGCGTGATTCAGTGCCTATGCGACTCAGCAACATTTTCATCTGTGCTGGCGTGGCGTTCTGCATTTCATCCGCGATGATCCACGCATGTTTAAACGTGCGTCCACGCATGTAAGCCAAAGGTGATATTTCTATAGCGCCATCATCGATCATGGAAGCAATTTCGGGCGGACGATAGTATTCACGCAATACATCCAGCAAGGGACGAGTCCAAGGTTCCATCTTGGCAACGAGATTCCCGGGTAAAAACCCGTGCTGTTCGTCTTCTACGCCAATGGCCGGTCGTGTTAGGATGATGCGTTTTGCTTCGCCCGATCTAAATGCTCGAACAGCAGCCAGCATGGCCAAGTAGGTTTTACCTGTGCCTGCGGGTCCCACTGCGACCACAATGCTTTGATCTGGGTTGAGTAGATTTAATATGAGATTTTCTTGATTTCTTGATTTTGGAATGAGTTCTATAGGTCGTTGTCGCTGCTTGGGTTGTTGATTGAACGGAATTGTGTTTTCTACCATGATTTGTTTTTGGATTTGGGCCTTGGCCCCTCTTTGTCTACTCAAGTGTGTTTCTCCTCGGTTATGTTACCTCTCGATAACACGAATATTTAGGCCCGTGTATCCTGATATCTATGTACCGAAATTTCGGACTATTCAGGACTAAGTATTAGACTGTGCTCGAAGATTTCAAAGCAAACCAGTTCTAGTCACTTGCCATAAATATCCGTATGGACGAAAATATCTTTAAAGACCACACAGATTACTGGATGGTAGCAGACAACATCCGTGATATCTATCTGTCAGAGGGCAGTTTACTCACACTGTTGGACTTTGAGCGTGTGCTAGACGAACTGGATATCTACGCATTTAAAAACTGGGATCGTGGAGAATTAGTACAAGGCCCGGACATTGGCAAATACAAGATCGGCTGTATATTCATGTGGCCCGAGAATCTCATGCCGGACCCACGCGGCGGACGACGCTTGCTACCGTTTGACTGTGATGTAAAGTTCAAAAAAGTGGACATGAAGATACCAATCAAGGTCACAGAACCCAGTGATTATGAAGCCGGCACACACATAGCCCGGATGATTCACAAAAAGGTATGGTTGGTAGAGATTATCATGCCCAAAAACTTGATAGCAGATATACGCACAGGCAGCGTCGATCTAGAAGGTGAAGAGATCGATTTGCAGGATCTTGACGATGCTTACGCAGAAGATATAGACAAAGATCAATACAAAAATGAAGATAACGCAGATGCAGCACAACAACAACTTCAACAACCTGAACAACCCCCTGGAGGCCTCGGTGCACCACCCCCAGCGGCTTAACGAAGGCTTGGCCTACAAGGACATGGAGGGTATGATGAAGCCCACCGTACATATTGATGAGTTTTCATCCAAGATGGGTGAAGATGCCGATGTGATTGTGGTGAGCTTCTTTGTGAGAGATAAACAAGCAGCCAAAGATCTCATGCATTGGTTCGAAAAAGGCTATGATTTTGTGCTGGACGCTGATACTAGCCCAGGCGAAATCAAACCCAATCGTTATCTAGTGTATTTGGAAATGCGTAGACGCAATGCTGCTCCTAGACAAATACAAGAAATATTGGATGATCTAGGTACCCTTACTGAATATGATGCCGATGACTGGGTCATGGTCTACAAGAAACAAAAGCACAAGTGGAGCCCAGAAACATTTGCTGAATTGGTACCACTCACACCCAATGAATATCGTGAACGTACCGAAGGTGATCTAAATGAAATGCGGGTGGCCGCTGGACTTGATGTCAAACCTGTTTATACAACTGTAAGCAAAGACCTGCAAGCTCTGCAATCAGCAGCAGGTATACTATAATTTAGTATAAACAAAATACAAACGTTCGTTAGCGTCTCGCTTGAACGTTTCTAACCGCAGTTGGTAAGTTTCCGCAAACTCATTCACAACTTCAAATGTCCAAGGGAATATTTCCACATACGGCCCTGTTTTATGTGTGATACCCGGATTAGCACGTAGATAAAACTTCCCGCCTGTTTTCAGCAAACTCACACAATGGCTAAACCGTTGCTCAATGTCGTCTCTACTGTTGAAGTTTATGCTGCCTAATGCAATGATCACATCGTGGCTGGCCGGCTTTACTTTGTAATCTAGAATATCAACTTCATAATCTGCACAGTTATTGTAAGGATCTATGCCCACAAGATTCTGTATACGTCCTTTGAATGGATGATACCCGCACCCTACATCTAATACTGATTCTGGGTTGAGTTCATTGATCTCATCCACTAGGCTCCATCCTGTGTGTTCATAGTCGCCAGTTCTGGGTTTCCAAATTTCAGCAAAGAACCTATGTGTGTAGCGTTCACTTAGATCATCCGCAATCTCACGCAACGTGCCGCGATATTCACAGGGCAGACTGAGTTCGGCTTCCACAGCATCTTTGAATTTGCGATAACGTGCAGGTGTCCACGGCAACTGATCTACTACAGTATCTTTAGTGATGGAAATTTTGCTATACTTGGGCAAAATAAACGCACTCTGCAAATTTTTTGTGATTAAGGAGAAAATTTTTGTGTTCATATAAAATTTTTGGTAAATAACTTTGATTTCAAATATATTTAAGGAGAAGTTATGAACATCAAAAAAATACTAGCAATTTTGGTTCTTGTGCCAGCAATAGCATTTGCCTGGGAACCCGCAAAACCTGTAACAGTGATCGTGGGCAACACCGCTGGCGCTGGCAACGAAATAGCGTTTAGGAAACTGGCTGAGATCGTACAAAAGACCAATCCCAAGGTTAGCTTTGTAGTTGAAAATCGCCCAGGTGTGGATTCGGCCCTGGCCAACAACTATTTCTTAACACAAGCACCTGACGGGCACACAATCAACTTGCCATCACACATGAGCAGTTATGTGACTAACGATATCTGGGAAAAATCTGTGAAAAAATACAACTACGATTCATTTGTAGATGTGTTGACCATGGGTAAATCACCCTTGGTATTAGTAGCACATCCAAGCAGTTTGGTAAACACTCCGCAGGATTTTGTCCGGCTGATCAGCACTACCACACGCCCTGTTAACGTAGCACTAGGCGGGGGAGCACATAGAACAGCATATGAATACTTGATGGACCGTGGAAAAGGAAATAGACAACAGGTGCAACCTATTAAATTTAATGGTCCTATGCCAGCAGTGATCAGCGTGGCGTCGTTTGATCCCAAAACAGGTGGAACTGAATTTGGTATCATGCCCATTGCAGTAGCTCGTGCTATGGTAGAAGGCGGCAAAGTAAAAGCCATTGGGTTCACTGGCACACAAAGGATGCCACAGTTTCCCAACGTGCCTTTACTAAAAGATGTAGCACCCGGTATCAATGTGTATGCTGCTTGGAGTATCCAATTACCACCTAACACCCCCCGAGACATAGTAGACTGGTATCAAAAGAATTTCAGTGCTGCTGTACGCAGTAAAGAATATGCAGAATGGCGAGAAATCAATGTGGTGTTCTACGAAGAAGATGAACTCACACCAGCAGGCCTGCGTCGACAAATGGAAGAATTACGTGCCGCCTTTATTCCTGTGCTGAATAAAATTGATTTAAGTAAAGAATGAAATATATCTTTGTAGCCGGCGCTCCAGGCTCAAAATGGAGCAGCGTAGTTAAAAACATCTATTATAGTCCTAGCCTAGATCACACAGATTACAGTGATGAACGCACTTATTACCACGATGCCAGTGGCAAAATGGAACTGATGCATTTAGGTGCATATTTTGATCCTGGTATGGAGTTTGATTTACCCGACAACTTGTTTACACTAAGCAAAGATGCACTAGAAGATATCTTTAATAGTGCATTCACAGGAGAAGGTGTGCGTATTATCAAGAGTCATATATTTGCCAATAATATTGATTTCTTACGAGCATGTTGGCCTGATTGTCCAGTCATTCTTGTGCATCGTCCTGATGATGCATGTTTAGGATGGTGGGTCAAGTGTGGTCATTTTGATATTACCTATCCAAAATACGATGAATATTACAAAGATTTACGTACAATGGCTAATATTATTAAAGAACAGAATAGTGGGATAGTAGCAGCCACTATGAAATATCCGGGGAAGACTCCATTGAATAATACCATGCTTTGTGGCATATTAAACATACAACAACCCCCTGTTGAATATCAACAAAACTACGGGTCATCAGATGTAAGGGTAACAGTAATATGAAATCAAATTGGGAAGAAGCCAAGCAGCGCAGTCAATATCATTTTGATCCGCAACGCAGAGATCAAGCACATGAAGTGATCACACATTTAGGATACATTGATCCTACCTGGGCCAGTGATATTGACAAAATTGTCACCGACGCTAAACCTGCTACCTGGGCCACACGTGGCTATAAAGGTGAGGGGGTGATGCCACCTCGCGAAGACTTGATTGCCGAAGAATATGATCTACAGCAAGCAGGAATGGCCACAGACACAGTGATCACACACTTGAATTGGCAGTTACCTTCCAGTCTGCAGACCGTGGCTGACTCTTTTGGCTTAGCTGATACCATGTATAGAATTCATGTACAGCAGCCCGGCGAAGTATGGAATCTGCACATTGACAAACTACAAAAATGGTGCCCTGAAGACCCATCACAAGTGCTGCGAGTGTTTGTTCAGCTGACAGATTGGCAACCAGGACAGTTCTGGGAATATGGAAATTATCATTGGAATCAATGGCGTGCGGGTGATGTCACAACATTTGATTGGCCAAACATGCCACATTCTACTGCTAATGCAGGATACCATCCAAGAGCAACACTTCAACTCACAGGTGTAATCACTCCCAAGACTAGAGAATTTTTACATACCTTGAGGTACAACTATTGAAAACAGTATTGATAATGACTGGGCCGCAAGGCTCGGGCAATCATTTATGGTCAAAGATATTTGCTCTGCATCCGCAGGTCACTGGCTGGTCTGCATTGCTACATGACTATTGGATTGGGCATGACCAAGAACCATTTGCAAAGTATTGGCAGGATCCGAGTCAATTGCAATATTATCGTTGGGCACAAAGTGATTGGTTTGTGACTTCCATGAGTGTGCCGTACATGAACAACGGTGAAGCCACTGTGCCTGATTTCCGATCATTTGTGCGTGAACTGCAGAACCTTGGACACCGGGTGAAGTTTGCAATATTAGGTCGTGATCAAAACATTGTGCGTATGCAGCAAACAAGAGTTCGAGGTGCGCCCACAGTGGATCAGGCTATTGCAGCATATGATCAGTTGGCTGCACCTGTATTTCTCAGTTATGAACTGTTGCATCTTTATGGCAAGAAGTATCTAGAAACAGTATCTCAACAGTTGGGATTTCCTATTGCTGTAGGTGATCCGCGATTAGAAATCATCATGAGAGATGACACTAACAGTAAATATTTCAGCCCTGTCAAGCATCATCCCACTGATGATCTTGCAAAACACACTTCAAGGAAATGGCAATGAACGCACAAAAAATACTTATTATGGGCCTACCCGGCTCAGGCAAAACTTATCTGGCCACTGCATTAAAAAAATATTTAGAAAATAACAGCAGCTTAACAACCATGCCCATGTATCGGTCAATGAACATGGAACATACCCCCACTGCATATCGTTCCACAGTGGATTGGTTCAATGCAGACGAAATACGCAAACGCTACAATGATTGGGATTTTAGTCGAGAAGGACGTATCCGTCAAAGTCTACGCATGGCTGAGTTTGCATTGAAATGCACTGGAGATTATGTGATCTGCGACTTTGTGGCACCATTGGTGGAAATGCGTAACAACTTCAAAGCCGACTGGACTATTTGGATGGATACCATTGATGCTGGACGCTACGAAGATACTAATCAAGTGTTTGTGCCTCCTGAAATTTATGACTTCCGTGTTACAGAACAAAATGCTGATCGATGGGCAGAATTCATTGGGCAGCACATATTGGAAAATCGTCGCAGACCTGTGTTTGATTGGCAAAAAGAAACTGTTCAGATGTTAGGTCGTTGGCAACCATGGCATGCTGGGCATCGTGCATTGTTTGAACGTGCCATAGCCAAAACAGGACAGGTTGTGATACAGGTGCGTGATTGTCAAGGCTGGCAAGGGTCTAATCCATTTGAGATCACGCAAGTGAAGAATAATATACGCAGAGATCTTGATCCTTTATATCAAGGTCAGTATGAAATACAAGTTGTGCCCAACATTGTGAATATCACGTACGGTCGTGACGTAGGGTACAAGATTGAACAAGAAACTTTTGATCAAGCCACACACGACATATCAGCCACAGCCATTAGAAAGAGCCTAGGACTAAAATGAGCACCAATGCAATTAACACAATAACATGTGGGAATGTGGTGTATGTGCAAACATTAAAATGTGCCAGCACATTTTTTTGGCAAAATTTCAAAAGATTTGGTTGGTGGGAAATCCGATTTGACAGCATTGATTGGAAAAATCAGCGTGTGTTCAGTCACATACTGGATCCTGATCAACGTCGACACAAAGGCGTGGCAGAATATATTGATATGAATGATGCATACGATTTATTTTATGAAAATGAAACTTTCAAAAAATTTATTGCACATATCCCCACACTAGATCAACACAGTGTGAGTTATCATGATCAATACGGTGATTATTGCAATCTAATAGATTGGATTCCGTTATCAGGGCACAGTAACCAAGAAGTAGTTCACAAGACTGAAATGTTTTTAAAACATTATAGGGCTCAAATGCTTGATAATTGGGAATTTCTTTGGGAACACTCATCGTCGGAGTATCAAAAACTAATGGTCAAAGATCTCGAAGATTGTTGGAATAAAGATCAGCCCGCCTGGATATCGTGGTATCTTCAACGTGATCGAATACTGTATCGTAGGGTGGTTGAAAAATTCAACTACTCTGCTGATACATGGCCCAAATCGAGTTGGCTAGAGAACTAAATATATGCATGTGGATTTTACACCTTCTTCCTGACAGTGCAATTGCCTGGACTCTGAACACGATTTTAATAGCCGGCGCACTGGTCACAGTGGCTGGTTTTTTTGTGAAATTTATTCCTTTTGTAAACACCTATAGAACACCTGTGCAGATAGCAGGCGTTTTGCTGTTGACCATTGGTGTTTATTTTGAAGGTGGGTATTCAACAGAAATGGCCTGGCGAGAACGTGTGCGTGAAGTAGAAGCAAAAGTAGCCGACGCAGAAAAGAAAAGCCAAGAAACCAATGTAGAAGTAGTGACCAAATTTGTGAAACGCACACAAATTGTTCGCGAAAAAGGTCAAGACATTGTGACCTATATAGACAGAGAAGTGATCAAAAATCAAGAAGTAATCCAGTTTGTTGAAAATTGCCCTATACCAGAAATCATTGTTAACACGCACAATGCGGCAGCACGTAATCAACCCATTGAGGGAAAGAAATGAGATACTTGGCCATTTCGTTGATCATATGTTTGGCAGGCTGTACATCAGTTCCTGTCACAGCAGATTTTCCCGCGGCACCCGACGCATTAATGGAAAAGTGTCCGGAATTAAAAATCATCACAGGAGAAAAGGTCACGATTGTTGATTTCACTCGAACTGTGACAGAAAATTACACAATCTATCATGAATGTGCAGCACGGTCAGATGCCTGGCAGGAATGGTATACACGACAAAAGAAAATATGGGAGGAAATTAAATGAGTAATTCAATTTTAGAATTGAATCAATTAAAACAAATGGTTCAAAATCCTTACATTGACCATTGGTATGAAGCCATTGATCAATTGTTACCTGACTACGATATCAACACACCTGAGCGTGTGGCAGCATTCATTGCACAATGCGCCCACGAATCAGGTAGTTTTGTTTTTATCAAAGAAAATCTCAACTATCGAGCAGCCAGCTTGATGAAAACATTTGGCAAATATTTCCCCACAATGGATCTGGCTTTGCAATACGAAAAGAAGCCAGAAAAGATTGCCAACAGAGTGTACAGTAATAGAATGGGCAACGGAGACGAATCGTCAGGAGATGGATATCGTTTCTGCGGTCGTGGCCTGATCCAACTCACGGGCCGTGACAACTACACATTCTTTGCTGGCAGTCTTGGTATTGCTGTGGAAGAAGCCAGTGATTATTTGAGTACATTCGAAGGTGCGGCACAGAGTGCTTGTTGGTTCTGGGAGTCCAATAACTTGAATCGTTTTGCTGATGCAGGAGATATCAAAGGGCTTACTCGGGCCATCAATGGTGGATACATTGGATTAGAAGATCGTACACGCCATTATGAACATGCATTACATGTAATGGGAGTATAATATGTCTAGAAAACCAAAAATAACTGAGTCAGAACAGAAAAAAGAAGATTGGATGAATTCAAAATGGCGTCCAATGATGGGCTGGATGTACATGGTAGTGTGTTGTTTTGATTTTGTAATCGCACCTATTTTATGGAGTTTGTTACAAAGTATAAGCCATGGATCTGTAAACACACAATGGCAACCTCTCACACTACAAGGTGCGGGGCTGTTCCATATTGCTATGGGTGCTGTGTTAGGTATTGCTGCTTATGGCCGAACACAAGAGAAACTGGGCGGTGCTAATAATGGTGGTATACAGTTGCCGCCTACGGTAGGTACCACATACATTCCTCCTAGTAGTAATACCAACACCAATATCAACCTGGGCAACCAGGCACCAGTACAAAACAGTGGATTTGGAGGATATAGCAATGGCGGATTCATTACACCAACTGGCGGCCCAACAGCATTTGGCGCACCTGCGACAGGAGGATTCGGAACATCCAGTCCGAATTTTGGTCCAGCACCGATTACCACAGGCTACGGAGGAAAAAAAGCACCTCCCCAACCTGACTTTCCAGAAATCTAAGGAAACATTATGAAAAAAACATTTTGGGCATTATGTGTTGCAGCATCAGTTATGTTGCTGTGTTATAACAATCCGGTGTGGGCAGAAACCACAAAAGTGTGTGTGGACGTAAAAGATCGAACTGGTCAACCTGTTAAAGACAAAACAGGCAAGGTCAAGCAAAATTGCCGGGCCATGAAGAAACATCAAAAACTCGAAGGTACCCGGGTTCCTGAAAAGAAATGATGTCACGTTGTGTGTATAATTACACACAATGACTGATCACTATTCTACACTGGGTGTACCTCGCAATGCCTCTGCGGATGATATAAAAAAGGCCTACAGAAGACTGGCCAGCCAACATCATCCAGACAAGGGCGGGGACACTAAAAAATTCCAAGAAATACAAGCCGCTTACGAAACACTAGGCGACGAACAAAAACGAGCTGCTTACAACAATCCGCAGCCACAGATGCCGTTTGGTGGTGGGCCACAGTTCAATCAAAATTTCAATTTCAATGAAATCTTCAACATGTTTGGGGCTCAGTTCCAGCATCCGCAGCAACAACAACAACGAGGTCATGCCAGAATGACTCTGTGGATAAACATAAAAGATGTAGCGTCACCTGGACCTAGAACAGTGACCATGGGCACACACACTGGCACACACAACATTGAAATCAACATACCCAATGGCATCGAAGATGGCGACAACGTGCAGTACAGTGGACTTGGTCCGGATCGACAGGATCTAGTGATCACATTCCGCATACATCCCGATCAGAACTGGACTCGCAACCGTAACAATGTGACCACAGAACACTCTGCATCCATTTGGAAGCTCATAGCAGGTGGAAACATAACCATGTTGGACATACGTGGTAATCGAATTGAACTTGGTATTCCTGCTGGCACACAACCGGGTAGTTTACTCAGAGCACGAGGGCGAGGACTACCAGATCGATCTGGCAACGTTGGAGACATGTTGGTACGGATGCAAGCCGAAATACCCGCAAAGATTTCTCCAGAATTATTGGCTGCTATACAGTTGGAATCAGCCAAATAAGTACAATACAGGTTGCTTTCAACTGCAATTTCTAGTATACTACTCACATGAGCA
>Ga0114974_10002590_pt1 | contig 13885 bp, 16 predicted proteins | sample S_130206_EF_Meta_FD_87318 | JGI IMG/M metagenome (GOLD analysis project Ga0114974, IMG submission 87318) | Freshwater microbial communities from Lake Simoncouche, Canada to study carbon cycling - S_130206_EF_MetaG | ecosystem: Environmental > Aquatic > Freshwater > Lake | place: Lake...
GGCCATAGCCCTTCACCTCGGTCACGGTGAGGCCATGGACCCCAACCGCAGTGAGCGCGTCTCGTACCTCGTCAAGCTTGAACGGCTTGATGATCGCCATGACTATTTTCATCTCGGTGCCCCTTCTTGGCCTTACGCGACCCTTGGTCGTGAGGCTGTTTCACGCCCACGCGGAAGAACGCCCCGCGTCCGGGCTCAGGGGTCTGTAAACAAGGGCCGTGCCAAGACCGGCCCAGGCGGCGCCATAAGGCGATTTTTGATGAGTCGCATGCAGAAAAGCTGTGAATAGAAACCGCATTTACGCAAACGCCGTTTAATTAGGCAATTTATCTGATCAATAATTGTGCAGTTTCTGGGCTCTATCGTGCTGGCTTATCGGTTCGCAGGCGCAGGAGACCTTCCTGCATGACGCTCGCGACAAGGCGGCCGTCGTGGGAGAAAAGGCTACCCCGCGCCAGGCCCCTGCCGCCGACCGTGGTGGGGCTTTCCTGCGCATAAAGCAGCCATTCGTCGGCGCGGAAGGGTCGGTGGAACCAGAGGGCGTGATCGAGGCTCGCTCCCTGGATGTCGTCATCGAAGACCGAGCGTCGATGGCGCGCCAGCGCCGTGTCCAGCAGGGTCATGTCGGACATGTAGGCCAGGACGGCGCGATGGATGGCGGGATCGTCTGGCAATCTGGCGGTCGCCCGCATCCAGATGTTCTGGCGAGGGGACAGAGGCGCGCGTTCGGCCTTGGGATAATAGCGGGTGATGTCCACCGGGCGCACGTCGATGGGCCGGTCCTGCGCGAAATAGCGCTGCATGGCCTCCGGCATCATGTGGGGAAAGACCTCCGCCATCCGCCCCTGGCTCATCAGCATGTCGGGGTCCGGCGCTTCGGGCATGGGCAATGCGTGGTCGAGCCCCTCCTCCTGCGCCTGAAAGGAACAGGTGAGGGTGAAAATGGTGCGTCCGTGCTGGACCGCCGCGCAGCGCCGCGTGGCGAAGCTGCCGCCGTCCCGCAGCCGCTCCACCTCGTAGTCGATGGGGGTCGTCGGGTCCCCCGGCAGGAGAAAGTAGCCATGCAGTGAGTGGGGCTCGCGCGCCTCAACCGTGCGGGCGGCGGCTACCAGCGCCTGCCCGATGATCTGTCCGCCAAAGACCCGTTTGAGGATGGCTTGCCGACAAAAGCCACGGAACCTGTCCGCCCCGATCTGTTCAAGATCGAGGGTGGCGAGGAGTGCTGCGACGGCTGCGGGCATGGCGGGCTCTGGCTGGCGGGAAGCCCCTCACCTGAGCGCAACCGCCGCTGTCGTCAAGCCTCGCGCGCCTATTGATGCAGGGCTTCACCATGCAGGGCGAGGTCGAGGCCTTCGCGTTCCTGATCGGTGCTGACGCGCAGACCGCAGATCATGTCGACGATCTTGAGGGTGAGCCAGGTGCCCGCAATGCACCAGAGCGTCGTCACCACCACGCCCACGGCCTGAATACCGAGCTGGGCCGGATTGCCCTCCAGCAGGCCAGCGACGCCCTGGGGCGTATCGGGAGAGACGCTGAGCGCGGCGGTGGCGAAGACCCCCGCCAGCAGGGTTCCCATGATTCCGCCCACTCCATGCACGCCGAAAACGTCAAGGGAGTCATCATATCTGAGGCGCTGCTTCACCACCGTGCAGAAGACGTAGCAGACGGCGCCCGCAAGGGCGCCGATGACGAGGCCGTGCCAGGGCAGCACGAAGCCGGACGCCGGGGTGATCGTGCCAAGGCCCGCCACGGCCCCCGAGATCATGCCAAGCACCGAGGGCTTGCCGCGCTGGATCCATTCGATGAGGGTCCAGACGGCGGCGCCTGCGCAGGCCGCCAGATGGGTCGCCACAATGGCGAAGACGGCCCGTGAACCCGCGCCCAGCGCCGACCCGCCGTTGAAGCCGAACCAGCCCACCCAGAGCAGGCCCGTGCCGACCACCGCCAGCGACAGATCGAAAGGCGCCATGTTGTCGCGTCCGTAGCCCTGGCGGGCGCCGAGCATACAGGCGGCCACAAGGCCAGCAACCCCCGCATTGATATGCACCACGGTGCCGCCCGCAAAGTCGAGCACGCCCATCTGTCCCAGGAAGCCGCCGCCCCAGACCCAATGGGCCGAGGGAACATAAACAAGGAACAGCCAGAGCGTGCAGAAGAGCAGGAAGGCCGAGAATTTCATGCGGTCCGCCACCGCCCCGCCCACCAGCGCGCAGGTGATGACCGCGAAGGTCATCTGATAGGCCATGAACAGCAATTCGGGGATCGTCTTGGCGAGGGGGCTCACCGTCTCCATCCCGACGCCCCGCAGGAAGACGCGGCTGAGGTCGCCCAAATAGGCGCCATCACCGCTGAAGCTCAGGCTGTAGGCGGCCGCCACCCACAGGATCGACACCAGCGCGGTGGCCGCCGCGCTCTGCGCCAGCACGGCCAGCACATTCTTCTTGCGCACCATGCCCGCATAGAAGAGCGCGAGGCCCGGCAGGGTCATCATCAGCACCAGACCCGTGCAGATGATCATGAAGCCGGTGTCGGCGGCGTCGATGCCCTCGGCCGCGAAAGCGGGGCTGGAGGCGAGAAGCACGGCAGACGCCGCGAGGCGCGAAATGGTGCGGAGCATGGGATCCCGGCGATTTTCAAAAGAGAGGACATGATCGAAAGAGCGGCAGCTCGCCAAAATCATAAGCAAGAGCTATGCCAAAATGCCTAAAATTACGCCACACGACTGTTTGCTGCGCAATCCGGGTTTTGCCGTTCCCGACACCGACTCGCGACTGGGCGCAGGCGGCTAGGGAATAGCCAGCTCAAGCTTCTAAATTACGCAACTGCCTAATTTTAAGGCTTATCAAAATCCAGCACCCGCGCCTCATCCGGCAGCATGATCGGGATTCCATCGCGGATCGGATAGGCCAGCCGCGCGCTGCGCGACACCAGTTCCTGCCGGGCCGAATCATATTCCAGAGTGTTCTTCGTCAGGGGACAGACCAGGATCTCCAGCAGGCGGCGGTCGATGCGCACCGGTTCCGGGCTGCGTCGCAGGGCGTTCGGGGAGGCAGGAGCGTCTTCGACCATGATGATGCGCCTATTGAAGCGAGGAGGGGGCGTTGGCGCTGCGCGCCAGCTCCATTTCCGTCGCCGCGATGAGAATCTGCGCCCGAGACTTGATGTCGGGGGCTTCCAGCAGGGCCTGTTTCTCCCGGGGCTCGAAAGGGCTCATCATGGCCAGGGCGTTCACCAGGGCCTCGTTGGGCGCCTGATTGATGCCATCCCAGTCGATCTTAAGGCCGCCCGCCTCCGCAAAGCGTCGCAGGGCGTCCAGCACCGCGTCCCGGTCCACGTCCTTCTCCCCCGCACGGGGCACGAAATCATTGGCATAGTCGGCGTAATCGGCACGCACCTGCCGATAGGGGGTCATCACCGTGAGTTCCTCGACCCAGCGGAACCGCGCCACGCCGGTGAGGCTGAGCATGTAGCGCTTGTCGCCGGTCTCCGCGATCTGGGTGATACGGCCAAGACAGCCTACCCGCTCAAGGCCGGGATGGCGGGCGGAGGGGCTTTCTGCCGACAGCGGCTGGATCATGCCGATCAACCGATGGCTTTTCAACGCATCGTCGATCATGGCCATGTAGCGCGGCTCGAAAATGTTCAGCGGTAACTGGCCGCGTGGCAGCAGCAGGGCGCCCGGCAGGGGAAAGACGGGGATCACGTCCGGCAGTTCCTCAGCGCTACGATAGGGCTTGTTGATGCTCATCGGTGTTATCTTCGGTGGGCTCAGGAAAACAGGATGCCGGACAGGCGCCGACGCGCCCCCAGGGTCTCGGGATCAGCCATGCCCCAGGCCTCGAAGAATTGCAGCAATTGCTTGCGGGCGGCCTCTTCGTTCCAGGCGCGGTCGCGGCGGATCGCTTCCAGCAATTGATCGGCGGCCTCGCGCCGCTTCCCCTGGCCATTGAGCCCGACGGCGAGTTCGATCCGCGCCGCATGGTCGAGCGGATCAGCCTCCACCCGCCCCATCAGGGCGCCCAGATCGCCCACGGAGGCTGCCTGTTCGGCTACTTCGAGGGCGGCGCGGGCGGCGGCGATGGCGGCGCTCTTGTCGGCGCCGGCGGGCGCCTGGTCGAGCACGGCGCGAGCCTGCTCCAGATCGCCCAGCGCCACCAGCGCGCGCACCAGTCCGGCGAAACATTTGAGATCGGCGGGGTCGAGCGCCAGCGCCTCGCTGAACAGTTCCACCGCGCCCTGGGCGTCGCCCGCAGCAAGCAACGCCTCGGCCTCCGCCGCCAGCTCCTCGCCTTCGCCGCCCAGAGGGCCAACGAGGCGCTCGAGGAAGCCCTTGATCTGGCTCTCGGGCAAGGCGCCCATGAAACCGTCCACCGGCTGCCCCTTCTGGAAGGCGATCACGGCGGGGATGCTTTTCACCCCAAGCTGCCCGGCGATTTCCGGATGGTCTTCGATGTTCATCTTGACGAGCTTCACCTTGCCGCCAGCGGCCTTGATGACCTTCTCGATGATGGGGGTGAGCTGCTTGCAGGGCTCGCACCAGGGCGCCCAGAAATCAACGAGCACGGGCTGGCGCGCGGACTCGGCGATCACATCCACCCGGAAGGCGGCGGTCGTCGTGTCCTTGATGAGGTCGGAAGAGCCATTTGCGGCTTGACCAGTCTGCCCCAGCATCATCTCGTCTCCATTCCGGCCGCACCCAGCATCGGCAGGCGCGCGGCGACCCATTCACTCGCTCCACACATGGGGCGGATCAGCCTAATTAGCAATGTCTGGTCAAGCTTCTTGCAGGGCAAGCAGCAGGGGCGCGTGGCCGCAGGCGCCGAGAAAGCGCATGAGATCAGAACCGGACAGGGTGGTGGTCCGGCTGTTCACGAGGGGGTGAAAGCTCACGGCGGGCGCCTGCGCCAGTCGCGCATCCAGCACCACCGTGACCAGACCCTGGGGATCATTGATCGCGCCGAAGGGGGTGACTGAGCCCGGCGTCACGCCCCAGAGCTCGAAAAGCGCTTCCGCCGAGCCGAAGGAGACCTTGCCCCTTGCGCCGATCAGGCTGTGGAGCGTCTTCAAGTCGACTTTCGCGTCTTCCTCCAGCACGATCAGGAAATAGCGCTTCGCCCGGTCCCGCACGAAGAGATTTTTCGAATGGAGGCCCGGGATCTCCCCCCGCAGGCTGCGGGACTCCTCCACCGTGAAAAGCGGGGGATGCTCGAAGGTTCGGCTTTCGATTCCCAGCTCTGTCAGAGTCTTGAACAGGTCTTCGGGTGTCTTCGCCACTCTCGTCTCCTCGCGCTTGAGCCGCCTTGTTCGGGTAGCGTGCAAACTCCCCTGTTGCAATCGCCAGCGCTTTGGGTCATATAGCCGCCATCGGCGCTGCGGCGCTGGTGATACGGATGCGGGTGTAGCTCAGTGGTAGAGCACAACCTTGCCAAGGTTGGGGTCGAGGGTTCGAATCCCTTCGCCCGCTCCAGTCAACCAGAATCTTCTGGTTGATCCTTCGGCGCCAGACCACAGGCGCCGGTCCCAGGCAAATGCATGAGTCAAAAGCCCATTTGGGCGGTGGTCAGCTTGCGGACGAGACGCCATTCCATCTGCATGCGCTGGGAGGTCAGGGCCATGAAACGAATGTCCGTCACCGCGATGACCCTTTTGCTGGCGACGTCCGCCATGGCGCAGCAACCCATCCTGAAGAACGGGTCATGCCCCAGCGGATACAATTCGAGCGGGAACTACTGCGTCCCCGGCTCTCACGCCCATCCTGCGATCGAAAAGAATGGCTCCTGCCCCTCCGGCTATAATTCCAGTGGCGCATATTGCCTGATGGGCTCGTCCGGACATCCCGCGATCCACAAGTCGGGATCCTGTCCTTCCGGTTACAACAGCAGCGGCAATTACTGTCTGAAGTCCCATTAGGATGGTTTCGTCGCCCTAGGGTTGCGCCGCCAGTTTGGCGGGAAGCCGTCGGCCGAGCCATTCCACCATGTCCTCGCTGGGCAGCGCGTAGCGGCCTTCCCTCGAATCAAAACGGACGGTGAAGGGTTCGGTGCGCAGCGCTGGCGAGAGGTCGTCCAGCGCGAAGATCTTCTTGCCGCCGGTCTTCTTCTTCAAGGAGAGTTCCAGCGCATGCAGGCCCCCGGCGCCGGGCTTGAACGTATAATCGACGCGACTGGCGACGCAGGGATTGGCCTGGTCGCCGCTACAGCTTTTTTCATTGCCCTTGTAGGTGATGAAATCCGCCATGCGCTTTTGCTTGGGCGTGAAGACGCCGCCCATGTGAATCAGCGTGGTCATCTCCATTTCCGAGGTGGCGCCGGTGAACCGGTCGGTCACCTCCCAGGCGTAGGTGTCGATGGCGACCTCGATGAAGCGGAAATTCCTGTCCTCCAGCGGAGCCTGCCGCTGGCCGAATTCATAGAGTCCGTCGAGTTCCCTGAAAACGAAACCCTTGTCCTCCCCGTCGGTGGAAAAGTGCATGAACATCACGACGCCGGTTCGCAGCGCGCTGGCCTGGTAATCCCTGCCGGAGATGGCGAAGTAATAGTCGTTCTTGTCATTGGCGCCGCGCATGGCGAACTTTGAGGGCTGCATGCAGAAGCGCCGCCCGCGTGTCTCCAGCGTCCAGCATTTTTCCTTCTGGTCATAGGGGCCGACCGTCTTCATCACGGCGGCCCAGATCTGCTGCTGCTTGCCGGTGTCGACGGTCAGTCTGGTCTTTTTAAGCTGGTCAAGGCGCGGTGCGGGTTTCTCGACCTGAGCGAGCGCGGCGCCGCCCGCCAGCATCAGGGCGCCCGCCAGTGCGAGGCTCGGCGCCGCGCGACGTGTGGTTGGTTTGCTCAAAGACAGCATGCCTGAACCCATTCCCCCTGATCGCCTGATGCTGCGGCCGGGCGCCTCCGGCTTCCGCGGCGCTCGCCCGCATCGTCGAATCGAGCGATAACGGTCTGGACGAATCTCGTCCGGGCCGCGCGTGAGGCGGCCAGAGCGCCAAAAATAATTGAAGTGAAATCAGTCACTTAGGTCTCCGTTCCCCCCTATGCAGCAATTTATGTGCCGGATCGGGACGAACGGGGTCGAGCCCCCGCATGGGCCTGACACGGCCAAACTCGCGGCATGTCGCACAGATTTCAAAAAATGTAATATACCTCCATCTTTCTATTGCAGTTCAGATTGCGGGAGTCCAAAATCGGTTCATGGATCAAAGAGTCATCACCATTCGCAGGGCGCGCAGGGCCGACGCTGAAGACATAGCGGGCGTCCATGACGCCGCCTGGCGCGGCGCCTATCGGGGCCTGATCCCCGGCCGCGAGTTGGAGCAGATGATATCCCGCCGAGGCGCAAGTTGGTGGGATGCGGCCATCGCCCGCGGGTCGCGCCTGCTGGTGCTTGATTTCGCAGACGCCATCGGCGGCTACGCCACCTATGGGCGCAACCGCGTCCCCTCCCTGCCCCATGGCGGGGAGGTGTTCGAGCTCTATCTTGCCCCGCAATATCAGGGCCTTGGCTTTGGCCGCAGGCTGTTCGAGGCGGTGCGGGCGGATCTGGCCGCACATGGCTATCCCTCCCTCCTGGTCTGGGCGCTCGCCGACAATGACCGCGCCTTGGGCTTTTACGCGCGGCTTGGCGGCAAGCAGCTGCGCCGTGCGCCCGAGCGTTTCGGCGCGGAGACGCGCGAGCGCGTCGCCTTCGGCTTCGATTAGGCCGCCCCACCAATTAGTCTGGGTTGCCCTGCGCCCGGCCTGCGCCTAGACATGCCAGATCAAAATCCGGAGTTGAAGATGCGCCTCGAAGCTGTTGCGATCGGGAAGAACCCGCCTGAAGACGTCAATGTGGTGATCGAAGTCCCGATTGGCGGCGAACCCATCAAATACGAGATGGACAAGGAGTCGGGCGCCCTCATGGTCGACCGCTTCCTCTACACCTCCATGCGGTATCCCGGGAATTACGGGTTCATTCCCCATACCCTGTCCGACGATGGCGATCCCTGCGATGTGATCGTCGCCAACACGCGCGCCATTATTCCAGGCGCGGTGATGAACTGCCGGATCGTTGGCGTTCTGCTCATGGAAGACGAGGCTGGCGGCGATGAGAAGCTCATCGCCGTGCCGTCCCCCAAGCTCACCAAGCGTTATGAAAAGGTGCTCAATTACACCGATCTGCCGCAGATCACGCTGGACCAGATCAAGCATTTCTTCGAGCACTACAAGGATCTGGAACCCGGCAAATGGGTCAAGGTCGTGCGCTGGGGCGATGCGGCGGAAGCCCGGGACATCGTGATGCAGGGCGTCGAGCGCGCCAGGGCCGCCAAGAAAAGCGACGCCTGACAGCCGCCCGCCTCAGCGGCTCGCGGGCTCGGCTTCGGCGAAATGAACCCGCACCGCCCGGGCCGTGTCGGGCGGCGAGGCCAGTCGCGCCCTGAACTGGATCGTCTCGTTCTGGTTCAGGTTGGCCTTCGGCGCTGGCGTGCTCCAGCGGTAGACCTCTCGTCCGTCATTGTCGCGCAGGCTCAGCTCGATGTCGGGAACCGGCCGCGCATGGTCGCGCATGTTCCTGATTTCGCCCTCCACCGCCAGCACCCTCTGGGCTGATTCCACGACGACGCGGGTCTTCACGTCGCGCCATTGCAGGCCATTCAGGTTCACGGGCAGGCCGATCGCCGCATAGGCCCCCGCCAGAGGCGGCGCCGCGCGCACGATGGCGTCCCGCTTCATGATGCTGACCAGAACCAGCGCCAGCGCCAGCGCGGCGCAGGTCGCCAGCTTGCGTGGCAGGCTTCGCGGAACGAGGCGCGGCAAGAGCCCGGGCAGGGCGCGCGCCGACAGGCGCATAGGCCTGGCCCAGCTCCGAAACCCACCCCTGGCCTTTTCAGGCGCAGCGACCGGGGGCGCCGGTTGCGTTTCGCTTCTGCCGCTTTCGGCCAGCAGGGAAATTTCAGGCGCGGCGGTTTCCGGGTCCGGTGCGCGGGCCTCGTCAACGACAGGCGCCTCGATCCAGCGGTGCTCGCAGACCGCGCAGCAGATGCGCCGCGCGCGCTTGATGAGAACGGATCTGGGAAGCTGAAGACCCGCAGCGCAGGCGGGACAATGGATGATGAGCATGGGCGTCGACCCCTGACGGAAGTCCTCTCGTGACTTGATCTAAGCATAGGTATGGTTAAGGTCAGGTTATCACGTCCGTCGGACTCCCCCTTTTTGATCGCTCGCTACGCTGCGAATCAGCGACCCCGCCGCCCGGAGTGCCGGCGCGGCGCCAGGCTCCCGTCTGGACTTGACCGCGCGCAAGGCGCAAGATTCAAGGACTTTGCGAGGTTTGCCTTGGTCCGATTCGAAAATGTCGGTCTGCGTTATGGAATGGGAGCGGAGATTCTTCAGGATCTCAGTTTCGACATCGCACCGCAGTCCTTCCAGTTCCTTACCGGGCCCTCTGGCGCCGGCAAGACGACGCTGCTGCGCCTGATCCTTCTGGCGTTGAAGCCCACCCGTGGCCTCATCACCCTCTTCGGCCGGGATGTGACGACCCTCGACAAGGACACGATCACCAGGCTGCGCCGCCGCATTGGCGTGGTGTTCCAGGATTTTCGCCTGCTCGATCACCTGACCACCTACGAGAATGTGGCGCTGCCCCTGCGTGTGCAGGGCCGCGAGGAAGCGACATACCGGGCGGAAGTCGTCGAACTGCTGGGCTGGGTGGGACTTGGCGAGCGCATGCACATGCTGCCGCCGGTTCTGTCCGGGGGCGAAAAGCAGCGCGCCGCCATCGCCCGGGCCTTGATCGTGCGGCCCGAACTTCTGCTCGCCGATGAGCCCACCGGCAATGTGGACCCCAGCCTCGCCCGTCGCCTGCTGCGCCTCTTCGCCGAGTTGAACCGCTCCGGCACGGCGGTCGTCATCGCCACCCATGACCTCGCGCTGATGGACCAGTTCGACAACGCCCGCCGCCTCGTGCTGGGCGACCGCCGGTTGCATATCTATGACTGATCGCGGTCCGCCCAGACCCCGGCCCTCCCCGGAGCTGGACGCCATTCCGGGCGTCAGCCTCAAGCGCAACATGCCGCTTGTGCCAGCCTCCAGCATCGCCGGCCGTGCGCTGATTACGGTGATCGCCATCATGACCTTTCTGGCCTCGCTGGCCGCCGGGGCGGGGATCCTGGTGGGCGAGGCCTCCCGTGACTGGACGCAGAATGTCGCGCGCGAGATGACCATCCAGGTCAAGCCCGTGGCCGGGCGCGACATCGAGGCCGATGTGCGCCGCGCCGCCGACCTCGCCCGCGCGACCCCCGGCGTCGCCCAGGTGCGCATTTTCGACAAGGCCCAGTCCGAACATCTGCTGGAGCCCTGGCTGGGCACGGGCCTTGATCTGGGCGCCCTGCCGATCCCCCGTCTCATCGTCCTCGAACTGGGCCAGGGGCGTTTCGATTCGACGAACCTGCGCAAGACCCTTGGTGAGCGCGCCCCCAACGCCCTGCTTGACGATCATCGCCTCTGGCTGGAGCGCCTCGCCGCCATGGCCCGCGCGCTGGTGGGTCTGGTGACGCTGATCTTCGCGCTGGTGCTCATGGCCATGGGACTGGCGGTCACCTTCGCCACGCGCGGCGCCATGGCGGGCAACCGTGAAATCCTCGACGTGCTGCATTTCGTGGGCGCCGAGGATCGCTTCATCGCCGCCCAGTTCCAGCGCCATTTCCTCTGGCTGGGCCTACGCGGCGGCTGCATTGGCGGCGGCTGCGCCATGGCGGCCTTCGCCCTCTCGGGGGTGGTTTCCGGCTGGTTCGCCAATTTCGCCGAATCCGACCAGATCCAGGCCATGTTCGGCGGCTTCGGGCTGGGGGTGCTGGGTTATCTTGCCATAGGGGTCATCGCCCTCGGGGTCGCCTTTCTCACGGCGGCCATCTCCCGTACCATCGTGTTTCGCCACCTGCGCTCGCTGGGCTGAGGCTCCGACCCCCTGATTTTCGGCCCCAGCGCTGCTTTTCCGCACAAGGCCCATGACAGGCCCCCTTTCCAAGGCGAGCGGCTTGGGGCATCAGAACGGGATGCTGTTCCTTCGCTCCCTCGCCTTCAACATCGCCTTCTACATCCTGCTCTTCGGGCTGGTGGTGTTTGGCGCCCCTGTCATGTTTTACGGACGCCATGGCGTCTTCGCCCTGGCGCGCACCTGGGCGCGGGCGGCCTTCTGGCTCCAGCGGGTGATCTGCGGGGTCCATGTGGAGTTCCGGGGCGTCGAGAATGTGCCCAAGGGCGCCTTCATTATGGCCGCCAAGCACCAGTCGGTCTGGGAGACCTTCGCCCTCACGCTCTTTGCGCCGGATTATTCCTTTCTGCTGAAGCGCGAGCTGACCTGGATCCCCTTCTTCGGCTGGATGCTGATCAGCTCCGAGCAGATCGTGGTGGATCGCGCCAAGGGCGGCTCGGCCCTGATGCAGGCGGTGCGCAAGTCCCGCGCGCTGCTGGAGCAGGGCCGCCAGATCATCGTCTTCCCCGAGGGCACGCGCCGCGCGGTTCGCGCCGCTCCCGCCTACAAGCCCGGCGTCGCCGCCATCTATGGCAATTGCAATGCGGTCTGCGTGCCCGTCGCCCTGAATTCCGGCCTGTTCTGGCCGAGGCGCCAGTTCCTCCGCCGTCCCGGCGCCATCGTGGTGGAGTTCCTGCCCCCGATCCAGCCGGGCATGGACAAGAAAGCCTTCATGCGCCTGCTCGCCGAGCAGATCGAGACGGCGAGCACGCGATTGGCGGAAGAGGCGCTGGCGCGCGATCCGGCGCTGGCGGAGGCTTTCCCCCTGCCGCCGCAAGACGAGCCCGCTCCAAAAAACGGCGGCAAGGCCTGAATCAGGGCAAACTCTCGTCCACGCCCAGCCGAGCCGCTATGGCGGCGAGCCGTGCGTCCTTCACCCCGATCTGCGCGAGATGGTCATGGGTGGCCGCCACATAGGCAGGGTTGCGGCCCGAGACGCCCACCCCCTGGCGCACCAGCCGCAGGATCTCCTCTTCCGGCAGCCGCCCCGCATATTGCCCGTGGCGCTGATCGACCGCGTAGACGAGGGCTTCGACGACCCGCCCCTCGTCGAGGCGCGCGCGCAGCACCACCTCCCGATAGACCATGGTCACCTGTTCGCGCTCGCGCAGATAGGCGATGGTCGCCGCTCTCTCGGACGCAGCCACCTTGAAGGCCACGCCCCGGCAGGAGCCGCCCCGGTCAAGGCCCAGCACCAGCCCCGGGCGCGCGGCGGTGCCGCGATGCACATGGGAATAGACGCAGAGCGAGCGATGAAAGCCATGGACCGTCGCCAGATGGCGCTCCATGAAAGCAAAGCCCGGCCGCCACATGAGCGAGCCATAGCCAAACACCCAGAGATCCCCGTCCTCGGTCATGGTTCCCGTGTCTTTTGCGAGCCTGAGCGGATATAGAATAACCCGCCCTTCACCGGAAGCCATGGCATGACCGATCTGCCTCCCAAACCCTCGCGCTGGAAGCTCTACCTGCCCTTCGTCGCCCTCGCGGTGGTCGCTGTGGGCTGGTCCGCCTTCTGGAAGGTCGCCGCAGGCATGACCGAGGCGGGGCTCGATGACTGGTTCGCGCAGGAGCACGCGCAGGGCCGGGAATGGACCTGCCCTGATCGCAGCGTCAGCGGCTATCCCTTCCGGCTGGAGGTGCGCTGCGCCGCCCCGCGCTTCACCGGCCGCATCGGCGCTGTTGCGGGGGCGGGTTCGGTGGGCGATGTGCTCGTCGCCGCCCATCTCTACAACCCCTCGCTGGTGCTGGCGCAGGTCGGCTCGCCGCTGGCCTTCAAGGCGCAGGATGGCTCCCTCGACCTGTCGGTGGTCTGGACGCAGCTGCAAGCGAGCCACCGAGTCCGCAAGGGCGGACTGGAGCGTGATTCCCTGGAGATCGAAGGTCCGGCCCTTCGGTTGGCGGGCAAGGGCCTGCCCTTGATCACCGCCCGGGCCGAGCTGATCGAGGCCCATCTGCGGCCCAACCCTGACCGCGCCGCCGCCGTCTCCGCCCTCGATTTCGCCATGCGCCTCAACAAGCTTGAGGCGCCCGCGCTCGATTCCCTCAGCGGCTACGCCGGGCCGCTCGACGCCGTCTTCGCCGCAACGATTCTCCAGACCGACGCCCTGCGGGGCGGCGATCTCGCCCAGTCCCTCGAACAATGGCGCCAGGCGGGTGGTAAAGTTGAAATTCGCGAGGCCAAGCTCGCCAAGGGCGAGGCGCTGGTGGAGGCCAATGGCGCGCTGGAGATTGATTCGGCCCATCGGCTCGCGGGGCGCGTCGAGCTTCAGATGACCGGGCTCGGGCCTTTGCTGCAACGCTTCGGCGTCGCGCCGGGCAACGCCGCCATCGGCGGGCTGCTGGGCGGGCTTCTTGGCGGCAGGGGAGCTGCGGCGCAAAACCAGACGGGCGCCAAGGGAGCCTTGCGCCTGCCCGTCGATCTCAATCAGGGCCGCGCCATGATCGGGCCGATGCGCCTGCCGGTGGTCCTGAACCCGCTCTACTGACCTTCGGCATCGCGGCGGCCGAAGTCGGGCGCCGCCGTCTCCTGCCCCTGTTCGATGATGCCTCGGCGGATGGCGCGGGTGCGGGTGAAAAGCTCGAAGAGCCCGTCCCCGTCGCCCCAGCGGATCATGCGTTGCAGGGCCGCCAGATCCTCGTTGAAGCGCCCGAGCATTTCGAGCACCGCGTCCTTGTTGTGCAGGAAGATGTCGCGCCACATGGTGGGATCGGAAGCGGCGATGCGGGTGAAATCGCGAAAGCCGCCCGCCGAGAACTTGATGACCTCGGACTGGGTGACCTCTTCCAGATCCGCCGCCGTGCCCACGATGTTATAGGCGATGAGATGGGGCACATGGCTGGTGATGGCCAGCACGAGATCATGATGGGAGGGGGTCATCAC
>Ga0114974_10002591_pt1 | contig 13885 bp, 3 predicted proteins | sample S_130206_EF_Meta_FD_87318 | JGI IMG/M metagenome (GOLD analysis project Ga0114974, IMG submission 87318) | Freshwater microbial communities from Lake Simoncouche, Canada to study carbon cycling - S_130206_EF_MetaG | ecosystem: Environmental > Aquatic > Freshwater > Lake | place: Lake...
GGTCGGATAAGTGGTTGCATTCAAGGATGTACTCGTTGAAACTGTTTGGCTTCCAGTCGGGCTTAAAAAGTTGAAACCAACTCGACCTTCCGAGAGATTGAAAACACCGATTGGACCTGTATTTCCAGTTGGACCTGTGAATCCAGAAGGACCGGTAGCACCTGTATTGCCTGTTGCACCTGTATTTCCAGTCAATCCAGTTGGACCTGTTGGACCTGTGTTGCCTGTGGGACCTGTATTGCCAGTGGCTCCAGTATTTCCAGTAGGACCTGTATTGCCAGTGGCTCCTGTGTTGCCTGTGGCTCCTGTGGCTCCTGTGGGACCCGTGACACCGGTAGGCCCAGTGAATCCGGTCGGTCCTGTGACACCTGTGGGTCCCGTGTTGCCCGTGGGTCCAGTCGGACCTGTCATGCCCGTATTTCCGGTGAATCCTGTGAATCCCGTAAAGCCTGTCGGTCCTGTTGCACCCGTGGCTCCTGTATTCCCTGTAGGACCGGTCGCACCTGTATTTCCGGTTGGACCTTGAGCTCCTTGTGGACCTGTAGGACCAGTATTACCCGTTGGACCATTGTTTCCAATTGAACCGACGGGTCCTTGAGGTCCAGTGGCTCCTGTGGCTCCTGTATTGCCTGTGTTTCCAGTGGGTCCTGTATTACCAGTGTTGCCTGTGAACCCTGTGGGGCCTGTGTTGCCTGTATTGGTAGCGGTTCCTGCAATTCCAGCGGCTCCTGTGGGACCTGTAGCGCCAGTTGGACCTGTTGGACCTGTGTTGCCTGTATTGGTGGCGGTTCCAGAGAGTCCTGTCGGACCTGTGTTTCCAGTCGGTCCCGTTGGACCTGTAGCGCCAGTGGGTCCTGTGACACCGGTTGGACCTGTTGGACCTGTATTGCCCGTGAACCCTGTAGGACCTGTATTGCCTGTATTCGTTGCTGTGCCGGGTATACCCGTAAATCCAGTCGCACCTGTGGGACCGGTTGAAACTCCTGTCGGTCCTGTAGGGCCTTGTGGTCCTTGTGGACCTGGATACACATTGGGCGCACATGTTTCAAGACCTCGTCCTGGCACGTAGCGGACTAGCATTGTTTAATGACGCAGAATTGATTGGATTTATTCGGACGGAGTAGACAAATGGAAGAGACTGGACCTACTGGAACGATTGAAGAGACTGGTCCTACGGGAACGATTGAATCAACAGGACCTACTGGAGAAACAGGAGCTACTGGACCCACCGGAGAAACAGGAACGATTGAATCAACTGGTCCTACCGGAACGATTGAATCAACTGGTCCTACCGGAACCTTTGGACCCAGTGGACCCGACCTGTCGATGTTCCCCACGTCTGCCACAGGACCCGTTGAGCCCCCCAATATTGCAACACTGGATGAACTCATGCAAAGCCATGCAGTTGTGGTTGCAAAGGAAGCAGCCGACCGTACATCCTTGGCTGGATTGATGAATCCTACACGAGAGCAATATCGCCCCCAACTCTTTCAATGGGCGGGTCTTGGGTTTCCTCCCATCTTTATCGTCCAAGTGTTCGAGGTGACTCCACCAACCTATTGCTCGGATGGAGTCGCTCGAGATGTAATGAACTATTTGAACTATTTATTGTTACCGAGTAGTTTGGACTCCGCGTTGGAGACCATTCGTTCCTTGATGCCTGGAATCAGTGTTTCCTTTTCCTTCTTGGGAAACACCTTGAGGATTCATGTGTCGAAGGCTTAATACCAAACAAGAACTAACCCTGAACCACCGTCTCGACCGATTGAATACAACAACCCAAGGTCAGAACGTGTACCACCACCTCCTCCACCTGTATTCGGTGTTCCAGCACTAATAAATGAATCCGTCCAATCACCTCGTCCTCCACCTCCTAATCCTCCATTTCCACCAGGACCAGGAGATGTTCCTGCACAACCACCTCCACCACCTGCAATATAGGCCACTCCACCCGATATAACTATATTCGGTGATGTAGGTACTGCAAATGTAGTTCCATATCCTACAGCTAATAAATGAGTACTGAAACTTGATGTACCAATGCCACCCGTACCTGTATTCGCAGCAACACCAGCACCACCCGCTCCTCCACCTCCACCGGCTCCTGGAAGTAATCCACTTCCTCCAGCATTTCCTTGTCCTGCTGTTCCTGCTACTCCTGATAAATTTTGTCCACCACCACCTCCACCTGAACCCACAGTTCCACCTGGATTTCCATCATATGTGCCACCTCCGCCACCTCCATAGGCTGTTACAGAGATACCAGTCCCTGAAACAGCTGAATCTCCACCTTTACTACCAGCTCCTCCTGGTGAACCGTATGGTATTTGTCCATCTTCGGATGTTGCTCCGTGTATACCTCCTGCACCGACTGTCACTGTATAGGTTGTTGTACTTGCACTCCAACTTCCTGACAGTACACCACCACCTCCTCCTCCACCTCCATGTCTGTCTCCACCGCCACCACCACCTCCAACGACTAGATAGTTCATACTTGTAACTCCTGTTACAACAAGACTACCTGAACTTGTGAATACATGATAAGTAAATCCGCCACTGGATACAATCGTTCCTCCAGTTGCAGAAGCTACACCTATTGATGCTGATGCTGAGATTGTAGTAGGACCTAATCCATCTCTATTGTATGGAATCACCCAAGCATAATACAACGTACCTGATACAAACGTATAAGTCACTGTAGTTGTAAGAGTTGATCCATTTGTAATAATTCCACTTGCAACTTGACCTGATCCTGCACCTGTTCCAACATACCATCTGTATCCGTTTGCATTTGTAGATGTCCAGTTAATGGTTCCACCGGATGTAGATAAGGATGTAAGAGTAACAGATGCAATTGCAGCAGGTGGACTAGGTACCGATGCAGGTGGAAACGACTTGAACGAATGAGGAGAAGGGAGTGTTGCACTTATACTTATTCCCCATTTCCTTGCAAGATAGCCTTCCACTTGTTGGCGTTGTGCAGTTGTGACATCTGAGTTATACACAATGATTTCGTAGAGTGAAGCAGTTGCTGCAATATTTATGTATGCATTCTGGTCACGATTCCACTCTGCTCCTATCGCAAACCCTTGTGCAGTAGAAGTTCGTGTTGAAGCAAGTGTAGCACCACTTTGTGAAGTTCCCTCCAACCATGAATTAATTGATGTTCCACTGGATTGGAATGAAAACAATCTAGTAGTTGAAGTATTCACATTAAACTGTGAAAGATTGTTGGAATCTCCATAGAATCTAATTCTAGGTACCGTTGTATCAATATAAAATCCAAAACCATCGAATGAGTTCCAACTCCATCCTGAATTCGGCCTTGCAGTAAAGACTGTCTGATTATTACCACCGGTTGACTTTGTAATGATAAATACAGTGACTTTGGATAAGTCTACAGGATTGGTAACAAACATATACGAGTTAGCCAACTGAATGGCGTTCGAAGAATAGCTGGTGGTTCCAGACCCTACACCTAGATGACGAGCATTTCCTGACTTATCACGCCATTCAGTGACGGTGGTTGTTCCAGTCACGGTCGAAGAGTCGGCTCCATCCAACCACAATTGACAACCAGGAATTGACAATGGACTTATCACTGGTAAATACAGACTCAACCCCCACTTGTGGGCGAGATAGCCTTCCACTTGTTGGCGTTCAGAGGTGGTGAGAGCGGTGTTGTAGACCAGCATTTCGCCAATATTTCCATCAGATAAAAGAGTAGTCTGTGAGCTATCAATTGTTCCTAAACGATACAGACTTGCCACATACGCAGAACCTTTCTGATTGGTTCCTATACTTATTCCATTTGCATAAAGTTGTTCAAAATTTGAAGTCACACCAAATGTATATGAAATAATGTAGTATTGGTTTTTGAGGAGAGTAGAACTAATACTAATACTTACTCCTTGAACGTTTATATCAATCCATCCAGTCATAGAAAGTGCACCTGAACCATTTCCTGAAAGTGGCCAGAAGAAAATTGGAACAGATCCATTTCCTGAAGCGGGACCTGTATTTTGAATCACAAAGAAGATAGAAAACGCAGATGAACCAATTGTAAGAGTAGGAATATCAAGATAGGATGGACGTATACTTCCAATAAATCGTATGGTTCCTTGTGAATAGACTGGTTGATATGCGGCTGAAGAGTTTGCGACCGCATAACCATTGACCTTATCTCTCCAAGATGCAACATTTGATCCAGTGCCTAATGTAATTGTAGAACTATCCGCAGCATCCAACCACAGTTGACAGCCTGGAACATCAATGGGTTGAAAGGTGCGCAAGTGAGGTCGAATGGAGGAGAAGGGATGACTGGAAGGAATCGTTGGAGTAGACCCGATTCCCCATTTCTTTGCAAGGTAGGTTTCGATGGTTTGGCGTTGGGTGGTGGTGAGGGCTGTGTTATACATAATGATTTCGTATATTTTGCCAATAAAACCAGCATTGGCTCCTATATTGAATCCAGTTGATACAGACATTGGATTTCCACTATCTCCTGTAAATGTAACATTGAGTGTTCCATTAGCAAACATACTGACTGAATAACTCGGAGCACCTGATCCTACTATGCTTATAATCACAGGAGATGCTATTGAAATAGCACCATTCTCGCCTTGATTGTTATACATATCTAGTCTAGCAATGAACGTTCCAGCAGACCCAAAAATATCAAACGTTGCCCATGGAGGGCTGCCTACTATCGCACCGATAATATCCGAGTTACCATTTGTATACCCTGTCTGTTGAGCTACGAGAAAAATAGTAGGTGCATTCGTACTTGATGGAACGAAACTTGGTGTTACATAATACCGACCTTGTGCAGTAAAATTCAAAGCCCCGTTACCGTTCAATGAGTTTGCAGCAAAGATAGCTCCTGTTGAGTTAGCAGGTGAGTTACGACCGTTACCAGACTTATCGTTCCAGGTCGAAATCGTCGCTCCATCTGCAGGTGGTGTTCCAGTTCCTGTTGGGTCTGCTCCATCCAACCACAACTGACATCCAGGAATCGATGCTGGAACTGTAGAAGAAGGTGGAGTCAACCCCCACTTGTGGGCGAGATAGCCTTCCACTTGTTGGCGTTCAGAGGTGGTGAGAGCGGAGTTGTAAACAAGTGCTTCACCAATAAATCCAGTCCAAAATACATTTGCAGTATTACCTGCACGAGTTCCTATCTTATATTCCGTAAAGGCAAATGATCCTGAGCTACTAGTAGGTGTTTGACTAGTTCCATTTGTATAGGTATTTGCATAGGTTCCGTCAAATATAAGAATGTAAATAAATGGAGTATTAACTCCAGTAGTTGTTCTTTGAGTACTTAAGGATGCTCGTGTAGAAAACATAGATCCACTTAATTGACCTTCTTCAATAGTAAATGAACCAGAATCTTGCCAATCAGAATAACCAGGTCGTCCAAAGCAAAGAAGACCTCCATCTGTAGCACATCCAGACCCCTGTATTCCTACAATACAGACTGTAAGAGTGTTTCCAGATCCAGTTAAATTTCCAGTTAATGAAGAACTTCCATTTAATGTAATAGCTTGTCTACCATTAATAGCAGATGCATTCACTGTAGGTGTTCCAGCATAACTTGTTGTATTTTTTCCATTCCCACTCTTATCATTCCATTGCGTAACACTTGAACCTGAAAAGGTCATTGAATTTGTGTCCGCCGCATCCAACCACAATTGACAGCCAGGTACAGTCCGAGGGTCAAACCCAGAAATACTTTTCGACGTCCCTAGCATTACCTTTCTTAAAACAAAACATAGTTGGAGGTTGTTGCGCCAGGATATGTCACCATAATCGTAGTAGAATTTGCAGGTGGAATCACCACTGGGTTCGTAGGCGCACTCGTGCCTGCGGTCGTGTAGGTCACCGTCGTCGATAAATACGAAGAGGTATTGTTGCGGAACACCCAATATCCATTGGAATCGTTGCTCCAATTGATGGTAGGTAAGGTCAACGATGAAAACCCACTATTCGTAATGTTGTAGTGCGTGCCAAACGAGTTGGAGGCTACCGTCAGTGAGGTTCCCGATACATTCATGTAGAGAGGACGGAATCCATTACGAACCGTGAGACCGCCACTGACATCGAGTTGAGTTGCGGGGGATGTGGTTCCGATACCTAGAAATCCATTGGAATGAATTCGCATGGCTTCAGACAATGCAAATACGACATTGGTTGTAATCACAACACGACCATTTCCACCTGAACTGTTACTACCACCATTACCGACTCCGGACACATAGAATGAGTTTGCTGTTCCAGGTGCAAATCTTCCAGAGGTTGTCTCTCCACTTGTAATCACAGTGATATTGCTTAAATACGAAGAACCTCCACCGCCTCCATTGCCACCCCATCCAGTTCCTCCACCGCCTCCAAAGTAACCACCACCACCACCCGGTGCATCGACACTTGCGCTTGTAAATCCTTGACCACCCAATAGGACTGAACCTGCAAGGGAAATGCCAAGTCCAGCACCTCCTGCGGTTTGAGTACCTCCGTAGCCGCCTCCAGATTCACCTGAACCTCTGCCTCCATTGACTAGACCACCATAACCACCTATAGCACTATTATACCATGAAGAACCTCCTCCACCTGCTATGTTTACAAGTTCAGCGACGATGGTTCCAGATCCAGATCCAGATCCTGTAGTTGCATTTGACACTGTAAAACTGGTTGAAGTAGGAATGGTTGCAACTATAAAAGTTCCATTGTATCCATTCGGTGAAAGACCTGTAATCACTACGGGTTGTTTCAACGCTAATCCGTGGGCTGCTGATGTTGGATACGTTACAACGCCTCCACTTGTAGTGATACCTGAACCTGTGATGGTAGCTGCTAAAGTTCGTTGAAGTGCAGAGCGACCTCCTCCTGAACCTGCATCGTCATCCGCACCATTCGTAGAACTACCACCACCTCCACCGTACACCGATGCTGTGTTTACAGGACCACCTTGTCCGACAATCACCTTTAAGGTTTGACCTGCAGTGACGCTCAATGTACCACTTACAAATGCTCCAGGTCCTCCAAGATTGTTATTACCTCCACCTCCTGCACCCCACATGGTCACGGTGATTGAAGTCGTGCCTACTGGAACGGTATATGTTTGGTCTGAACCTGTGTATGTAAAAATGTTTGTACCGGTTAAGGCTCCATTGACAATCGCATTTGCAGTTTGAAACACAAGTGCAGACGATGCGGGTGAAGCGGATGCAGTATCCAACCCATAAATTCGTCCTAGAGGATATCCAGTAGTTGCGTTGCCAAAAAACATCGACGCAATACCATTTAGATACGAGTTGCTCGTGCTCTGTAGTGTCAATGTATCGATTCCAGTTCCATAGGACGTTGAACCACTACTTCCATTGAATTTTACAAGTTCAGTTCCACTGACATCGAGTTGGCTTCCATTGAAGGTTAAGTTTGCGTTTCCAAACACACCCGTTCCACCCGTAGCCACAGTCAAGACACTTGAAAATCCCGTAGAACCGACAATCGACACTGAACCTCCACCTGCAGCTGCAGGTCCCGTTGGACCGGTCTGTCCTTGGATACCTGTCGGTCCTGTCACCGTGCTTGCTGCACCTGTTGGACCTGTGAACCCAGTGGGTCCCACACTTGGAAAGGTTGTACCAATGTACGAGATGGTCGAGCCGTTGAATCCGAGTGTTAACGAACTCGAGGCTTGCGTGGTAGCATAGATATTCAAAGTCAAGTCTGTCGTGTAGGTTCGTGCAGGGATTGTGAGGTTCGATTTATACAATTGCATTGGGCTAGATTGATTCACGCTGGTTGTGGTGGTGCCTGTAGCGACTGTGGTGACACCATCCACCACTTGGAAGTAGAACGATGCAGGACTTGTGGATAACCCTACCGTAGCGTACAACACTAGACTCCAGACTCCTGTGACAGAGGTCTTGAGTGGAAGGGATGATGCAGCCAGTGTGAAAGAAGCTACTTTTGCGTTGGTGGTGGAAGCAGGGATAGTGATGGTACTTCCAGTTAATGCAGGGTTGAAGGTGGTTAAGAGTGTTCCAGTCAATGGTGTATCTACATAGATATTAGGATCTAGTCCTGTAGGAACTGCGATTTTACGAATGCGTTGATTACCGGCATCTGCTACATATATTATAGATCCTGATGAATTCACTATAAGATGACTAATACCACTAAACTGTGCACTAGTTCCATTTGCATTATTAAATCCACCTGTGCTTCCTGCAAGTGTTGTTACAACTCCTACTAGTCCAGAAGGTGTCACTTTACGGATGCGGTTATTGGCTTGATCTGATATATATAAGTTTCCAGCTAAATCCACTGTGATTCCAATAGGATCATTAAATCTCGCACCTGTTCCTGTTCCATCAGTAGATCCTCTTGTGCCATCGCCTGCTAATGTTGACACCGAACCATCAAGCGCAATTTTACGGATACGTTGGTTATTGGAGTCAGCTACATATACAATCCCTGTTGAATCAACTGCAACTGCATTAGGATATCTGAAACTCACATTTGCACCAACTCCATCAGACCATGTTCCAGTTCCATTACCTGAGAATGTAGTAACAAGGCCTGAAGAAGATATTTTACGGATAATATGATTTCCAATGTCTGCTACATATACATTCTGTGCTGAATCAACTGCAATTCCATTAAGACCATTAAATCCAGATGCTAGTGTTGTTACATCTCCATTAGTTTCAATTTTACGAATAAGGTTTGTAGCTTGATCCGCAACATACACAACACCTGATGAATGAACTGCAAGTCCAGTAGGATTATTAAAACTAGCGCTAGTTCCATTTGCATTTGTTGAACCTGGACTTCCGCTACCTGCAAGGGTTGTTACCTGACCAGTTGTATCTATTTTACGGATACGATGATTACCGGCATCTGCAACATATACATTTCCTGTAGAATCAATCCCAACTCCTTGTGGATTACTAAAAGTAGCAGTCGCTGCTGCTCCATTCGTAAAGGGTGTTGTACTTCCATTACCTGCAAACGTTGTAACTACTCCCTCTGTAGGAGCCACTTGGGTCACGTAACTCATCTGCAACGTCAATCCACCCGAGAAGCCATCGATACCTTGGGTTCCCGCAGGTCCTGTTGCGCCCGTATTACTCGCCGTTCCTGCAGGTCCTACTGCACCCGTCGCGCCTGTATTCCCTGTGGGTCCCGTGTTGCCTGTAACTCCTGTAGCACCCGTCGGTCCTGTGGCTCCTGTGGCTCCTGTCGCTCCTGTATTCCCTGTGGGTCCCGTATTGCCCGTTGGACCTGTGTTGCCCGTAACACCCGTCGCTCCAGTAGGTCCTGTATACCCCGTCCATCCCGTCGGGCCACCGGGTATTCCCGCAACGCCTTGAATGCCCGCTGGACCTTGGATTCCTGTAGGACCTTGGATTCCTTGGTCGCCCTTCACACCCTGTAAACCTTGAACTCCTTGGGGTCCTGCTGACATACTTGTGTTTTCACCAGTTGAAAAATTAGAGAAAGAAGCTTGTACTGGTCGGTCAACGTCTTTTCAACGGGTGTCGTACTAAGAAGTTCGGTGGAACGGATTGAAAAGGGTTATTGTATTTTGCGAATACGTTGATTATTTTGGTCGGCTACATACACAATTCCACCTTGATCAACTGTAACTCCTTGAGTATAAAAGAAGGTTGCATTGGTTCCTGTTCCATTGGTAGATCCGATTGTTGCACTTCCTGCTAAGGTTGTTACCACACCTGCAGGTGATATTTTGCGGATCCTAAAATTGTTAAAATCTGATACATACACATTTCCAGCCGAATCGACTCCAATTCCTTGAGGATAATAGAATGATGCGTTTGTTCCAGTTCCATCGGCAAATCCATTAGATCCGCTACCTGCAAAGGTTGTCACTACACCTGCAGGTGTTATCTTACGAATACGTTGGTTACTGACGTCCGTTACATACAGATTTCCCATCGAATCGAGTGCTACTCCATAAGGATACCAAAACGTCGCATTGGTTCCTGTTCCATTTGCATATCCTTGCGTACTTCCTGCTATTGTTGTGACTACTCCTGCAGGTGTGATTTTGCGGATACGGTGATTGGTTTGGTCGGCTACATATATATTTCCCGCTGAATCGGCTGCGACTGCAGTAGGAGACCCAAACGTTGCATTGGTTCCTGTTAAGTCACTAGATCCGTTTGTTCCATTACCCGCCAATGTTGTGACTACTCCTGCAGGTGTGATTTTGCGGATGCGCCTGTTATCAATCTCTGCAACATATACATTCCCAGCCGAATCGACTGTGAGTCCAAAAGGAGCGTTGAAACTAGCATTTGTACCCGTTCCGTTCGTAGCACCTGCTGTTCCACTACCCGCCAATGTTGTGACTACACCTGCAGGTGTGATTCTACGTATGCGTTGACCAGTTTGTTCTGAAACATATACATTCCCCACTGAATCGGCTGCGACTCCACCAGGAAAATTGAAACTAGCACTTGTACCCGTTCCATTCGTAGCACCTGCTGTTCCACTTCCCGCAAATGTAGTCACGATAGCCCGATTCAAAGGTAATTGGACCATTCCACTTCCGATTTTACGGATACGATGTGAATTATATTCATCTGTTACATAGAGAGTCATATCTGAACCGACTGCAACTCCACGAGGGCTTTGTATACTCGCATTGGTTCCTATTCCATCGGCATATGCATTAGGGATTCCATTTCCTGCAACAGTTGTCACTACACCTTCAGGTGTGATTTTACGGACACGCATGTTGTAGTAATCCGCTACATACACATTCCCTACTGAATCAACTGCAACTCCACTAGGAGATTGAAAACTCGCACTGACTCCAGTTCCATCGGCAAATGATTGACTTCCACTACCTGCCATTGTTGTGACTACACCCAAGGGTGTGATTTTACGGATGCGGTGATTACCAGCATCTCCTACATACACTATCCCATTCAAATCGACTGCAATTCCATTAGGATAACTGAATCTCGCACTGGTTCCAGTTCCATCTTGAAATGCTCCATTTACTCCAGAATCACCCCCCGCGAGTGTTGTCACTACACCCGCAGATGTGATTTTACGGATGCGATGATTACTCGTGTCGGCTACATATACATTCCCTGCTGAATCGATTGCAACTCCAGTAAGATTATAAAACCTAGCATTGGTTCCTGTTCCATCGGCAAACGTTGCTGTTGCATTCCCTGCTAACGTTGTCACTACACCTGCTGGTGTGATTTTACGAACACGATTATTTATTTGGTCTGCTACATATACGGTTCCATCTGAATCGACTGCTACTCCACAAACTTGATTGAAACTCGCACCCGCTCCTGTTCCATCGGCAAACGTTCCTGTTCCACTCCCCGCGAGTGTTGTGACTACACCCGCAGGTGTGATTTTACGGACGCGATGATTATACACCTCCCCCACATAGACATTTCCAGCTAAATCCACTGCGATTCCATAAGGATTACCAAACCTAGCTCCAATACCCGTTCCATTGAGAAATCCATTTACATCTCCTGCCAACGTTGTCACAACTCCATTGTTGTCTGGAAGTGTAAACGCATTTGCGATCTTACGGATGGAGTGATTATTTGTATCTGCTACATATGCATTTCTAAATTTATCCACAGTGATTCCTTGAGGAGAGTTGAAACTTGAGGCTGTAAATCCAGCCGTTCCGTCACCTGCAAGCGTTGAGACCACACCTGTTGAGGTTTGAACGGTACGAATACGGTTGTTGGTTTGGTCGGCTACATACAACGTTCCTAGTGCATTGATGGAAATGTGATATGGAAAATTGAATTGTGCGTTCGTACCGATTCCATCCGCATATCCTGGACTTGCTTGACCTGCAAGTGTAGTTACGGTTCCATCGGAAGTAATTCGACGGATACGATGATTGTTCGTATCGGCTACATAGAGATTTCCATAAATATCTGCGACGATTCCAGAAGGAGTATTGAAGTATGCGTCGGTTCCAACTCCATCCTGAAATGAAGCTACACCCAGTCCAGCTATTGTCGTGACTACAACTGAGGGTGTTGTGATTCTTTTGATTCTATGAGTTCCTCTCTCCGTTATGTAGACTATTCCTGTTGGGTCGACTGTGATCCCGACGGGTTCAAAGAAACCCGATGCGAGTGTTGTGACTACACCTGTAAATGTGATTTTACGGACTAGACCATTGCTAGTGTCTGCTACGTAGATATTACCAGTAGAGTCAATTGCAATGCCTTGAGGATTCCAGAAACTTGCATTGGTTCCTGTTCCGTTGGTCTGTCCTAGATTTGTTTGTCCTGCGAGTGTTGTGACTACACCTGTTGGTGTGATTCTACGGATGCGGTGGTTAACTTGGTCTGCTACATATAGATTTCCGTATAAATCGTTCGCGACTCCGATTGGTGTGACAAACCACCCTCCATCACTGTATCCTCGTGAAGTACCTACAAGTGTTGTCACTACACCCGCAGATGTGATTTTACGGATGCGATGGTTTTCGTCTGTAACATATACAGTTCCTGATGAATCAACAACAACTCCACGAGGATTATTGAAACTTGCACTGACTCCAGTTCCATCAGCGGATCCTAATGTTCCAGTACCAGCGAAGGTTGACACTACGCCTGATGGAGTAATTTTACGAATAAGATGATTGTTTGTATCCGCTACAAACAGATTTCCAGAAGAATCAATTGCTATATAAGTAGGATTCCAGAAACTGGCATTCGTTCCTGTACCATCAGCAAATTGTCCTGTTCCACTACCTGCAAAGGTTGTGACTACACCTGCAGGTGTTATCTTACGAATACGTTGGTTACTGACGTCCGTTACATATGCATTACCTGCTGAATCGAGCGTGATTCCAGAAGGACTGTTAAACCTTGCATTCGTTCCAGTTCCGTTCACAAATGAAGCAGAGCCGTCAGTACTTCCTGCAAAGGTTGTCACTACACCTGCAGGTGTGATTTTACGGATGCAGTGATTGATATATTCCGTTACATACACAGTTCCAGCAGTATCGACTGCGACTCCAGTAGGTTGATTAAATCTCGCATCAGTTCCAGTTCCATCAACAGGACTAAATGATACAATTCCATTACCCGCTAACGTTGTAACTACACCTGCAGGTGTGATCTTACGAATAGAATGATTATAAACATCACCAATATATATAGTTCCAGCTGAATCAATTGCGATTCCAGAAGGACTGTTAAACCTTGCATTTACTCCCGTTCCATTGACAAACCCAGTCGTACCATTACCTGCCAGTGTTGACACGACACCTGTCGGTGTGATTTTACGAACGCTATGATTACCATCACCAACATACAGAGTCCCCGTTGAATCCACTACGATTCCAGCAGGATAGTTGAATAAAAAATTAGTTGGTAGAGTATCCGAATATCCCGATACTCCACTACCCACAAATGTAGTCACAAAACCTCCAGATGTGATTTTGCGGATGCGGTTATTGCTTGTATCGGCTACATACACATTTCCCGCTGAATCGACTGTGACTCCATAAGGACTATTAAATCTCGCATCAGTTCCAGTTCCATCGGCATATCCATTTGTACTACCTGCTAACGTTGAAACTACACCTGTCGATGTGATTGTACGAATGCGATGATTACTCGTGTCGGCTACATACACATTCCCTGCTGAATCGACTGTGACTCCACGAGGAGCGTTGAAAGTAGCATTGGTTCCTGTTCCATCGGCAAACGCTCCTGCTGCATTACCCGCAAACGTCGTCACTACGCCTAAAGATGTGATTTTACGGATGCGATTATTTACATAGTCTGCTACATATGCATCCCCTGCTGAATCGACTGCGACTCCAGTAGGTTGATTAAATCTCGCA
>Ga0114974_10002593_pt1 | contig 13880 bp, 29 predicted proteins | sample S_130206_EF_Meta_FD_87318 | JGI IMG/M metagenome (GOLD analysis project Ga0114974, IMG submission 87318) | Freshwater microbial communities from Lake Simoncouche, Canada to study carbon cycling - S_130206_EF_MetaG | ecosystem: Environmental > Aquatic > Freshwater > Lake | place: Lake...
ATGGTAAAGCAGGCGACTCATAATCGCTTGAGTGGGAGTTCAATTCTCTCTCAGCCCACCAATTTAGATTCTATTGCCATCAATACTAAACACATAATAAGAATGATTATGAATATTGTTGGTTGTAGTTTCATTTGTATAACTTAAAGAAATAGGTTACCAAAGCTGCAACAGTCGCACACCACCAGAATAATTGATTAACCTTTTCCCTATCTTGGTTCATAAATTTTTCTTCATCGGTGCGTTCTTTTTCCAATTTAACTTTTAGAGATTCAATTTCAACCCAAGCATTTTTACCATACTTAGCAATTGCTCTTTCTTTCAAATGTTGCAATTCTCTTTGGTGTGCTTTATCTCTCTCATATCTTTCAAATGCTTTAAACTCTGCAGCAGCTTTAATAGCATTTTCTTTTAATTTTTTTTCTACTCTTATACGGTGCTGTTCGTTTACAGCTGCTTCAATATCTGCTTGTTGGTCACCAACAATTTTACCCAAATCTTTACCCACAGTTTGAGCACTCTTTAATGTGTTAACTGCACCTTTTGCGCCAGTTGAAATTGGATCCATTTCTCTCTCTATCTACCAATATAAATTTTAGGTTGTGATTCTTCACGCCGTTGTTGCTCAGTTTTTGGAAATAATTCATTTCCATATTGTGGATATTTTTGTTGTCTATCATATGCAACCCACATCATTGTAAACATAAAAACAATAACTATAAACATAATAACAACACCAATAATTGCTTCTTCGATAAGTTTTTGTTTTCTTGCTTCCCGTCTACGTTCTTCTATTTCATGTTTTCTCATTTCAATAGCGATAAGAGCTTTCTGCTCTTTTCCCATTGTTCCCATCATTTCTTCAACTTCAGTATAAAGAGCACCTAATTCTGGTGGACTTTGATATATCATCAACTCACGCAATTCAATGCTCATTTGTTCTAATTGTTTTTTCATCAGAACACGTTGTAGAGCACGTTTGCCTAAACTAGCATCACCTTTATAAACTTCTCTTTTAGCTTTGCGTTCTTCTTCTTCAAAAATTGCTATACATTTGTTGAAGTTATCATAATATGATCCCAAGTGTTCGCCAATTTCAGAATAAATGTTTGTAACTTCACCTTCACGTTTATTTAATTCTTTTACTCTTGTCTTTTCTTCATTGAGTTGTTTTATTGCTGCAGGTGGTGGTGTTTTACCTTTTGCGGCATAAGCACCATGAAACTGATTGTCTAAATCTTTAAGAACTTCTTTGACCTCACCGGCCGCACCCTTAATATCTTTATAAAGTTTACACCCAGCTTTTACGGCAGAAACAGCTCCATTAGCAAGAGCAAATAATGTTATTGGATCCATTTATGGTTCCAATATAAAGATTATTTTTTTTGTTCGGTAGAGCCACAAAATGGTACATTGTCCTTTTTGGTTAAATTTGGTTTACTATCAAAAAACCATAAAGTAACCATGACAATGAAAAACACTTTGGGTAATTCCTTGAACATTTTTTTCCTTTGAATGTTTGTGTCATTAAAACGACATCCATAGGATTGCAATTATCATGCAAAGCAAGGAAATTTGTTGCCACCCAAAAATATTGGCAACTATACCTATTTATGTTAAGTTAATAATGTAGTAAAAATGGTTGTTGTTTTTTTGCAACAAGGGGGCTTGACATTTACCTGGATTCGTGTATAATTGACTTATTAAATCGTTGAAAAGGACACATCATGGCTTATATGAATCAGCAGAAAAAAGCAGTTATTAAAGCAAACTTGGACAAAGCACTTAAAGGTACTGGTGTAAAATTCAGTTTATCGGTTCGCAATAATTCTTCAATTTGTTGCACGATTAAATCGGCACCAATTGACTTGATTGCCAATAGCAATGAAACTTGCGGCAAAGATTTTTACCAAGTTGCCAAAGGTTTTAAACCTAACGATACTCGTTATGAGCAGGTAAACCCATATCACTACAAGGATCATTTTTCAGGCAAAGCTCTGGAAATAGTTGACAAGATTGTGAAAGCCATGTATACTGCTGATTATTATGACCACTCTGACGCTATGACCGACTATTTCAATACGGCATATTATATCAGCGTGGATATCGGCAAATGGGATAAACCTTTCGAAGTGAAGTAATATGAAAAAAAATTATAGTCCTCTGTATTACAAGAAAATGCGGAGGGCAGATATTGATGAATTTGTCGATGGCTTACACCAAATGCAATTGGATATGATTGATGAAGCCGTTGAAAAAAGTAATTATGAACAAGCGAAAGAAATTTTGCAATATATAATGGAGAAAAAATGACAATTCGAAAAAAAAGAATAGGTCGTAGAGTAGTTATTGATTTGACTGGTCCTCAAGGAAACGCATTTGCGCTTCTTGGTTGTGCAACAACATATGCCCGCCAGTTGGAGTTAGATGCTGAAAAGATTATTGCCGAAATGAAAAGTGGTGATTATGAAAATTTGGTGATGACATTCGATAAGTATTTCGGAGAGTATGTTACACTTGAAAGGTGATTAGATGGCTCGTTCCTTAAATGCAAATGATATTTTTGCTGGATCGGAACCAAAGATTGAAAGGCAACTTGAGAAGGTAGATTTTCTCAGGTTGCTAAATTGGTATTCCCAAAACAAAGATTTTAAAGATTCCCAAAAGTGGGCTGCTGAATATTTCAAAAAGAAATTGAAGCAGTCTATTTCCGCTGGACAATTAAAAGGCTGTCAAACCAATTTTGGTTTCATTTGCCGTATGGTATCGAATGGTTCAATACTTGAGCCAAAAGACCAAGTATGGTTTGAAAATCAAATCAAAACAATTCAGGGAATAAAAGAAGAAAAAGAAATAGTTGCCGAAGTTGTAGAATCTAAACCCACAATCAACATTCAAGATAGAATTCGGGAGAAGGCATCCGAGTGCATTGGAGAGTTGGAGGGCGCTGTAGATGATTACATACTATCTGGCTTCACAGCAAACACCTCACCTTACGGAATCATGCATACAAAGGCGGTGAAAGGTGTTCACGTTTCACATATTATGGAATGGGCTAAAAGGTTTCGTGCCGAGTTTGATGAAATACTGATTACTAAAGATGAACAGTTAAAAGAAGGTTATTCTAATTTCACCAGACCACAATTAAAGAAGATGGTCGCATTTGGTGATTTGATTATTTCTGATGCAATGAAGATTTCTGGTGAAGCCTTATTGACCAGAAAACCAAGAAAACGCAAAGTGAAGTCACCAGAAGAATTGGTGAACAAAATGAAATATTGTGTTAAGTTTGATGAATTGAAACTTGAATCAATCAAGCCAAAAGAAATTGTTGGTTGTTCTCAACTGTTTGTGTATAATACAAAAACAAGGAAACTTGGTTGTTATGTTGCCTCTGATTCCTCAGGATTATCTGTAAAAGGTTCAAGCATCATTGGGTATTCTGAGATGAAATCGGTACATAAGACGGTTAGAAAACCCGAGGCATTAATACCAGAAGTTTTAAAAGGTGGGAAAGTATTCCTGCGTAATGTTATTGCCGAAATTCGTGCTAAAGAATCTTGCCTCACAGGTCGAATTAACTGTGATATAATACTGCTAAGGAGTTTAAAATGAAACAAGAATTTGATGAGTTGTTGTGTGCGAGATACCCAAAACTCATGGTTAATCGGCAAAAGACAATGCAAGAAACTTGTATGTATTGGGGTTTCGAATGTGGTGATGGCTGGTTTGATATTCTAGACCAATTGATGGCAAATATTCAAAAACACATCGATTTGAAAGAAAGACAAGGTCTTAGTATACCACAAGTTACGGTTGACCAAGTTAAAGAGAAGTTTGGAACATTGAGTTTTTATTATACTGGCGGAGATGAATATATTTTTGGTCTTGTTAGTATGGCATCATCATTATCAGGTGTAACTTGTGAAGTTTGTGGAAAACCAGGCAAACAAACTGGTGATAGTTGGATTAAAACAAGGTGTGAAGAACACAAGGATTAATTATGGAATACGATTATTCAAAATATGAAAATATTTTAATTGAGATGCTCAAGGCTAGTTGGCGGGATCCTGACGATTTAGAAATTGGCGTTGATATCTCTGATTTACCTGAAGTAAAAATTACATTTGAAGGTTATGGTGACTTAGATGAAGAAAATATGGATGGAGAATATAAGTATATTGAAGGTGGTAACACCAATATGGAATCTTATGCCATCTTTATTCACAAAGATTCTTTGACCGAAGATTTTGTATTTCCTGAACATGATGTATTTGGTTTTACGTTTGGTTCAATGATTCAACATCGACCTGCCGAAGAAGTTTGTATTTGGGCTTGGTATGATGTTGAAAATAATTCATGGGATATTTTACCACTTGAAGATAGACTAAGTGAAGATAATGCCATGGATGAAAATGATGTTATGACTATTCTTGAAGGTTTATACGATAAGTATTTTAAACTGGTGGAAAATCCTGATAACGGTACTTTGAAACCCATCAGATGGCCTTTTCCCACAGAGTGATATATGGTTGCAAATAAAAAATCAAAAATGAAAGAAGTATCAGAAGAGCGCCAAACAATAGTAATGATGGTGCTTGAAGGTGATTTACCTCCTGAAGCAATAACTGAAGAAGAATTAGAATTTGTTCAAGAAGCTTTATGGGACGTTTTAGCTGAGATAATGGAACATAGTTTACCTCAAGGTCAACACAGTTTGCATTAAAATATGTTATGGAAAAATTATGATAATTTTTGACTTTAATCAGGTGGCAATTGCCAATCTGATGGAACAAATTGGGTCTTCCAAGACGGCAGTTGATGAATCGTTGGTTCGCCATATGATTCTGAATACCATCCGAACTTATGTGAAGAAATTTAAATCAGGATATGGTCCTGATGTAATCATTGCCTGCGACAACAAAAAATATTGGCGGCGTGATGTGTTTCCACATTACAAGGCACACCGCAAGAAAGCTCGTGAATCTTCTGGTCACGATTGGAATTCTATCTTTGAAGTGCTTGGTAAAATCAAACAGGAGTTGAAAGATAATTCTCCATATAAAGTGATTGATGTTGATACTGCTGAAGCTGATGATATTATTGCCGTGTTATCAATGCGACACTCAGCAACAGAAAAGGTAATGATTCTATCCTCAGATAAAGACTTTGCACAATTGCAAAAGTTCCCTAATGTCGAACAGTATTCACCGATTTTGAAGAAATTCATCAAAGAACCTTTACCTTCTGCTCAATTGAAGCAATTGATTATTCGTGGTGATAAAGGTGATGGCGTTCCAAACATTCTGAGTAAAGATGATGTTTTCATTGAAGGTGTTCGGCAAAAACCAATTACCGAGGCAAAGATTATCAATTGGATGAATCAGCAACCTGAAGAATTTTGTAATGATGAGATGTTGCGTAATTACAAGCGTAATGAGATGTTGATTGATTTGACAAAAATACCAGAATCACTCAAGCAAAACATCCTAGATACCTATGAATCAACCAAAGGACACACTCGCCAAGAGTTTATGAATTATATGGTTGCCAATCGTCTTAAAAACTTAATTGAAGTGATTGACGAATTTTAAAGAGAAGATTATGAATGATTTATTGTTTTCGGAAATATTAGAACTATTCGAAAAGGCAGAAACTCGAAAAGAAAAGATTGCTGTTCTTCAAAAGAACAGTAGCATAGCCTTTGAAGAATTTCTGTTAGCCACTTTTCACCCACAGATTAAATTCGATGTGGAAGTTCCTGCATATAGACCTTCTGTTGAACCAGCAGGTTTGAATTATTCCTATTTGCATAGTGAAATGAACAAAATGTATCGTTTCATTGTTGGTCATCCTAAACGAAGTGAAAATCTAACAGGTAAAAAACAAACACAATTGTTGGTTGTTATTCTTGAAGCTTTACACAAAGATGAAGCTGAACTTTTAGTGAAGATGATTAAAAAAGATTTAGGTGTAAAATACTTAACACTACAAATTGTCCGTGAAGCATTTCCAAAATTGAATTTACCTGCAAAGTGAGTTATTATGAAAGTAGCCGTTGTAACACCAACAATTGCATCAGAGCATTTAGCTAAATGCATAGATTCGGTTGATAAGCAAACGTATCAAGATATTACCCATTACATTTTCATTGATGGTTGTCAGTATGAACCAAAGGCGAGAGAAATTCTCGTAGGTTCATCTAAAACCAGAATGATTGAACTGGAAGAAAATGTTGGTAAAGGATGGTATGGTCACCGAGTTTATGCTGCCTGTTCGTTCTTAGTTAACGCTGATATAATTGTTTATTTGGATGAGGACAATTGGTTAGAACCTTGCCATGTGCAAAAGATTGTTGACAAAATCAAAGAGGGAAATGATTGGGCATATTCTCTGAGAAAGATTTACGATAAAGATGAAAATTTCCTTTGTGAGGATAATTGTGAATCTCTAGGTAAATGGCCTGTTTATTTTAATTCAGAAGTGCATCATATCGATACAAGTTGTTTTGGTGTTCGCCGTGATGTTGCTGTTCATATCGGACATTCTTGGTATGGACAATGGGGTGCTGATAGACAGTTTTTCAATACGATAAAGAAGGCTTTTCCAAAATATGATTGCACGAATGTTTATACCTCATGTTACAGACTTGATGGCAATCCTAATTCCGTCACGAAAGAGTTTTTTGAGCAAGGCAATGAAATTAACAAACAAAAATATAATGGTGAGTTTCCATGGAAATTAGGACGGCGCTTATTACAGGTGGGGCCGGGTATCTCGGTAGTCATTTAAGTAAAGCATTGAAGAAAGCTGGTTGGCGAACCTTTGTTTATGACAAGGTGAAACCAACCCACAATTATGCTGATGTGTGTGAAGTTGCAGACATTCGGGATAAAAAATCTTTAGAAAATGTTTTTCGCAAAGTGAAATTCGATACGGTCTTCCATTTGGCAGGCAGAATCGAAGTTGGTAAATCGTTTGAAGAACCAACCGAGTTTTGGGAAGTCAATACTGGCGGAACTGTGATTCTATTGAATCTGATGAAAAAATACAATGTAAAAAAGATTGTATACTCATCAACTGCGGGTGTATACTTATCGGGTGGTATTCAAATACCGGAAAGAGAATGTACCACAAGCAATCATGTTTATGGTAATACAAAACTTGCGGCTGAATACGCTATTGAGGACTCTGGTCTAAAGTATATCATTTTCCGTTACTTCAACCTAGCTGGTGCAGATGAAGATGGTGAAATGGGTGAGGACCACGAACCTGAAACACACCTCATTCCACAAATACTTAGAAATCTAAATAACTTCAAAGTTTTTGGTAATGATTATTCAACTAACGATGGAACTTGTATTCGTGATTATGTTCACGTTGCCGATGTAGCTGATGCTCATATACTTGCCGCAAACTATTTGGATGGAAACAATTCTTCCGAAATAGTGAATCTCGGCACAGGCAAAGGATATTCTATTCTTGACATTATTTCCCTAATCGAATCTCATTTAAAGATAAAAGTAAACTACACCATAGTACCACGCAGGGAAGGTGACCCCGATTCGTTGGTAGCAAATGTAAACTTTGCCTCAAAACTATTGAACTTCAAATGCAGGTATGATATAATTGACATTATTAAAACAGCTTATAAGTGGCATACTTTAAAACATGGCATCTAATACTCCCAATTCCAAGAATCAATCTGACCAAACAGTAAGTGATAGAATCGACAATTCCTTGCTGGACAACCACATACATTTCATTAATGGAGAAATTGATGAAGATGCGGTTAAAGAAGCAATCAAGTGGATTCTCTATGAGAACCTAGAAAAAAATAAAGACAAAGTATTGACTCTTTATATCAACTCTTGTGGTGGCAGTTTGACTGATGCCTTTGCATTGATTGATATAATGAAACAATCCAATTACACTATCCGCACCGTTGGTATTGGTAATGTAATGAGTGCAGCTTTTCTTTTGTTTGCCTGTGGAACAAGAGGTGAAAGATATATTGCAAAAAATGCAAGTATCATGTGCCATCAATTCACAGAAAGTCTTGATAGTAAGTACCATGATATCAAGGCTCAAATGAAAGAAACTGAAAACTTGAATAGTCGCATGGTTCAAATTTTAAAAGAGGCAACAGATTTACCGCCAAGTAAAATTAAATTAAAACTTCTGCCACCAAGTGATGTTTACTTGACTGCTGAAGAACTAATCCAATTTAACGTAGCTGATAACATCTTGTAAAAAAATGATTGCTGGTGGAAATAAATATCAAAAGGTTCGTAGTCCTAAATCTAAAAAGAATGAAGATAAAGAGGACTTCAGAGAATTCAAAAAGAAAGCAAAACGCAACTATGATAAAGCTATGAAGCGTTTGCGAAAAGAGGATGAAAATGAGTCATATTAAAGAAATTCAAAAACAAATTGCTGAGTTAAATAAAAACATACAGCAAAATCAAGGTGATGTAAATCAGCTACAGGAAAAACTCAATCAATTATTGATTGCCGAATTCGAGGAAGAATTACGGGAAGAAGGTAATAATAGTCAGCAATTACTGAAAGGTTGACTGTTGTAAAAAAACAACAATGCCCCTGAGAGGGCTTGCCATACCCATATAGTTGTGTTATACTGTATGTTATGGCTGAAATTATAAAAGAAGTAACAGTTTGGAATTCTGATTTTCAAACTAATCACACATATTTGCTCAATAGCAAAGGCGCATTAATTGCGTATGCCAAATTTTCTGGCGATGAGGTTGTCGTATCAAAATCGAAAACCATAAAACTTGACAAGCGTTACCGCAAATTCGTCAAGGTCAATCATTCAGGTTTACAAAAAATTCTGGAAACTCTAAAAGAGGAAAAGGAAGAATATGTCAAACCCAAGGATGTTCGTGCTTTCAAAGTAAACTCAAACGGCAAGGATTATATTGTTGAGGTTTCGGCCGCCAACAAAATGTCCTGCACTTGCATTGGTTTTACTTATCATGGAAAATGCAAACACATTGCTGCTGTTGCTGAAAAACAACATCTACTAAAATAATCGTTGACATTCTTACCGGTTGTGTTATACTCTATACTATGTTAATTTACACCTATCAAAAATCCAAAAAGAAAAGCAAGACCAAAAAAGAGCTTGCTGAATATCAAGCTTGGCTCGATAATATCAACAATCAAAAAACAAATTTTTCAAGAAAAAATATGGGTAAAGTAATTTTTAATCCTACTAATATTCCAAAATTGACTACACCTGTTGGTCGTGAAACTGTTAAGTATCCAAGTATGGTGACGCCTGGTGGTTCTTGCACAAAACCAGTTGTTGGTAAAGTGTATACAGGAACAGCAATGAAGGGAATTGGTACTTTGCACAAATCGAATGCTGTGCCTATTTTCACGGATGAGGAAGCAATAGACCAAGCGAATATGCGTAGGTAAACCCTTGATTCCTAACGCTTTTTCATGTTGTTTTTTTGCAACAAACCAGTTAAAAAATGCTTGCCTTTATACCCTACCTGTGTTACAATGGTAACATAAATTGATGAGGTAACTATGTCTTGGAATCTTGAAGGAAAACGTGTTTCTGGTAAGTATTTAAATGAATACTTTTTTACTGGTACCGTTCAGGAAAGCCGTGTAAGGTACGGTGGTTCGGTTTGTAATACTATTGTTTTAGATAGTCCAATCGTGGTCTTTGGTGAAGTGAGAACCAAAGTGTTAATGGATTCTGACCAAATTGGTCAAGTATTAAATTAATGCTTGACATTTGCCGTGGTTGTGTTATACTCTATCCATAGATTGAAAAAAGCGAGAAAATTATGAATTTGTTGACAGTTGGAAACCCTAAGGTACTCAAAGGCATGGAACAAGGATATATGACATATATTCTACACCTTGCTCCTGCGAATTTATCTGGTTATGAAACCTGCGCTAAACGCACGGCTGGTTGCACGGCTGCTTGTTTGAACCTCGCTGGTCGTGGCGGTATGTTCAAAAAAGGTGAATCGACCAATGTTATTCAACAAGCTCGAATTCGTAAAACAAAATTGTTTTTTCAAGACCGTATTACCTTTATGAATTTATTGGTTAAAGATATTGAATTGGCGATTAAACAATCCGCTAAAAAAGGTTTAATTCCCGTTTTTCGTATGAACGGCACTTCCGACCTTGCTTTTGAAAAATATGAGGTTAACCGCAAAGGTCAAACCTATTCTAATATTTTCACCGCATTTCCTGAGGTGACTTTTTATGACTACACCAAAATTCTTGGCCGTAAAATTAAAAATATTCCTAACTATTCGCTGACATTTTCAGCTGCTGATGGAAATGATGCCGATGTTTATCGTGCTATTGCAGAAGGTTACAATATTGCTACTGTGTTCGGTTTAAAGAAAACAGAACCAATGCCAGAAACCTACATGGGCAGGCCTGTGTTTAATGGTGATGAATCCGATTTACGTTTCTTGGATCCAAAAAATGTTGTTGTTGGTTTATATGCCAAAGGTAAAGCGAAAAAAGACACCTCTGGTTTTGTGAAATTTCCTACTTTTATGATGAAGGCTGCTTAATATGAAAATTGTTTATATTGTAAAATCATTTGGTCCCGAAAATGGTTATGTGAATCTCAAGGCATTTACTCAATTGAGTGATGCTGAAAATTATCAGTCGGTTATTCAAAAACAAATACCTGCTGATATAACGGATGAATTTGTTGAACTTGAAACTTTGAATTTGGAGTAATTAATGGGAACTCGTTGCTTAACTTATGTGTATGATGGTAAAACTCCAATCATGTGTATGTATCGCCAGTTTGATGGTTATCTTTCAGGTCACGGCCAAGAATTGGCCAACTTTTTGAATGAATTGCAAATGGGTCAAGGCATTTCTGGCAAACCAGAATTGTTTACATATGCAAATGGTATGGGTGATTTGGCTGCTCAAATGATTGTGTGGTTCAAGAAAACACCTGGCGGATTCTATATTCATCCAATTGAATTGAACCAAGATTGTTTGCAAGATTATGAATATCATGTTTATGAAAATAAAGTGATTGTTAAGGATCCGACCGAAGTGATTTTCGAAGGTTCTTTGAATGAATTTTTGTTGCTCACTACTGAAAAGGAAATTGTATGAAATATCGTGTGATTGTGAATGGCGTATCTTTTTATACAACAGCTGCAGCTATCAAGCGTGGCGTTGGTGATTTTGTTGGTGTGAATACAGTTGTCCGTGAGTTGTTCGAAAATATGTTCAATGCGGTTGGTATTGGCTCAACAATGACAGTATACGACCACAAGATGAATCGTGTTTCTTATGATGTTCAAATTTCAAAGGTTGTTTAATTATGTTGGATGTTTACAGTTTCTCTGCTTATAAGAAATCTGGTGTTTGTGCTTTTTATCACAGAGTGCCAATTTCTTATCTTGAGCAATTTCGCAAAGTGATGCGTGGTTATGGTGTCGCATATAAAATTCGATATCGTGGTCCCCGCAAAAATCGTCCTTCTTCTTGTCGCCGTAGTTTTGCTAATATGCAATCAACGTGCCTTAGAGAAGATGCCACACATTTTAGTGCTTATGGGTATTAATGTGTGCAAAGTTTCAGCAATGTTGCCGAGAACCAATATTGCCGAAAAAGAGCTTGCCAAGCAAGCATATCTGTGTTATAATGTAGTTTCTTTTAATCGTTATGGAGATTTAATATGAGTAAGGCAAAAAAAGTGAAGCAGATTCGGTTGAAACCGTTTGAGAAGTTGTTAACCGTTATGATTAGCGGCAAGCAAGTTACAAAGGTTGAAATTGAAACCCTATTGAGTGATGAAATCTATATGTATCGTCTTAGCACATACATTTGGCACATCAAAACCTTTGCGGGTGGTGTTGTGAAAGCCATCAAAGATGGTCGTAAAGTTACTGCTTATCAGTTGATGAATGTCGCTGAAGTTAAGAAGTATATGGATCGTGTTGGTGTTACCGGCAGCGGTTTCACACCAAAAACTTCTGTGAAGAAACTTGATGAAATCAAGACTGAAGAAGTTACCGCACCAGTTGTTGCAGAAATGCAAGTAACTGAAATTGAAGTTCAAGACGCTGCTTAAATGAATGAAGTTAAGGGAGAATTGCGATATTCTAGGCGAGTAATAAGTCCAATTAGTCTGGTTATGTCCAGCATGGCAATAAATCTCATATAGGCAGAATACGCTCATTCTTAAACGACAGCTAAAGACTTATCGTGAGATACTCTGTGTGTCCCTTAACTTCACCCCTAAAACATGAAATGATAAAATAAAGTATGCTGAAAAACAAAAAAGAAAATGAGATTCTACTTATTGCACAAGAAGAATGTGCGGAGGTAACTCAAGCAATATCTAAAGTTTTTCGATTCGGATTTGATGCAAAACATCCAAAAGAAAAGAGAAACAACCGAGAACGCCTTGAGGAAGAATTGGGCGACTTGATTTGTATGATTGGTTTGTTGGTCGAAAATAAAATTGTCGATGAAACAAAACTTAAAACTGCAGCTGAAATGAAATTGAAAAAGTTGCGTATTTGGTCAAGCATATTTAAAGAGGCAGCATGATATACTCTTGGGCTTTAGTTCTTTGGATTGGTTCTTTTGATAATTATACCGTTCACGATAAGTTTCAAACTGTTGGTGATTGTGTTGATAATCAAGCGAGATTGACCAGAGCATTAAATTCAGTTAGTTCGCCAGTTAAGGCAGTTTGTAGACCAATTGCAAAGTGAAAAAAATTCTGTTAGCATCATTAATTACAACAAATGCTTTTGCCATAACAGGCATTGGTGAGTATCGTTATGGTCCTGATACAACAGAAAATTTCGCCTGTGAGATGGCTGAAGAAAGGGCAAAAGAAGATGCTATTCTGAAGTATTCTGGTGAATTGATAGAAGCACAAATGAGTGAAGAATGTCGGCATGAAGAATGTGTTTTTCGCCGTGATACGTTTTCTGAATTTAATGGCTATATCAAAAGTATATCAAAGAAAGACATTCAAAAGCAATCATTCTCTGGTTATTCAGCTTGTATTGTTACAGTAGAAGCAGAAGTTAGCAAAGTGAATAATTCGATTGTTTTTAATGTCGATGGTAAATTTGATGTTCGACATGAAGAAGAAATGACATTCAAGGTTGTTTCAAATCGTGTTGGTAAACTTGGTGTGTTTACCTATCATGGTAATAGATATTACAAAATCCAAGAGGTGAAGTTTACCTCTCGGCAGACTGAAATTATGTTACCATCCGACAAGACTAAGAAATTAGTTGCGATGTTGCCAGTCGGTAAAGCACAGTCAAAAGAATTGGTGACCTTTTTGTTTTCTGAAAAGGATGTTCCGTTTAAGAACGAATATACAACATTAGAAATGAAAAATCTAATTGCGAGTATTCCGCCAAAAAACCGAAAGGTTATTAATCGTTATGTTAACATTGTGAGATAAATTATGAAAAAAGTTTTTATTGTATTACCTATTGTTGCAGCTTTGACTGCTTGTAGTAGTATGTCACCTAGAGAGAAGGCGGCAGAAAAAGAAGCTGTTCGCACATATGAGAAATCGGGCGAAAAAGTTAATGTGCCAAGTTGGTACACATCAGCTCAGGGAGATAAAGATGTTCTAACATCGGTCGCTTCTGAGTATTCAGTTGATATGCAATTCGCTGTTGATAAGGCATCAATGTCTGCGAAACGTGAATTGGCATCAAATTATTCTTCACACATTTCAGCGATGATGAAAGATTATTCATCTGAAGTTGGTGGAGTTGGTTCTGATGTTGTTCGTGAAATTGATAGAACTACAAGGTTGATTTTGGCTCAAGTGAATTTGGTTGGTGTTCAAAGAACTAATCTTGAAATTCGCC
>Ga0114974_10002595_pt1 | contig 13878 bp, 16 predicted proteins | sample S_130206_EF_Meta_FD_87318 | JGI IMG/M metagenome (GOLD analysis project Ga0114974, IMG submission 87318) | Freshwater microbial communities from Lake Simoncouche, Canada to study carbon cycling - S_130206_EF_MetaG | ecosystem: Environmental > Aquatic > Freshwater > Lake | place: Lake...
AGGCCAACCCAAGAAGGAAGATGCCATGCGTTACCTGCGGCACCTGCACCTGCCCCCGTCCCCTGAAGCGGGCGACATCCTCACCCGCCTCCGGGAGTCCGGCGTCGCCCGTACCTCGGGACGTCTCCGGTCGTCTCGCCCTAGGCTCGGCTCCCCGCCGCATGGTGCGACGACCCTTGAGGTCGTGATGTTTCCCGGCAGGCCGCCGCTGGCCCCTGACATGAGGACCGCCGCCGAGACCGTCCTACGGGGCGAGGTCGCGACGGCGATCGGCAGCCAAGAGATCGGGCAACAGACCGCCTTCGACCTTCGCGAGGTGGTCTTCGACGCATTGCCCGACCGGTGCGTCGAGGTTCATGTCGAGTTGCTCGGCCTGATCGATAGCCGGAGCCGCATCAGCCTTAACTGAGTTCCGGTTCGCAGGCACCGCTACGCAGCGGGCCGGCCTTCGGTCCCCGTCCCGCCACACAAGACCACCGTCACCCCAACTAGAGCAGCCATGCCCACAAACGACCTTCCACGGATTCCACCGACCGACGCTCCCGCCGCGACGCCGGCGGTGACGACAACCACCGAGACAGCCCCCAGGGGCGAGCGATTGGGCGGCGACGAGCACGCCACTCCCATCGGCAGCGAGGATGATCCATCACCTGCACGCGAACGGACAGGGGCAGCGGACGGGAGGGGAGCCATCGACCAAGTGCGGCTGCGAGCACTGCTGCAGACGCTGTCGCGTCAAAACCCAGAGTCGCCAGCCAGCATTCCCGAGGGCCGCTATACCGGGCGTAAGGTCTCGCTGGTGTCTGAGAAGGGGCGATGGGAGAAGCCTGCCCAACGCGTGACGCTGCGGATCGTCGGCGGACCACAGGGCGGGAAGCAGATCACGGGGTTCGTGCACGGCAACGCGTTACGGATCCTGAAACTCGGTGACACGAACCGCGACCTATTCGAGTTCCAGGTCTACATCCACCGCACCGACGACGGCCGGGAGCACAGCCGCATCAACGTCGAGACGATCCGGCTTGCAGGCTCGGGCCTCTCCCTCGGGGCGGCGATGCGTGCCGCGACGGGCGAGCCGGCCGAGACTGCTGAGTCGGTTGGCGGCATCGAGGATTACGACCAGGGATTCCTCTGCGAAGGATCCGTCGGAGCGTCGAGGACCGTGGTTGGCTGGCGGGCGACGTTCGCGGCGTCGTGCGAGGGCACCGGCGGATCCCTGGCCTCGTTCCTCTCGGCCTACGCGTTCGGTCCGGGCTTCCAGGAGTACGTGCAGTCAGGCGAGGGCGGGAAGAAGGTGGGCTCGGTGGCCGGGTATGCAGGCGTTGCCTACAGCCCTTTCCTGCCGTTCGACATCGACAGGCAGCATGAGGACGGCACCCCGGATCTCGAGCGAGCCCGCCAAGACGCGGTCCGGCTGTGCGAGGCTCTCGCAGGTCGCGGCGTGCCGGCCAAGGAGATGCTGGTCTTCTTCACCGGCAATCGGGGCTTTCACCTCCAAGTGTCAACGGGGATCTTTGACGTGAGGCCCACGAGGGGCTTCGCCGCGATCGCCGGCAGGGTGTGCAAAGCCATCGGCGACGACGTGGGGGTGATCCTTGACCACCACATGTACCAACGCCTGCAGTCGATGCGGTCGCCGAACAGCCGTCACGAGAAGAGCGGGCTGTTCAAGGTCCACCTGACGCTCGAGGAACTGACGACGCTGCCGATCAGCGACATCATTCGGCTCGCTGGACAGCCGCGGCCGTTCCAGTCGCCCTCGATGACATCCGGGCCCGTCGCGGGGCTTGTCGCACTGTGGGGCGACGCAGAGCGGGAACACCACACAGCGGCGGCTGCACGGTCCATCTCGGTGGCGGAGTCCAAGGGCTTTGGCGGCATCAGTAAGGAGACATGGGACTTCCTGATCAACGGAGCCCGGGAAGGGGAACGGGCTGACAGGACGTTCAAGGCTGCCGCGAACCTGAGCGACTTCACCTCGGTCGAGGATCTGGTCACCGCGTTGATGGCAAGGCCCACGACGCTTTGCGGGCTACCGCCGGCCGAGGCAGACGGGCACATCGCGAGTGCGATCCGTCGGGCCGGTGAGTCCAGACCAGCACCAAGGCAGGCCGGCTGAACAGGAACCGCCGATCGGTAGGGGCCGACAGGCCACAGCACCGGCCGAAGTCGGTGCAGGACCAACGCAATCCAAGCACGAACAGGAACTAGCCCATGGATACGGGAGCAATCGCCACGAACGCCGGAGAACCAGTGGCACCGGCCGAGACGAAGCCGAATCACGCGTCACTCAAGAGCCTGCTCAGGGGACTGCGGCACGAGCTCTACCACGGCAAGCCCCCACTGGAGTTTCCCGTGGCGGACAAGCCGTGGGGATCGGTCATGTTCCGGCCCGGTGACGTCATGGCCGTGGCTGCTCCGCCGGCCATGGGGAAGACGGCACTCATCTCGCAGATGACCTTCGACGCCCTACGGCTCGCCCCTGAAGCGAGGTGCCTGACCGTGAACGTCGAGATGCCGCCGACGGTGATCATCGAACGCCAGATCTCCCGACTGAGCGGCGTTCCCTATGGCGAAATCAGCGGGCGAAAGAGCCTCTTGGGCCGCGACAGGCAGATCGAACCCGCCCTCGCGACACTCGACAGCATCGGCGACAGGATGTTCTTCATGGAGCCGCCGTTCTCGATCGAGCGAGTCGTCGAGGCCGTCGCCGAGTTGGAGCCCACGATCCTGGTGCTCGACTATTTGCAGAGAATTCAATGCTGCGACGCCGGGGCTGACGCACGCAGCAGGCTCAACTCGCTGATGCACACGGTCCGGCAGATCGCCAACTGTGGTGTCTGCGTGGTCCTGATCTCGGCCGTGGCTCGCACCCCCTCGAAAAAGGGCGGCGGCTACAACGCGAACGAGATCGGCATGGGAAGCTTCCGCGAGTCGAGCGAGATCGAGTACGGCTGCGATGACGCGTTCGTGCTGGTGGAGGGAAAGGATTCCCCGACGACGAGTGGCAGCCGCATCCTGGAGCTGCGGCACGTGAAGTCCCGCAACCATGAGCGAAAGGACGTCCGGCTGGCCTTCGAGGGGAGCAGGCAGATGTTTCGGCTGGCACCGCTCGAAGAAACCCCGCCCGCAGCCATGATCCCTGACGTCTCGCTGGCGAAGGAGCGGCGGGAGCGAAAGCCCGACATCCCGATCGACAGGTTCATGGACGATTCCGGGGAGGGAGCATGACATGAGCGACGTCGGGAGAGTCCACGGCACGCCTGAATTTCCAGCAAATACCGTGTCCTCGGGGGCGTCGGGCAGCCGTGGCCAGCCGGATCATCGCGGGGAGCAGCCAAAGGGGGGCTACCAGGTCATTCCCGTGGGCCAGGAGCCGCCGAGTCTGCCTCCGGCGGGCGAAGCGGGTGATTCCGGAAGGGGGAGTTCAGGCGAGGTGGGTCTCGTTGCGACGGCCGGCAGCAGGCCATCAGCCGGCCGGAGCAAGGGCGAGCAGGCGAGTCGTGTAAGAAACCCCGAGGGTTTGCGGAAGTACACGAATGCCCTGCGTGAGCAACAGGAGTTCGTGCGGCTGACCATGCGGGATCTGACGCGGGCCGAAATCAGTGTCTGGCTGGCGATCCACGTCTGCAAAGGCAGGGACACGGCTCGGATCGGCTACACCAAGATCAAGGAGATCACGGGCATCAAGGGGCAGCGGCATGTTACGGCGGCGATTCGGTCGCTCGAGAAACGTGGGCTGCTGGAGGTCGTGCGTCGTGGGAAGTACAGGCCAAATAGCGGTGACGGTGCGGGCATGGCGAGCGAGTACCGCATCTACCCGACTCCCGATCCGCGGTTGCTCGAGGCTGTCCAGAGAGATGATGCGGACAGCGAGGATGGTGCGGGGGTGGCGGTCGACAAGCCCAAGCCGAGGTGATCGAGGCTGGGATCTGGAGGCGAACAGCCGGTCAGGTACAAGGTTCCCTTTTGAGCATTCTCTTGGTTCCCTACGGGGGCCTACTTCTGTTTAAGAACTCTGTACGGTGGCGTCCGGGCTGACGCCCTACCGCCACCGCGATCATGCAGAAGAGGATCGGCAGTAGTTCCTTCCCATCACGTCGCACTGAATGAGTGCGGATGAGGCTTACGCATCCCACGGCGTGCGTATCGAGCTCCTACGGCCGCGAACCAGCCACCACGGCCTTGGAAGCCTCCGGGCGAACGCCAGCCACACGGCCTGCTAGATGGCTTCCTGAAGGAGCTGGCTACAGGGTCGTGAACGTCATTCACGACGGGGTCATCCTCGACGTTCCAACGGACGAGAACCTACCTCAACGCGTTGCCGGCAAGTCGCATAGATAGTCGGACCCGCGACTCACGTCCTCACTTCGATTTGGGCTCGGAAGGGTAATCCGTGTCCGGGGCTGTCGGATCGGAACTCCAGTGTGGCCAATGCTTGAAGACCACCTCGCCTCTATCAGAAAGACAGTGCCCCCTGCCCTTCGTGTCGGCCAGACCACGCGAGATGAGGTAGTCGAGCAAAGTCTTGCGTTTGCCGACGAAGTACGATGATGCCTGTGCCGAAACCCGACTGCCTTTGGTCGCCTTTTCGAGCTTCTCCAGATGGCTCTTGGCGACGGGACAAAGGTGCTGGGGGCCGTTCTTCTCGATGTGCTGGAACAACTCGATGGGCGACATGTCCGGGCTCGGGTGAGAGGTCAGCATCCCGAAATCAAATAGCGACCGTCCGACGATGGAGGCACGCGGCTTCTTGCTGGGATCCTCCAACGTCCAGACGCCCTTCCGCAATCCTGCCAGGTCTGCCGCCTTCATCGCGGTTACAAGAACCGCCGCCACTTGGTCTATCGTGGCGGCCTTGGCGACTTGCTCCACGAGGCTCACGATGTCCTGAGGCAATCCCAGCCCAGCCAACGCCTTGGTTGGGCTGCCCTTCACCTTCAGTGCCCGGGCCACGACCACGCTCGCCCCGACCGACTCGGGGCTCAGCGAGGGATCCTCGATGCGTTCCCCTCCCGGCTTGAGTGGCTCCTCAGCGGAAGAGCTAGCGTCGGGCTCGAGTGGCTTTGTCTGGGCCACGATGGTCGCAGCTCCTGGGTTAAAAACGGGGTGGGCCGATCATCAAGGGTTGCGAGACGCCGTCGCCGAGTTCGCGAGAGCACGCCCCAGTTCACGCCAACGCTCGCTGTCCTGGCCCGTGGCTCTCGTAGCCGCGTCATCGCAAGCGTCAGCCACACAAGCGGAGATCAACCTTCCCCAATCCACCCGGGCGGCTGGGGGAAGATCCTTGAACTCAGGGCTGGATGCCGCGATCAGTCCTGCCGTAGCCCTCAGGAATCCTTCGTCGGCACCGCTCGCGATCTCCCTGAAGCACGCCGCGACGTTCTCGGCCGGCACGGCATTCTTGAGGAACCCACCGAGGGCCTTGGTCATGTCAGCTGAATAGGGATTGGGATCGGCTTCAGGCAGTTGCTCCAGATCCAGGGCCTTCTTGTACTCGTCCCATCGCTTCGACGATTCGGCCGCATCAGGACCTGGGTCACGAGAGCCGCGGTCGAAGTAGGAGTCGTCCTTGTGGAAGTTCAGCCAACCACGGAGCATCACCGCCAAGTCAAGGTTCGATTCGAGGGAGCGTTCGCGGGCCGGATTTGCAGACGTCAGTCGTAACAGCTCCGGAATCTGCCTTGTCGCCTGATCGATCGCCACGCGAAGCTCTCGGCGGCAGCGATCGTTTTCAGGGCTCCCGGCCAGCTGCTGCTCATCGAACGCGGCCAGCTCCTCGTAGATTCGCTTCGTTTCCTCGAGCAGCTTGTCACTGACCTCGGCCGCCGTTCGACGCTCGCCGCCAGCCGCGACTTCGCTCAGCCGGCGAACAGGCGACAGGAGGTGCAGCTGGAGCATCGCCGCGGCGTTGTAGGCCAGCAGGGCAGCCTGACGAACACGGTCCCGATTAACCTCCTCGCCCAGCCGATCGTGCAGCCAGCGGAGGTGGTCGAGGGTCTTGCCGATGTCAGAGTGGTCAGAATGGCCGTCCATCGCATCGTCCTTTCGCCAGGGGCACACGCCGGCCGGTGCTGGACATCCCCCACGAGAGGAGCTTAGCGAGTCCTTGTCGGTCGTGCACCCTATGTGTTCCTCGTCGGTCCCCCGGGAAGGCACCTCACCCGCCGCCTACCCGCCCACGATCCCCGCATACACCCGCCAGACCCTCGAGTAGGCACACCCCCAGGCCTCGTCATGGCCGGCCGCCTCGAACTGCTCCTTGGTGACCCGCGGATCCCTGGCGAGCTTGTCGAGGGAGTAGCTCCAGGCCAAAGCATGGGCCCACTCGTGGCAAAGCGTTTCGACGGCCTGGGCCTGCGACTGGTTCCTGTTCAGCCGGATCACGAACCGCTCCCGACGCCTGCCACACTCCCCCAGGGTCGTCGGGGGCAGCCAAGCAGTCCTGACGACCACGGGCTTGGCGGCGGGGCACTGCTTCCGGAGGCCAGCCAGGACCTCGCGGAAGTGGGTGAACTCCGGCCTGGCCGCGAAGCTCGTCGGGACTTCGTCGTACGCATCGAAGCCTGCCGAGTCATGCCCAAACCAATCGCCACCCTTTCCGACGGCCCCTGGCACCCAAGCTTGCCCGGCTGCATGGGCACACGTAGGCCCGAGTCGCCGGCAGCACAGAACCCGGAACTCTCTGGCCATGAGTCACCTCGCCATCGTTGGGGAAACTCATCGTACATCCCCCAGGAAAAGGCGCAAGCCCGAGGCCCCAGCACGGTGCAGAATAGCCGGAAGAGGAAGCGTGCCAAGTAAGTTAACACCGTGTAAGCAAGTTATTTACACGGCGTTCATGTACATCCCCACGTCCCACCAGCCCAATCACGCCCCATTCCACACCCAGTTCTGGCCGGAGTTAATATCACATAATTAACCACCGCTAATCCTCCCGAACCCAAACCATACAGGTGTTTATGATTCACTAATTCCAGACCGAAGCTACACGCACCCCCACCCCCAAACACTGGCCAGCTGTTCGCCCCATCTCCGCCAGCATCCTCCAACACCAGCCCCCACCAGTTGGCCGCCCGTTCCCGCAACTCCTACCCCAAGCGTGAGCGGGAAGTTGGCCAACGCACGAGCAACCTCCTGCCCAACCCTCGCCGCCCTCTCTCGCCCACTCCTTCCGGGCTGCCTTTGGCCTCTTTCACCGCAGATTCCCGGGTCCAGAACGCCAGCAGCCCGTGTTCATCAGTGCCCCCAAGACCGCCGGAGAACCATTGGGCTTCATCTGGACAGAGGCGGATCTTGTCGAAGTTTGGCCAGCTGTTGGGGGATTGGGGGTGGGGTTCTTTGCTTGCGGCTGGTGAACGTTGATGGGCGGGCGTTGGGGGAGTTCTTGGCGGGATTGGGCGGGGATTTGCTCGGTGGTTGTTGAGCTAGGCGAAGGACTTGTGGGGTTCCTGGAAGGGTTGTTGGGCTCTTTGGCTGGCCTGCCCCCACCCACGAACTCGATCCTGGGAAAACGCCCCCATTAAACGGCTTGGGCCGGCCACGCGAGCGAACCTCTAACCACCAGAGGCTCACACGGCCGGCCCCCAAGGGCTTCCGGGCTGGCTCCACGACGCTCACTTCACGCAGGCCAGTTCCCCGTGGTTGCCGGCAAGGGGTTTTCAGAGGCTCGCGGTGTTGGGCTGTCTTCAGAGGGCCCTCGGCTGGCTTCCGGACACGGGGAGAGGGGCAGGGAAGCCGTACTCCGGAGAGGTTGCCCGCGAGTCGTACAGGAGTGCTCTATAACTTGCTGGTTGAAAGAGACCTCTGATCGTGCTCCTCGTGTGTAAACAGGCCCTGATGCCACCCAGTCCTGTGAAAATCTTCCCAAACCATCCCCAGACGTCGCACGCAGCGTATTTATTTACGTGATATTAACAACCATCTCGGAATGTTAACTATCGCCTAATCCTCCCGGGGCCAGCACTCCTCCAGCCCAAATCCCGGCCAGCCGCTCCCCGCGTGCTCCGCCGATCGATGCCAGAGGGTCGCCGGCTACTTGTGCGATTCCAGTAGGCCCCATCCCCCTCCCAATAGTCTGATCCATCGGCGTGGCTAGCTGAACTGCTTTTCGTGATCGGCAGCAGAACCGGGAGCACTCCCTTTAGTCGGTTGGCCGGTCGTCATTGTCCGGGCTGTGGACCTTTGCCATGCCGGTGTGGGGCCTAGGCTCAGGGTTAGCTCGCAGCGAATTACGGGTAGGCAGGAGGTCACGGCGGTGAATTGCAGCCCGACTTGCATTCTCGCTCTCTGGAGGTACCTTACCTCCCAAATGAGCATGATGATTGCGATCGTTGCAATGCTCCACGTCAGCAAGAAAGGGGTAATTCCAGATGAGACATAATCTGCTTCGACTGCTTGTGGCCCTTGCACTCGTCGTTCTATGCCCCGTCGGCTACAGTGCAGAGTCGCTCAATCCATGCCTAGCCGAGGCTACGAACATATCTCTGTACATCAACGTGTCGAAAGATTTGGCAGCGATCGACATCACCGAGGAGTCCGTAGCAAAGCAGGTCGAGTTGATCTGCCGCAGAAACAAACTGCCGGTAGACCGGAAAGAGACCTACTACGGCCTTGTCGTTAGCGTGACCGGCTATTCAGTGGCAGGCCAGAGTGGGGGGAAAGGGCTGGGCTACGTTGCGTTTGTGCAGGTCTACTATCAACAGCCTGTTGCAACTGTTGTTGGCCGCGTTCCTTCTCCACCGGCGACGACTTGGCAAGTAGCCGGGGAGCTCCTGTCTGGTCCATCGGCCCAACGAATGCGGGAAAACATTCGGAACAGTATCGAAGAGCAGACTGAAGCGTTCGCTGTCTCATGGTTGTTTAATCACCCATAGGCAATCCGTGGCTCCGAGCGACGTCTGATGCCAGCCCATTGGATCCGCTGAAGTCCTGCTTAGTCTGCGATGTTCGGGGTAGTCACCTCCTGCCTCTACGCCCACACGTTGTTTTCGGGCATGGCACCCAACAGCACTCCTCAAATACGGGCAAGGGTTGGTGGTCCAGCAGTTCCTCTGTCGGAGCAGCGGAGAAGGGAGACGCAGGGGCTCGGACAGGAATGGCGGTGGTTTGCCGGTTCTTTTCGGGTATTGGTCGATCTAGCCCGCGTTTTCCGGCGGCGGTCACTTCGACGCCTCCGCATCGGGAGCCTCCGTGGCCTCTCCCTGACTCATGCCCCAGCCGGGGCTCCCCGCCATGTCGTATCATCCTCTGCCGCAAGCAGTTGCGGCGAATTGGCGTGCCAGTCGCGACGCCGCCGGTGGCCGGATTTCGGGGCATTCTCGCTTTAAAGGGAGGTGCTAAAATTAGCCCCGGGACTCTGTGCCGTGCAGACGATTGGCAACGCATAAAAGGCGGAAGTCGACGAGACCGCGGAGGTGGGAGATGCGAAGAGTAGCGGCGATGATGGTGGTGGTGGTCTTCCTGCAGGCAACGATGGCCTTGGGAACCTACGCAGCGGAGAAGAACGATCCGGTCGAGTTATTTAAGTCTCAGATTCTCGAGCCGATCAAGGAGCGTGCCAGCCAACCGAAGATGTTCATCAGTCGATCCATTACGACGTTCAACGATGGCCGCCAGTGGGATCGATGGACAAAGAAACGGTTTACGTACTTAATCGGATTTGACATTCAAAAGACCAACTCGCTCGTTGCTCCGTTGGTAGCAGTCGTCAATGCGAAGGAAATCTGGGAAGAACAACAGAATTCTGACGGCCCTAGCGGCGATCACTCTTCGCGAGAATCATGTCTGAGGGCCGGCTGGAAGCGTTTTACCACCGAAGACCGCCAAGCGAAATATAACTTCATCGACGGCAGTTGGGTGCCGGCAAGAAATAACTTCTACTGGCCTCTCGGGGAAGGGCCAATCGTCGAAGAGGATTCTCTCGGAGAGAAAGTTAGTGTTAGCGAGGGCTATAAATCGACCGAATGGCGCGAACGACTAGACCCCGCGGAAGCTGAGGCAAGCGTTGCCCCTGCCGCTGCCACCTCTCGAATGGAGGCCAAGCCGTCGCCTGCGGCCCGACCAACACCCCTACCGACTCGCCCTAGGACGGGAGAGGTCATTCTCGCGGAGATGGCCGGTTCGCCGGTGAACTTCAAGGGCCAGGTACTAACCCTCAAGGACGACATCGTTCTGGAGGACATGGTCGACTGCACTGACCCTGGCACCGATCTCCGCATCGTGACGGTCCGCGGAACAACGGGCTCGGCCCTCGTGCGTTCACGTCGATCCATCGTCTCATGGGATGGACTGGTTTTCGCTATCTACGCTCCCTGGGCCCGAGCCATGGAAGAGTCGAGGGACTTCTCGCCGAGGGACCGGATCCGAGCAAACATAACCGTTCGTATCCTGGAGCCGGCCGGGGGTTCATCGGCGTACATCGGGTACATCACGGCCATCGAGAAACTCGACGGTGAGGGCAAGCCCGTGAAAACACTGACGATGCCCGCCGCGGCCAAGTGAGAAACGGGCGTTGGTCGGACCGCGGCGATCCATGGCGAGGAGGTCAGGGAGAGAAGAGCCGGGGCGTGAAGCGAGCCTGGGGCGGTCGTTCAGCTCTTGGAGGAGTCAGGGCTCGCAACTGGCCCTCACTCTTCGGGCTTCTGCCTGCGGGCCATAGCCTGCCTCGCCTTGCCCATGCAGGAGTCGAGGGTCAGCAGGCGGTTGCTGCGTTCGCAACAGCCTGCTCAAGACCGAACGCTGGTCGTCCCGGAAGAACTCGTTGCGTCGGCGGATGGCCTAGGAGCGATTCCCAGAGCCTCTGCGTACGTCCAGCCGAGCTTGTGGATTCTTGCCCAAGCTAGGCTGCGGTCCACGTCATGTTGCCTCGCTGCCTCGGTGAATGAGGCGTAGGCATACCGCTTGCTCTTGTAACGAAAGGCGACGGGCTTCGTGCGAGTGGGTTGCCGGCGGGCTGGGGCTTCCAAGCCCAACGCCTGCTCTATAGACCAACCGTTTTGCGTCTTCTTGGCATTGACTGCTTTTGGGCAGAGACCCAGTTCGAGTGCCGCCGCCGTCACGGAAGGGAAGTGTTTCTCGACTCCGTCGATGGTCACCGTTACGGGCTTGGGCGAGTTCTTCTGCTCGGGTCTGGGGGCGATCTCCAATGCCTGCTCCACAGTCCACTTTTGCTCCCGAAGCCGTTGTGCAGCAAGTGCTTCATCGACGTTGAAGGCACGTGCCGCACTTGCGATGGATGGGTACCGCTTTCCGCGAACCCAAATTGGATTCCCTTCTTTCCTGCCCCCACCACCGGCGTAGATGTTGAATCCATTGGGATGCTTTGAATTCAGTTCGCGAATCCAATGCCGCTCGCGGGCATCGGCGTCGTGCTTGGAAGCGACCTGCTCCAGTTCCTTGACGTAGAAGGCCCTGCGTCCAAATCGATTGATCGCCGCATGAAGTCCCTTGTCGCTCGGGTTTGCGGAAGCTGAATCACTGACATGGAAGCCCCATCGCTTCCGGATAGAGGAAAGCATCGTCTGGCCTACATACTGCCGGCCCGAAGCTCGATGGGTGACCAGATAGATGAATGCGACGCAAGTCTTGCTAGTTTTGGGCCTTGGGCTCAGCCCCAACGCCTGCTGGATCGTCATGCCCAGTCGCATTCTGGAATCAACCGTGCCTGGATTGATGCCATGGGCGATTGCCGCGGCCTTTTGGGATGGGTATCGATGAAGAACCCCTTTGTGGATGAAGCGAATGGGCTTGCTCTTTCCCTTGTAGCGTTTCTCGACAGGCTCAAGACCAAGTGCCTGGAGTAGCGACTGGTGTTGCTTGTACAGTCGCTTGTGGGCTGTCTGCGGCCGGACGCCGAAAGCACGAGCAGCCTGACTGAGAGATTCAAAGCGGTATGTCTTCCCGTCGTGAGTAAACTCCACCTCCATCGAAGTAGCGGGAAGTGTTTTTTGGGGCGGAGGGGCGAGATCTAACGCTTGTTCGGCATTCCATCCCAAGCTTCGTATCCGGGTGCGTACCGTTGCGTATGATCGGCCGTACGCTCTTGCGGCGTCAGATATGCGTTCAAACGATCGCAGTCCATCCTCTGTGCGAACCTCTATCGGGATGTGTTTGGGCATGGGCTTCAGCCTTGTGCGTTGGTCGTGTTCCCACGGGAGCGTGCGTGGGGTACGGAATCCCGGGCGTGCGAGATGTACAGCAACCTAGGAAGTGGTCTTGGCGGGTAGATCGAAAGACCTTTTTCGGGCCCCGGGAGATCCTCCCCACGGGCGTCCCGGTGTCCGCCAGGCATTGCGTCACCCACCCGCCCCATCCAACGCCCTGGCCAGCTGCTCTTGGGCTTCCTTCCACCGACGCCCGACCGTCTTCGTGGAGCACCGCAGGATCCTGGCCGCTTCCGTCTGGTCGAGCCCCAGGTACCAGGCAAGCTTGAAGACCTCGCCCAATTCCTCGGGCAGGTTCGCGACAGCTTGGTGGAACTCCTCCCACCGCTCGATCGGCAGCTCTTGGTCGTCGTCAGGCACGTCCATGGCCTCGTCCACCACGAAGACTTCGCCGTCCGTGGCATCCCGGACGTTGGACTCGTGGTTGCTCGCGTAGCTCATCGGCCCTGCGTGCTTGCGGGCCAGGTCCAGAAGTTCCCGCTGGATCTGCGTCGCCATCAGGCCCATCAGTCCTCTCGGGTCATCCGGCACCGTGTCACCGAGTGCCCTGTGGAGCCGGATGGCCGCGTTCTGGGCCACGTCATCGGTGTCGTCCCAGCGGCGGACCTTCGCGAAGCGGCCCAGGAGCCGATGGGCCAGCTTCCGTAGCCTCGCGTCGCAGATCTCGATGATCCGGCCCCTGCAGGAGTCGTCGCCTGCGGCCAGTCGCTCGAGGCACGCCGAGAGTTCCCCCGTGACCGGCGGCGGGACCGTGCGTGACTTGGCCATGAGTCGGGACCAGAGATGTTAGACGCCCCCATCCAAGGGGGCTCGCATGGGCAGTCTACTCCCTTGTGGCCCCCCGGCCGGCGGGGTTTCCCAACCCCCTTTTTCCGGCCGTGAAACGCTGGATTGTCTGTTGGCCGGCGTCATTCCCGCCAATTCCAGATAGGGGCCGAATTTTCAGCAAATACCCCCGTGGTTCCCAAGGACCAGCCACGCCAAGCCCCGCCACCAGAGTCAGCCAACACCTCGCGAGACCAGGGCCAGCCATGCCATCCGTGACCCGCCAGGGCAGCCAATCAACTGGTCATACATGTCGCCAGATGACGTTTCCGCCGGCTCCCAAAAGTGTCCGCATAGTGAAGGTTCTCTCGGACGACTTGGGCCCGAACTCGGCGATCGCTCCAGACAAGCGGGAGCGAGACTCCGCCGGCTCCATGATCACCGGCCGTCGCCTCGCGTTTGCTGCGGGATTCCTGCTGTCGCTGCTGCTCACCGGTGCCTTCGTCATCGCGGCCCTGGTGCTGAATCACGTACGCGGATGAATACCTGTTTGAAGCGTGCTGCCTGTCATGTCCCACCCTGTCCGACGTCCAGAAGCCGCTCGTAAAGTTCGGCCCGCCTCCAGTTCCCGGCGAGCTTCCACGAGTTGGCCCCACTGGAAGCCGCAAGCCATTCACCGCCGCCGCCGCCAGGCTGGCCTCACAGAACACGACGCACTCCTGATGTCAGACCCAACGTCCAACGGAGCCCCTGATGACACACCCGATGATCCGGGCGATGTCTCCGGCCACGTTCCCACGTCTCCGGAGGCTGCTCCTGCATCTGGTCGCGTCGTCCACCTTCCGTTTCCAGGCGTCGACAACGACTACGGACTCTCACCCCGGCCACGTGTCCGGGCCCGCCGCGTGGACCCGTTGCTAGGCCTGGATCTTGGCGGCGTCGTGATCAC
>Ga0114974_10002598_pt1 | contig 13871 bp, 23 predicted proteins | sample S_130206_EF_Meta_FD_87318 | JGI IMG/M metagenome (GOLD analysis project Ga0114974, IMG submission 87318) | Freshwater microbial communities from Lake Simoncouche, Canada to study carbon cycling - S_130206_EF_MetaG | ecosystem: Environmental > Aquatic > Freshwater > Lake | place: Lake...
CTCTTACAAAGATAGTGTATTTTTCTATTCTACAAAATATTTTATAAAAAAAAACCACGATTTTATTCGTGGTCTCCTTTCTAGTTTAAAATTATATCCCCAAACTTTGTTTTGAAGATATGTTTTTCAATTTTTAACCTGTCATTTAATTCAGGTACCTTTAATTCAACAACAATATCTATAATTTGTTGTTTGGTTAAAGCATAGTCATTACCCTCTTCCAAATTCTTTATACTTTGTTCTCTGATCTTTTTATAAAAGTCTTCCTTCTGAACGTCACCAACCAAATCCATAAAGTCACCAGGATTGTTTTCAAAAAACGTAATCATCTGACTTATGTATATTTCACAATCTATATTCTTCATATCACAAATATAAACCTTTTATGGTTGGGTGTCAAAAATTAAAGACCTAAATCACTAAAATCAATTCCACTCAAATCGTCATCATCCTCATCACCCATAGCATCACGATAGTCCTGATCTTTCAACTCTCTAACTATATCATTAACCATATCTTGAATGAACTTGTTACCTCTTGGGTCACCACTCAAAATAAGTTTTGCCACTCTCATAAACTCTCTCGCATCAAGAGCTGAGAATCTCATAAATAGATAATGTTGGATATGTTTTTTGTCTTCATCAAACAATTCCATTGGGTAAGTTGCCATAAACTTCTCCCAAAATATTGGTCCAAGTCTTGAGTCCCAAATCTCAGCAGGTAATGTGTCTTCAGCATTTAAAATCATTTCTTGTTGTTTTGGATCATCAGGTAAACCGTGTGTTCCAAATATTTCGTAAACACCTTTAACTAATTCGTGTACTAATAATGGGAATGTAACCGCCTTAGCCTTAACTGTTGGTGGATCTGTTTCTTCATCAACTTCTGATTGACCCATTTGTCCACCGCCACCACCGGCCATTCCTTCCATATCAGGAAAGATCCAATAAGCATGCTCCATAAGGGCTTGTGTTGTCGTATATAAATCCATCAATTGTGGATTGATATCGTTAATCTCATTTCTAACCAAGTTGAACATGTGTCCTCCTTTGAACGCAGCCCCTTGAATAAGTGAGTTGATGAATCTTCTTTTAGATCTCTCCAAATTAAATTCTTCCATGTCACCCATAAATTCTTCAACTTCTTCCTCACTTGGCATTTCAGGTTCGTTTTGCATTCCTTGAGCTGGACCCATAGGTTGCATTACAAGTTCTGCCTTGAATTGCATTGCGTCTTCAGGAATACCCATTTCAGTTCTAACTAACTCAACCGCCAAGTCCTCAAGTCTTTTCTTGTTTTGCATTTGGATCATAATCAATCGTTGCATTGATTGCATTACGGTCATCATTAACCCACTTAATGGATTTGCTCCTTGAATGGCTCTTGTATTACCCATCGCACTTCTTACTTTATCAACTGAGTCTTTAAATCTTTTAGAAGATATTAACTCAATAAAGTCTCTGTCCATTTCAGGTACCGCAGGAAATCCATGATAAGGAGTTTCTTTACCAGTAATTTTTCTTTCAATTCCCGGTTCCATTCTTTCAGGACCTTCATAATCAATAGGTGCCTCAACAAGACGCAAAAATTCTTTTTTGGTCAAGCCTTCTGTGTGTAGTTTTTTATTTAAATCTTTCATATTATTCTATGTCTATTCCTAGTGCATCAAATGATAACCAATCAGGCATCTCTCCTTTTTCTGCTTTAGGCGCTTTTTTAGGTCCTGGTTTTGGACGGTATGGTGTTCCCGGTTTTTTAGGTTTCGTTGGTGTATCAACATCAGGTCTAACTGGTATTTGAACCTCTCTTTGTTCCTCCATTTCAGTAGTATTCATGTCAAAACTAACCTTGTCGTCCGTAGATTGTTCTGATAACACTTTACCCGCCTTATAGTTGAATAGGAACTTAATGTCCTGTAATTCTTCTTTAATGTTCTTTTTCATAAACTTTTTTTATATAAATACTTCATAGTTTATTCTTGTACCAAATAATATTGATATCCCAAAGAATAATATAGGAACTGACCTTTATTCTTTATTATAGAGTTAAGTCTTTCTTTTTCACTGACTTTAACCCCAACAATCTTTTGGTCTTTTTGCAATTTTCTTCCAGGATGTGTGTTCAACACATCTTCAATAGGATCCAAGAAATATTTTAATTTTTTGATTAGTGATTTTTTATCACCAACAACCCCGATACCGTATTCTTTACATAGGTTCTTTATTTCGGGTAATTCTAACGTGTTAAGATTTTCCATAACACAAAGATACAAAAATCAATTCAATTGGCCAAGTTTCATTTCTGAAAAATAACAATAGTGTTTTGCCTTATAGTAATCCCAAGTAGGTTTTTTATTACTTTCCTTATCCATATACCCTTTTGAGTAGGCATCATTTATAACTCTTGGTTCAAGTTCTTTAACTTCATTTTTTAACATAGCTAAAGCGATTTTTGTTTCTTCTGAGATACCTTCAGTTTGAGACAATTCTGTAATTTTTTTTAATATTGGACCCATAATATAAAGAATTAAAATAATTTACTATAAAAAACTGTTATTCAAAGATGTGGAAGTCTTCATCTTGTTCCTGACGATCATATAACGATTGAGGAATGATGTTTCTACCTGACGCTCCCGGTACGTTAACTACCATCAAGTTTTGCATATTTGCCAAACACTCAGGTAATTTTTGTAGGTTTGGATTATCAACCAAAGACAAGTATTGTAAGTTTGGTAAGTCACAAATAGCATCAGGAAGAGATGATACACAACCAACAAGGTTAAGAGCTTGTAGTTCTTTAAATCTTGAAATATCGTTAGGGATATTTAAAGAGAACTTATCTTTACTTGAATTCTTAAATGTAAATCTCTGTAGATTACTTGGTAATGACTCAAAGAACTCATCAAACCCATAAAGAGCGATAAACTTAGACGCTGAATCATTAGGGTATTCAACTTGAACTTTAGTTCCTTTATCACCTGACAATGATTTCATAAACTCAGGTTTGAAGAATTGTTTTAAACCTTCTTCATTTGTGTTCAAGAAGTCAATCAAATTGATTTGTCTATCCGATGGATCCATGAATTGGTTTGATGGGAAGTGGAATTGGTAACGAAGTGCCGGAAGTCCAGAAACATCACCATACTCTTTATCACCTTGATGTGTAGATCCTTTATTTGGAATTACAACATATAAAGGTCCGTCTTTAATATAACGATCAAACCAAGTTAAACCTGGAGACGATGTACACCATCTTGTTTCTCCTTTAGATGGTTCTTGGTATGAACCACCGTAGAAACAAGCAGCATCTTTACCAATTTGTCCTGTGTCAGAAATTTTAGCAACAGTCCAATCTTGACCACGATAAACAACATCAGCACCGGGGTGTTCGTAAGTTTTAGACGCTTCTTTTTTCTCGTCTTTAGTTGCTTTAGTTTTTTCCAAACTGAAGTCCTTAACCTGATCATATAATGTTTCAGGTGTTAACTTATTGATATCACGTAATTCTTGTGGTATTCTATTTTTAAATCTTTCAAATTTTTGTAAGTCACCAGTCACTTTATATAAATCCTCCAAGAATAAACTCTGATATTCTTTTAATGCGGATTTATATTGACCTGATTGTGGGTCTAACACATTTAACGGGTGATTCGCAGGTAATTTAGGTGTTATGAAATTTTTCAATAACCACTGAGCGTATTTACCAATTTTAACTCGGTCCATATCTGCCGGTTTTACATTATCAACATCCATTCCATCAGGAAATTTTGATGTTGGATCTGCGGCGATTAACGCAAATAAAGTTTCAAAAGGAAGAATTCCTTTACCCCCTTTTGGTGGTTTTACGAACTTGTCATATAAAACTTGGAACCTTGAGTTCTCAACAATAAGGTCTTTTAATATATTTGTAAAACGAATAGACATAACAATATTTTTATAATAAATATTAGATTAACGAAAAAAATAATTAATAGTTTGATATATATAATTCTTTTCCCATATTTTGTTTTTTACCTTTTTTGGCGGAAGCCGCTTTGGCGAATTCTTTTTCCTCCCAAAAGTACTTATCTTTTGGGAACCATTCTGATAGTAATGGGAAATCATAATAAGACATTCCGAATTTACCTGTAACTTTTTTTAAAGTGTCAGCCGATCTTTTATGATCTTGACTATCAAAATCGTGATTGGAGTAATAATTTTCTGTTTTCCAGTATGGCGCATCAATATAATGAAATGTTTTTTCACTATCGTATTTATATATGAAGTCTTCAAAATCCATATTTTCAACATCTGTGATTTTAATAAAATGTTCAATCCAATCAGGTTTACTTAATTTATCTCTGAATGTTAAATATTTGGACTTATATTTACCCTTTAAGTCAATAAATGAAGATGTTTCAGGTTTTGAACCTGAAAATACTTGGGTAACAATATATACGTATTTTGCCGCAACCTCATAATTACCAGGTTCTACGCTGAAATTTTCACCAAATATTTCAGCCTGAAAGCTGATAAATTGTTCTTTATAGATCGGTGGTGTTGGTTCCTGACCCAACTTTTGACAATCAATCGCGTTAATCGCCTTCAATAGTTCGGTTGGATTTTGAACACATTTGAAGAGGTTGTAGTTTAATGGGTTTAAATCATTATATACAATTTTTTTTAGGTTCGGAAACTGTTTTAAGTCCATATTAAAATAACACCACATCATTCCTCCAAACCCCTCAGTATAAATTTCCATATCCTTTGGGTAATAATTAACTAACCATTTACCAATTTTTGATTTACCACCTATCCAACTTAACATAATGTATTTTTTTATTTAATTATAGTCTATTATTTTTGTTAAATCAAAATTTTTGACCCTTTTTTTAAATTATCCTCCCACCATAAAGGTTGTAAATTACTGAAATGAAATAATTTTATCAAATCTTTATCATTTTTTGCTGAAGATAGTGGGATTATGTGGTCAATGTGCCAACCAAACTTACCATAGTTTTCCCAAGACATTCCGTCCAAAAATTTATTTTCCAAAAATAATTTTAATTTTTGAGGTGAGCATCCCACATATTCAAAAGTCTTATTTTTTTTACTACCAGTCATTCTGTTGGTTGAGGATCTCATATTATTTATTAATTTAAATAATAAATCTTTTTTATTTTTTTCTTTTCTCCATTCATTTGTGTATTTGTTAATCTTCTCTTTATTATTAATATAATACAATTTTGAATATTCTTTAATCTTTTCTTCGTTCTTTTTTTTATATTTTTGGTAATATTCTTTATTATTATTGTTCCATTTTTTTGAGTATTTTTTAGATCCATATGGATTTATTTGTTTACTAATTTCACGTCTTTCTTTATCATATTTAGGGTTAATAATTTTTTGTTTTTCCCAATTTATCTTTGACTTTACACATATACATTCTTTACAGGAGGAATAATAATTATTTCTATCTTTTCTAAAATAGAATTCACATAATTCTTTCTCAACACCACATTTACTGCAAACTTTTCTTATCATAATGTTCCTTTACTAATTCTTGAATAAACTTGGAAATGCTGATCTCCTCATTTTTCATTTTATCAAATAAAAATCGGTCAATACTAATACCGTATTTTACCTTTTTATTTTCTTCATTTTTTTTTGGTCTTCCTGGTTTGATCATATTATATAAATATTAAGAAATATAGAAAAAGTGCGTCAAATAATAAATATTATTTTAATATTTATTTTAAACACTAATTTAATTAAATTATACACATGGAAGAGAAAAAGGCAACCGAAGTTAAATGTTCAACTTGTAAAGATAGTAAACAAATTAAGAATACCCAAACATTAGTTTTGACCGCTGGTGGTATAATCTTTGTATTGGCTTTGTATGGTCTATACTCAATCTTTAGAGATATTAATTCTCTATTCTAATCCCTCTCAAATTTAACGTACTGATTTACCATTAGATCCCCAACGGTATCTAATTTAAACCCTTTTGATTTAACTCTTAAAGGTCTTGATGTGTCAACTACTTTTGGTAATTTTAAAGTTAGTTCACCATCAGGATGAGGTACAAGTAAACTACCATTTTTAAGATCGTCCATATTCAAAAAGGCATTATAGATTAAATGGTTCTCAACCTTATCAAACCCATCTTGTGGTTCAACATTCAATCTTACAATTAAATCACCATATACCCCATTTCTATAGTCACCCATTGTTTGTAGTCTAACAAACTGACCATTATCAATTCCATGTGGTAACTGTATCTCCAACGTTTTAACCTCACCTTTGGTTCCAACACCCTGACAAAGGAAACATGCGTTAACAATCATTTTACCGGTACCACGACAAGTGTCACATCCCATTTGAACAACCTGAACAAACATTCCTGATCCAACTTGTCTAATCACAGACCCTGACCCACCACAAGTAGGACATATCTTTTTATCACCACCCGTACCACTACAAGGGTCACAAGGTATCTGTCTTTTATATGTAAGAGTTTTCTTGTCTGATTTATATGAATCTAAGACACCAATGTTCACAGAAATTGTGGTTGTGTGGTTTTGTCTTTGTTGGTGTTGCGGTCTTTGTTGATTAAACATTGATGAGAAAACATCTCCAAAATTACCAAATGGGTTGTTTTTTTGTTGGTCGTATTGTTGTCTCTTTTGCTCATCACCTAAGGTGTCGTACGCAACTGATATCTTTTTGAATTTTTCCTCGTTGCCACCAGCATCGGGGTGATTCTCTTTGGCTAACTTTCTGTACGCCTTTTTTATTTCGTCTTGTGTTGCTGTTTCGGGAACTCCCAAACTTTCGTAATAATTGTCAGCGTTCATTTATTTATATTGTTATTTATATTATTGATATGAATTACTTAGTAGTATTATTCAAAAATAAAGAAAGAAAAAAAATAATCAACAAGTTTGTAACCAAAGAACGTGCACAATCTTTTTATAATAAACTAAAAAAGGAAAGTGAGTCTGTTGTATTTGATACCCGTGTTGAAAATGCTGAAGATTGTTTCTTTGAATTGGGATTATTAGAAAAGACCCAAACTAACTTTGATCTTTATTTTGTTAGAGATAATTTGGGTAGGCAAGTTAAAGTTGAATTAGATGATCCCGATTATAAACTAATTGAGGTTTCTGACTATAAGTTACCCGATAAGATTTTTGATGTTAATGAAAATAAAAAAATAACCTTTGAGTATTTTCTAAGGAAGTATCTACCTAAAACACAGGTTAAACTATTATCACGAATAAATAATAAGGTCGTTTTACAGAATGATGATAATATTAACTTATTCTCATTTAAGAATGATAATGAGTCTTTGAGGTTCTTAGACGCTTTAAGTGATTTTATGTTGGATAACTCAAGAATGGATACTATAATCGTTAGTGAGACCTCTAAACCCCAAAAAAAGTACCTGTACGATCTTTTGGAAAGTAAGGGAATAAAAAAGTCCTCACTTTACAGGAGGACTACTACTTTTAAACCTAGAAAAAATGTTTCTTAATTTTTTCATTAGTGATGGTGGTTCTTCAACTTTAATTTCAGTTGGGTCATCATAATTGACTTCACCTTCCAAAATAAAAACTAATTCAACACCAGATATGTCAATTGAAAACTTATTGTGGTATTGATCAATGCCTCTAAAATTACCTTGAACTCGTTTGAAGTCTTCTCTCGCTAATTCAAAAACCATAATTGTTTTACCTTGTGGAAACAATACTTGTGTTGCGTCGGTAATAACCGCCAATTGTTCTAATATCCCAACAACACTTTCTTTATTCTCTTCCATAGGGTAAGTTTCTCTTTTGGTTTAATTATTTCTTCTTTTTTGAAGTGTTTTAAAGATTCAATTATCTCTTGTTTTTCTTTTTCAAGTTGAATTTTATCTTTTTCCATTTCATTTTTAAGCCACTCAATCTGCTTCTCTTCCGGTGTTAATAACTTCTTCTCCATCGTCTAATTTTTCTTCAAGTATATCAAATGTTAAAGATTGTAAACTTTCAATATTTTCAGTTTCAAAAATTCTTTTAAGCTCGTCAATTTTTTGTTTTAACAATCTTTCTTTTAATTCAATCTCTTTGTTATACGCAATGATATTTTTAACATTCTCAACAGTTTCATTAAGAACTTTTTCATCAAATTCTGTAACAAATGAAAAGAACCTGTAATCAGGGTCAATTTTGTCATTTTCAACTATCTTATCTTCGTTAACATACTTTTTAGGTATTTTCCATTGTTTTGGGAATTGTATGTCAACGGAAATATAATTTTTAAGTTTTCTAACCGACACTAAATAAGTAAAGATGTCTTTTAGTTCGCTATACATACTCATATTATGTTAATAATTAAATAGGTTATAAAATAAGATATGAAAAAATAATTGGATACCCTTTCCCAAATGCCGTACTGGATTTGTTTGGGTACACTACTCAAGATTGAGGCTACAACTTTAAAAATAACGTTAAATAAAAATATTGTAGATAGTACAAACACAAAGAGAAATAAGGTATCCAATTTTAACATAATTATTTTTTTCTTTCTTCTAAGATTTCTGTTCTAAGCGTTTGAATAAGATTTTTTAATTCTTGTGAGGTTTTTCTAGCTCTTGTACCAGCACTATTATTACCTGCATAGAATTTATTCACATCCGCACTCAATTGCTCAGTTAGTTCTTTAATTTTTTCTAATGTTTCCATTTCTATAAAAATTACTGTTTATTTGTATTACAATAGGTGTTAAACCCAATTTGTAAAGTTTATAGGATAAGATTTTTATCTAAAGTTTTATAGATATTGAAGATCAAATCTAAATCAACCTGAGTAAATGGTTTATCCCGATTAAATAGATCGTCAAAAAATACGTCTATTGAATTTTTTATTGTTAACTTATCTTGGTTATAAAAAATATCGTTAAAAAATGTTTGGAAGTAATCATAATGCTCACCCCTATCACCAAATATGATATTTTCTTTTTTAAAGTTATTAATTGTTTTGTCCCAACACCAATCAAAGTGTTTTTGATTGTCAGACCGGTCCATTTTAACCTTTGTCTCTGTGTTGTCATCAGAATTACCTAAATAGGTACCTGAAATCAAAAGATATAACGAATAAGATAGTTCGTAATACAACTCCATCTTTTCCGGTATAATATTATTAACCCTGAACCAGATATCAACTTGTTCAGGGTCTAAATGTTTAGTTATGTAGTTTAGAAAATTATCCATAGTTTTTAACTATGAAAAAATTATAAGATATAACTTACTATTTGTAAATTATTGGGTCTTATCTGTGTAACCCATTAACGATTTCATTCTGTCAAATTCCTCTGTTAATTTTTGAGTTTCTTTATCGTTAACACCTTCTTCCAATTTATTCAATACTGATTGTGATGTCTTTTTACCCTTCTTAGATTTTAAAGAACCTCTTTCAGTATCTTCACCAGCCTGATCAACAGGTTGTGGTTGTCTCTTATATGACGCATTCATTTGTTCTTGTCCGTAAAGATTTTCTTTATAGTTTTTATAGAATTTCTCACCCACTTCACTTGGAACAACATTACCTAATGCTTTACCGTCTTTATCAACTTGAGCGTTTCCTGTTGTGCTATCACCTTTTAAGTATTTTTCAATATTCTTATCGTTTGGTTTAATTTCATCATAAACTAAGTTTGTCATACCAGGGTAAGAGAATGCATCCTGATACTCATCAACCGCTTCAGATGGTACGTATTTCTTAGCTTTGGCATCTTTATCAAGTTCGTAATTACTTTGAGGGTACTTTTCAGGGTTTTCTTTAAATTCACCTTTGGTTGCATCTTTCAAATAATCTTTCATTTTTTTAGCCAAGAGTTTCATATAATCATCTTCCTCTTTTTTGTCCGCTTTGTGAACTCTTTCATATTCGGTATATCCACGAGGTTGTTTTCCAGCTTTAAACTTTTTCTCTTGCTCTTTAATAATTCTTTCAATCATTTCAATAACTTCAGATTCTGTAAATAATGCAGATTCTTTACCCTTTGTTCTTTCAATTTCAATCTCATACAAAGTACCTTCTTGTTGTTCACTTTCGTAATCATCAAATTCTTTAGATACTTTTCTTTGGTATTTATCACCAACATTTTTAACTTTAGCTCTTGATAAATTTTTTGGTGTAATATTTGGGCTATCTGTTGAGTCATCTCCATAAGATTTAACCGATTCAATATCATCATCACCCATTGTATATTCTTCAATGTGTTTTTTTCTTAACATTTTGAAGTCTTCAGAATCAACTCTTCCGTTTTTGTTTTTGTCTAACTTAGATTGATTACCGTAAAGTTTCTCTTTCATTTCTTTACTCCTTAACATTTTGAAGTCTTCAGAATCCAATCTTCCGTTTTTGTTTTTATCTAACTTAGATTGATTACCGTAAAGTTTTTCTTTCATTTCATAAGAATCACCACATTCATTACATTCTTCTTCATCAATTTCCATGTCAACTTCTTCCCACTCATCATCGTCACCATCATTGTAATTAAAATCAAATTCCTCTTCTTCCTCATCATCACCATGTAATATCGCATCTAATTCGTCTTTAGATATTTTAGATAAGTTTTTATTTCCAAATCTTGGGTGTCCATCATCCATACCACCTAACTCATATAGGTCTTCTTTCATGTACCCACATTCATTACACTCACCTTCAACCATAGTTGCACCACACTCACATAATTCACCTTCTCCCTCTTGAACGTAATCAAATGGGCTTCCTTCTGGATTAAAAGGTGCTTCTTCTTTATAGTTTAATCTTTGTAAGATTGCGTCCGCCTTCTCATTTATGTTCTCGTTCAAGATTTTTTCTAATCTTGATTGGATATAATCACGTTTGTTCATCTTTTTTGTTTTTCTAATAAATATCTTTATTTTTGTCTTTTTCTGATTTGTTGGAACACAATTTCAGAAATATACTCTTTATCCAACCCATACCTACCCGAGACACTCTCTATAGCATTTTGTACGGACTCATTTTCAAATATTTTAAGAGCCTTTATATCACCTTGATTACAGTATGGGAATTTTTTACATTTTTCTTTAACTTGTACAAATTTACCTCCAGGTATTTGTGTTTTAGAATAACCCCTAAAATCTTTTTTACCCATAGATTTTGCCCATATTGATGGTTGATTGTATTGTCCTGACGATGACGATCCTGTAGCTTCTTTAGTTTCGGCTTTAACTACCTCTTCACCTTCTTCAGCCATTTCAGTCGTTTCTAATTGTTCTCTCACAGTTTTAACACGTTTAACTATATCGCCTTTTGTTCCTGAAAATAATGGAGCCTCAAACCCACCAGCACTACCTGATCCTGTTGCTTCTTTCTCCTCACTTTTTTTAGTTCCTTTTGAATTTAAGATCGCACTTAAAAAGTCCCTTAAATGTTCAGGGTCTTTTAGGTATGTTCTTAATCTTTTTTTAATTTCGTTATTTGATAATTTTCTGTTTTTAATTACTTGATAAATCTCACCAATTTGATTCTTATCTTTTAAATAATCCAAAAAATGACTCATGTCGTCAGCCTCATCCAAGTTTTGGAATGCTTTAAGGGTATCTCTTCTTGCTTCAGGTTCTCCTGCAAGTTTACTTGTTATACCATCTTTCATTTTTTGAATTACATCTTCCATTACGCATTTCTGAATTTAGATTCCCAAAAACTTCTTTGTTGATACATCAACGTATAAAATTCTCGGAAAGATTTGATTATGACCTCTTTAACGTCTTTTTCTAATTTACCTCTTTGAATATCTTTTGATATTTTATTCATTAATTTATCCTCAAATTGTTTTGCGGTTGTTGACCCCATAAAGTCTTTAATCTCTTTTCTGATCAAAACCTCAATTTCTTTTTTTTCTGTTGAACTTAATGCCATTATTTAAAGACCGATAAATAAGTTAATGGTGCGATAATTGCACCTGATATTATAGTAAACAAAGTATTTTTTGTTTTTAATCTTTTATTTTCCTTTGCCAAATTTTTATTTTCTTCTTTATAGATTTCAACTTTTTCTTCTGTTTTGGCAATTATTACATTACTTACAGAATCTTTCTCTTCCCATGTCATTATTATTTTTTCTTGGAAAAGAATTTTAGTGTACAATTCTTTGATCTCTTTTTCATTTAAAACATTAACTTGTTTTAGTCTGTCGTAATCATTTAAATCAAGAAGGATTTTCTGCGCTACCGAATATGGCATACACATTTCTGATGTATCCTCAATACCCTTTTGTGCCATCGTTAAATATGAAACCAACAAAAAGGAAAATAACATAATCAATTTTTTCATATTAAAACCCGTATCTTTTTCTTAATAGGCTGTCAATTTGTTTCTTGTCAGCACTTTTTATTTCTTCTTTCTTTTCAGTATAATAATTGTTAACTTCTTTTTTCTCAATTTTTATATTAGATATTTTGTTGTCAATTTGTTCTATCTTATTTTCATAAGATTGAATAGAATCACTTAAACTTTTTTGAAGTTCCTTCATTTCATTTATGTGTTTGTCCAATTGTTCCAATTTATACTTATTCACCTCTGACATATCTTTTACCGGTGTGAATACTCTAACCACCAAGTAAACGAATATTACCCCAAATAATCCGAGAACAATATTCTTCCAATTTTTAACTAATAATTCTTTCATTCTGCGTCACTAGTTTGTCTTGATGCAATTACCTTACTCCATTTTGTTTTGAACTTTTGATAATACGCTTGTAGTTTTCCAATCATTTCAATATAATCTTGATCAATATGTATCATTTGACCATTGATATATAAACCATCAGTTTCATCAATTGTAAAGTAAAACTCTAAATCCAATTCTTTTATTTTACCGTTCCACTCAACATTTTCTGGATATACATTTAATTTACCAAAATCAACGATTTCCGCAACTTCTTGTCTGAACTCATCCATACTTGAAGTAAACGCGTTTTTTTCGTCGGTAGTTAATTGTAAACTTGATTTATCTTTACCATGTAAAACGATGATATCGTTCATTACTTTAAATGCCTTTTGTTTATCGGTTTTTTTACCAATTTCATCAGAATCTTTTGGTGCCGTTTCATACTCATTATCTTGATCTAATTCAGTATCAGTTTCAGTTGCCTCATCCTCAGGTCCCATATCTTGTTCAAGTAAAAAACCGTGAGTTCTTCTGATTTGTTCAACTTCGTTCAACGTTTTTTTATTTAATGCTCTTCTAGATGCTTCAACTAAGGATCTTATTTCATCGTATCTATTCATTTTCTAATAGTTTTAAAAATTTTTCAAAATCAAATGCCGGACTTATGTCTGTGGCAAACTCGTCAAAGTTTGATCTTGTAATTATCCCCAGGTAAGAATCAACACCTTTAATCTTTGTGTTGTGTCCTATACATTGAGGGGAGATGTCGTGTTTTTTTGAGAGTTCTTTACATAACTCAGCGGTCTTTTCCAACTGAATGTCTGTATACGGATCCCAAAAAAAGTAATCTCTCCACTTACGATCAAAAACTTTTTCTCTATAAATACTTCCAATCCAGTTTATGTGATAGTTTTTTAGGGGTTGTTTTTCAAGCCAACCCAAATTTTCCAAACAAATAACAATACATTTGTTATTTATCCTATCTGAGTTAAGGAATTTCCCGTTTTTATTATCATCTAATAACTGTAAAACTTTACCATCTTTACCTATTAAATAATGTGGTAATTTGATAGGGTTACCACCAAATCTAAGTTTTATTGAGCTCACATAATCAAATAAATTTCTTGTGGTATGAGTAAGAACTATTTGAGTTTTTTTACTCCCCTTTTTAAAGTTATTCTCAACCACCTTATCAATAAGTTCC
>Ga0114974_10002599_pt1 | contig 13869 bp, 13 predicted proteins | sample S_130206_EF_Meta_FD_87318 | JGI IMG/M metagenome (GOLD analysis project Ga0114974, IMG submission 87318) | Freshwater microbial communities from Lake Simoncouche, Canada to study carbon cycling - S_130206_EF_MetaG | ecosystem: Environmental > Aquatic > Freshwater > Lake | place: Lake...
TAGCTCGCATTGAATCCAAAGGTATCGGTGCGCTGGAAAGACAAAACAAATACAGCTGGGGGCATCCTCGACGAGAAGTCATGCCTGGCCTGGCCTGGTGCATACGCAGAGATGTGATAGATCAACATGGATTTTATGATGCCATGATCATGGGCGCTGCTGATCGCATGTTGTTGCATGCCGCATATGGCGAAATCTCCCAAAAGCCTACCACAGTGGGCATGACTGAGCCGCACTTTGCACACTACTTGAAGTGGGCACAGCCATTCTACCACACAGTGCAAGGCAGCGTGGGTTACATTGATCACACTGTATATCATCTCTGGCACGGTGAAATACCCAATCGACGTTACTGGGATCGACATGATGCTGTGGTCAAAATGGGGTTTGACCCTGTGACAGACATCAAGCATGGTGACAACGGTGCTTGGCAGTGGGCTAGACCTCGACCTGGATTAGAACACTACTGCGTTGACTACTTCCAACAACGTCTGGAGGATGGCAATGTTTGAACTTGGAACAGTATACTCGGCCTGCGAAGGCAGTGCCTTGGGAGTACTTGGACCCATGGCTGTGTTGGACATTGTTGTGCATGTGCCCGACCAATTTGATCAAGACACAATGGATTCAGACCTAGATCGTGTGTTGGGATTTGTGAGTCGAATTGACACCACCGATCTTGAATTACAACTGTTGCATCGCGGCATTGGCTTGGCTTGTTTTGTACAAGGCATGAATCGTGTGGTGGTATCCAATCAATACCAAGTGATAACGGCTAAAAAGTTAGAATCGGGCGCAGTGTGTTTTCGTGTGGCAGTGAGTGTGACCAATACTGATGCCACTGCCACAGCATTTAAATTTGCCAATGACATCATTGACTTGTACTCAAAACCGGCCCCGCATGACATAGAGCCCTTGGTGGCTTGGGCCTCCAGCAGGCTTGACCGTTACGGATCACCGGGACAAAACCAAGGTTTCTTGCTGACCTTGTGTATGAAACGTGCCATGCCTGTGAATCAAATATGGCCGGGTACACACATGGTGGGCACTGGTCGATACTCACAGCGCATCAGCAGCACAATGACTCAACGCACATCGGCGCAGGCTGTGCTGTATGCCAAAAACAAAATTACCACAGCCGAACTGCTGAACTTGGCAGGATTACCAGGCAGTGAACATAAAAAAGTCGCCACCTGGGAACAAACTGTCAAGGCCGCTGAAGAATATGGCTATCCGGTTGTGATCAAACCTTACGACCGTGACAATGGTCAGGGTGTGTATGCTGGTATCACCACCGAAACAGACTTGCAACAGGCCTATACAGAAGTCACAAAGATTGTGCCTGAATTCCTAGTAGAACGACACTTTGAAGGAGTGGGGCACAGAATTACCATTGTGGATCAAATCATAATCACTGTGACAAAGAAACTGCCGGCTGCCATAACTGGGGATGGTGTCAGCACAGTACAACAACTGATCAACGCACAGCAAGGGCCCTCACGATTCATCAAACGCCCTGCCAGCGGGGAACCATTTATCTTGATAGGATCCGCTGTGCCAGCCATGACAGTGGATGACGAAGTCATGGGCATGCTCACACAACAGTCACACACACTACACACTGTGCCTGACATGGACAAAAAATTACTGCTACGCAGACGCAATAATGCCAGTGCAGGTGGTGTCACACATGCCATTGACAAAACCACTGTGCATCCAGACAATCAAGAACTGTGTTTACGTGCCGCACGTATCATGGACTTGGATATTGCCGGCATTGACTTGTTGATTCCAGACATCACACAAAGTTGGTTAAAAACTGGCGCACTAATTTGCGAAGTAAATGCTGTGCCACAAGTGGGTTACAATCATGGCATCACACAAATAGTGGATCATATTTTCCAAAGTGGTGTGCGTGTGCCCATGCACATGGTCATAGTAGAATCTTGGAACACAAGTGATTTACATCTGGCACACGAATTGGCCGCGATCACCGGCAGCAATGCATTCAGTGCCAGCACAGGTATCTGGATCAATGGCAGGTGCATGAGCAGACCTTTTGATAATGGCTTTGTGGCAGCCAGGGCAGTGATATTTGATCAACAAGTTGAATCTGCTGTGTGCATAATGACCAAAGCAGAAGTTGCGGCACTGGGATTGCCGTTGGATCAGTTTGATCAAATCCTAATAGAAAACCTCGATGATGTTGTGAACTGGGTCGCTCCACACAGCACCAATATCAAACCGTTGAAAGTGTATAGAAATGAATAATATCTGGCTAGAACAAATTGTAGCAAATTCCGAACTCATGAGCATGGGACATGGTCAACGTGCTGAGGACAAAAATCTGGGCATGGGCTGGATGTATTATGCCCTGGCACGCATGTATCGCCCGGCCACAGTGGTGTGCATTGGATCCTGGCGTGGGTTTGTACCCATGATGTTTGCCCGTGGTATGCAGGACAATTCACAAGCTGGTACAGTACACTTTGTTGATCCTGGCATGGTGGACGATCATTGGCAATCACCCGAAAGTGTGAGTGGATGGTTTGATCACTACAATGTCAACAATATCACCCACCACAAGAAAACCACACAAGAGTTTGTGGAGACCACGGTATATCGCAATTTGCACAGCATTGACATCTTGTTTGTAGATGGGTATCATTCAGCTGAACAAGCACAGTATGATCATGAAGCCTTTGTCAGCAAACTCAGTACCAACAGCATCGTGTTGTTTCATGACAGCATGAGTAGAAATGCTTCTAAAATTTATGGTACAGATCGTGTGTACAATTATTCAGTATGCGATTACATCAAGCAGTTACGTGCCCAACCCAACATACAAGTCATGGATTTTCCGTTTGAAAACGGGGTTACATTGCTTCGGCATCAAGCTGTCAGCGAACTGTAATGTAATTTAGATCTTAAACCAGCCGAGATACTGAGGTATCCGAGTGGTCACCGACATCCAGTTGCCACGAACCAGCGTGTCACGCCAGTCCCCCAGCATGATCCAGGGTCAACGTCTGCAACGGTAAGTTAAGTCTTGCCGCTATACAGGCACAATACTCTCTATATGCCGCAAGATTTGGCCACTAAATCACACAAACTTCCGTGACAAAACCATTCTAAAAGGTGTCGTGGGCAATACCAATGGCTGTGATAAATATTTAATATTTCCGTGCCCACCCATATTAGGATAACAGATGCCTTTAGTACCGTATACATTTGCCAATCAGACTGGTAACATACCACTAAGTGAACTAGACACAAACTTTGCTGTTTTGGGCAACGCTGTGCCGGTTTTTGCTGTCACCGCCGGGCAAGTTACCAATCCCAATCAAGGCAATATTACCACACTGGGTACCCTGACTGCATTGTCCGTGGCTGGCAACATTGTTCCGGTTGGGAACGCTGTTTACAGCTTGGGCAATGCCACCAATCAATTCAAAGATCTTTATCTCAGCAACAGCACTTTGTATCTTGGCAATGTGGAAGTCAGCTCCAATGGCACACAACTGTTGGTCAATGGCAATGCTGTAGTTACCACTGATAGTCCTATATCTGGAGACATCAGTGTCACTGGCAACATAACTGGTTCATATATTTTTGGTAATGGTGCGTTTTTAACAGGTGTGGTCACTTCAGGTAATATTGGTGCCACTGGATTAACTGGTAGCACTGGACCACAAGGATTTGATGGAGCCACAGGAAGTGGCGCTACTGGAGTATCAGGTGCCACAGGACCACAAGGACCCACTGGACAACAAGGCGCTACAGGTTCAGGTGCAACCGGAGCATCAGGTGCCACTGGCCCACAAGGACCACAAGGACCTACCGGCACAACTGGTGCCACAGGGTCAGCAGGACAGGTTGGAGCTACAGGACCACAAGGACCCACAGGACCACAAGGACCACAAGGACCAGTGGGTGCCACAGGACTCACTGGTGAGCAAGGTGCCACAGGGCCACAAGGACCCACAGGACCACAAGGACCCACTGGCACAGCTGGAGCCACAGGAAGTGGCGCTACTGGTGCTTCAGGAGCAACTGGCATTACAGGTGCTACAGGACCACAAGGACCCACTGGTGACGCTGGTGACGCTGGACCACAAGGACCCACTGGACCACAAGGACCCACAGGCGCAACAGGACCCACTGGCACAGCTGGAGCTACTGGCACAGCTGGTGAGCAAGGTGCAACTGGACCACAAGGACCCACAGGACCACAAGGACCCACAGGCGCAACAGGACCCACTGGTGACGCTGGACCACAAGGACCCACTGGACCACAAGGACCACAAGGACCCACTGGCACAGCTGGAGCCACCGGTGCAGGTGCCACTGGAGCATCAGGTGCCACAGGACCACAAGGACCACAAGGTCCGGCTGGACAAGACGGTGGCAGCAGCAGCTACTATGACTACTTGGCCGACACAGGTGCCACTTCAGGAGATCCTGGATCTGGCGATATTTTATGGAATTCTGGTTCGCAAACAACTTCTACACAACTGAACATCAGCCACTTGACCACTGGCAATGTGGACATTGATGTGTTCTTGGCCCTGATCAAGACTGGCGATACCTTGGTCATACAGGACTCTGCCCTCAGCAACAACTTCCAACGCTGGGATGTCACTGGCAACATCACACAATTCTCAACCTATACCACTGTGCCTGTGTTGATCAACACATCAGGCGGTACAGGTGCTTCAGGCTTTGCCAATGCCTTGCCCATTATCTTGGTCATCATTGGCACAGGTCAACAGGGTGCCACCGGACCACAGGGTGCCACCGGACCACAGGGTGCCACTGGACCACAAGGCCCTATAGGTAGCACTGGACCACAAGGACCACAAGGCCCTATAGGTAGCACTGGACCACAAGGACCACAAGGCCCTATAGGTAGCACTGGACCACAAGGACCACAAGGCCCTGTTGGTGCTACAGGACTCACTGGAAATGTAGGAGCCACCGGCGACCTAGGGCCACAAGGACCTACCGGCACAACTGGTGCCACTGGCGCAGGTGCCACTGGAGCATCAGGTGCCACAGGCCCACAGGGACCACAAGGCCCAGAAGGACCCACAGGCCCACAGGGACCCACAGGACCACAAGGACCCACAGGCGCAACTGGACCACAAGGACCCACTGGTGCCACAGGGCAGATAGGCGCCACAGGACTCATTGGCAATCAAGGTGCCACTGGACCACAGGGACCCACAGGACCACAAGGACCACAAGGATTTTTAGGAGCAACTGGACAAGGTGCCACAGGACCCACAGGACCACAAGGACCACAAGGATTTAATGGAGCCACAGGACCACAAGGACCCACAGGACCACAAGGACCACAGGGACCACAAGGCCCCATCGGTGCTACAGGGTCATCAGCAGCCAATATATTCAATTTTTGTGGTACCAACAACATAGTCAGCTGCATATCAGGCACAGGTGGCACAGGCACCAACAACTTCTTTGCAGGAGCCTGTGCTGGCGCCTGCACGACCACCGGCAGTCACAACTTCTTTGCTGGTGCCTGTGCTGGTCAAAGCAACACCTCGGGCAGCTACAACTTCTTTGCAGGTCGTTGTGCTGGCGCCTGCACGACCACCGGCAACTACAACATATTCATGAGCCGCAGTGCGGGTCTCTGCAACACCACGGGTAGCAACAACTTCTTTGCTGGCGCCAGCGCTGGTCAGGTCAATACCACTGGCTGTTACAATACCTTTATTGGCTACCAAGCTGGCCTCCGCAACACCACAGGCAATCACAACTTCTTTGGTGGTTACCGTGCTGGCTTATGTAGCACCACTGGCTGTAACAACAACTTCATTGGCCGTAATGCTGGTCAGTGCAACACCACCGGCAACTCAAACACCTTCATCGGTGCCTATGCTGGTCGCAGAACCACCTTTGGCACTGAGAACATATTCATTGGCACAGAATCTGGTCAGTGCAACGTCACTGGCAACTGTAACGTATTCATTGGTCGCTTTGCTGGTCAACAAAATACCTTTGCCTGCAACAACACATTCATTGGCAATGTTGCAGGCTCCAGTGTGGCCACAGGATCTAACAACACAATCATTGGTAGCATCGCAGGCACAGCTGGTCTTTGCAACACCGTGGTCTTGGCCGCCGGAACCTGTGAACGACTCCGAGTAGACGACACCGGCCTGTGTGTCAACGGCAATCAAAACTTGCAGTTCAACAGCCTGGGCATAGGAACAGCGGCATCAGGTACCGCTGGTGAAATACGTGCCACCAACAACATCACTGCTTACTATTCAGATGACAGATTGAAAACCAAACTTGGCAACATTGAATCTGCCTTGGAAAAAGTCAAATCCCTGTCAGGGTTTTATTATCAAGCCAACCAGGTGGCCCAGGCCTTGGGTTATGAAGTCCGACGAGAAGTAGGAGTATCTGCTCAACAGGTACAAAATGTGTTGCCCGAGGCAGTGGCCCCGGCGCCCATTGATGAACAATACTTGACAGTTAGATACGAAAAAATGATTCCGCTGTTGATTGAAGCCATCAAAGAATTGGACATCAAACTCACAGACATTAAAAATCACATAAAATGACCTTGAATGTTTCAGGTCCAATCAGCCTGGGAGGAAGCACAGCTGGTCAGAGCGTGAATCTAGAATTGGGTGCAACAGCAACTGCACCCATCAGCTTCAACGATGCCGCAGTGAGAACCTTGACCGGCAACTCAAACATTACCTACTTGGCCACAGGAACCAGATTGGGATCAGTTACCTGACGTCACAGCAGAATATTTTATCAACCTTGTGGCTCAGTTAAATATTCAATGGACAACAAAAACACAGATTACAAATTGCCCTTGATGGGGCACTATGATTCAGAAGCCACAGCCTACTGGGAAGATTTCCTTACTGCAGACGAAATGGGAATTATTCTGTCATGGCATACCTGGAATCAAAAAAAGGAAGGCAAGGTGTTTCATGACAACCACAATGATTTTGAAGTGATCAACCAAATTAGAAAATCACAAGTAGCATGGTTTGAATCCTGTGCAGAAAACCAAATGATCTGGGCAAGACTGACCATGGTGGTTGCTGAAGTCAATCGACGTTATTTCCATTTGGATTTGAACGAGTGTGAACCTGCTCAACTTGCTGTTTACAAAGCAGCCAAAACCAAAAAAGGCACTCATGGCTTCTATGACTGGCACTGGGACCTGTATAGCAACAAAATTTTTACTCCAAGAAAACTCAGCATGAGTTTGTTGTTGAACAAGCCCGAAGATTTTGAGGGCGGAGAACTACAAATCATGACTTCGAGTCAACCTACTACCCTGACACAAGCACAGGGTCGTGCCTGGTTTTTTCCTTCTTACACAGTTCATCGCGTGACACCCGTGACCCAAGGAGAAAGACGGTCCATGGTCATATGGGCCACGGGCCCGGCTTTTAAGTAAACAACACCAGTGATCTTGTTTTGACAATGCAGGGCTAAGTATAAGATAGAAACCCTTTAAAAGGTCAAACAACCATGCCCTTGAATAATTCTGGTCCCATCAGTTTAGGCGGTAGCACAGCTGGCCAAAGCATTGCGCTCGAGCTGGGCCAAAGCGCCACAGCACAGATAAGTCTCAATGATGCAGCTGTGAGAACTCTGGCCAGTGTGCCCAGTGGTGCCATAGTCATGCCCACCAATTTTTATGGTAAATCAAGTGGGTTTACATTTAATCAAACAATTTCTAGTGACACAACCAACTATAATCTTAAATCGGCTGCAATTTCAGCCGGTTGGAACCAAACTAGTGCATTGATAGCTACCGTCACAATCAATGGTGGCGTTTATGTGTATTCAACATCAACCGGTTCCTATGCTTTTGACACAGGTTCCACTTTTCCTGCAGGAAGCACTCTTGCTTTGACAAACAATGGAATTATCTTGGGTCGAGGTGGGGATGGAGGCACTGGAGGTCTGAATACTACTCCCGGTACTGCAGGAGGAGCGGGAGGACCAGCCTTTATTGCTCGTTATGCAATCAGCGTCACTAACAATGGCACCATAGGAGGCGGCGGTGGTGGCGGCGGTGGCGGCTCTGGAGATTATGGATAAAATGAATAATTATACAAAATTTATAACATCCCAGGGATTAGAATTTTATTATCGTAATGATACTAATTCTTTACATGAAAAAAATGGGGATAAAATAGTTGTTGGTAATCCATCCCTAAGAGAGGATAGTTCTTATTATGAGTTTGCAAAGACAAACTATGCTACTCGCAAAAAACACAATAAACCTGTTGCCCTACGCATTTTAATGGGACATGCATGTAACTATAGTTGTACATATTGTATGCAAAAAGATATTGGTAATCCAGATGAACGACCAAAACGAGAAGCATTAAAAATATTTTTTGATTCTATAAATGAAAACCTAGATTTAGATGATTTAACTCGCATTGAGCTTTGGGGTGGTGAACCATTTTTGTATTGGCAAGATGTAATGGAATTAATGAAGTTTTTCGATTCGGAAGATCGGCATTTTTATATTTCTACAAACGGAAGTACTTTACACCCAAAACATGCAGAATTTTTTAGCACTTTAAAATCTGATGTTCTTATTAGTATATCACATGATGCAATGCATCAACAAGAGTTACGTGGAGATGATATTTTTCATCGGCATCGTGTAATAGAAACATTAAAAATGTTTGATAAATTAAGCAACGTTGGATATGGGTTTACTTGTTCGGTGACTAATACAAATTATGATTTATTTGAAATTAATAATTATTTTAGAAATAAAATTATAGAAAATGACTTGTCAACTTTTCAACTTGGTTTTTCTCTAGGACGAACATATGCTAAAAATTCCGATAATCTTACAGAATCTTTGCCATGTACATTAATTGAAGGTGGTGCAAATACCGGCGAAGGAAATAGCTACAATCATGTTATACATGGAGAAAATTTAGAAAAATTTAGAATAATTTTAAAAAATTTCTTAGAAGCTCATCATAAACAATTCACTGAAAAGGGTCTAGATAAAAATGGTGAACCTCTTGTGTTTCAAGCTACAGCTGATGAACTTCCTTTGTTAAAAACAGATATATATGAAAGTCCTTTAGCTTATAGTGTAATTCAATATGCTCGTAAAACTATCACTGGTGAACCTATACTCGAGGCCACAAATTGTGGAGCTGATATGGCTGACATATTATCAATTGATTTAGATGGTAGTGTTAGAACGTGCCCACACACAGATGAATCTCATGTGTATGGTCACCTTAATAATATCAAAGGAATTCGTATCATCAGTCTTGATATGAAACGTAAAGAATCTCATTGCGCTTCTTGTCATAATATCAAAATTTGTAGAAGTAGTTGTCCAATTGAATTACCAGATGAAGTTTTTATGACCAATTGCCGGGTAGAAAAAATTTGGTATGGAGAAATACAGAAAGCAGCTTTTAGATTAGTGTTTAATGACACAGTAGAAATGGTAGAAACAGGCATTGATTTGCCTTATCATACATAATATATGACCTTATTCAAATACACCCCTCGAGACCTTTACTTGATAATATATGCTCTTGTGGCTCTTGTCTTGCCCTGGTATATGGCTTACATCGACCCTGCATTTTACCTATGGGTGGCTGTTGGAATATTCCAAGTATTCTTGTTGGTACTAGTCATAAACACCAGTATGCATTATCACATGCATTGTAATATTTTTAACAGCGCCCGACTAAATCGAGCATACGAATATTTTGTTACCATGGTCACAGGCATACCTTTTCATGGGTGGCTGTGGTTTCATAGCACACACCACAGATATAATAATGACCAAAAAAGCAAGGATGGCCGAGTCAATGACCCTGTGAGTTTTTATAGATTTGGCCAAAATGGCCAACGAGAAAACTTTTGGTCTTATTGTATACTAGGGCTCTATAGGGATTTTAAAGGTATAACTTTATTTGACCCCGCTGACACTTGTAGTAGTAAAATCAATCCAGCTCATATCAGTATTATAACAAGGGAAACCTGGATCATATATCTATATCTTGCTTCTATATTCTGTATTAATTTTTATTATGGATTATTTTATTTGTTAATATGGATGTTAAGTTTGATTGGTAATAATGCCAAAAGTTATGGAGAACATTATTTGACAGTAGATCCCAATAATTATCAACTTAACTCTGTGGGATCTTATGGTCGAATTTTTAATTTCTTATGCCTTAACAATGGGTATCACCAAGAACATCATGTTAATCCTGGTTTACACTGGAGCCGTTTGTCTGAACTTACTACCACCTTGCCTAAAAATCGTAAAATTATTAAAGGAATATATGCATTTAACACCCCCTGGGGGAATGATTTCAAAGAATTGTGGAATCTCAAATGATCTATAGTCAGTTTAAAACAAAAACAGGTATTGATTTACCTTATCATGAACCATTTAAATGGTTCATAACCAATGGAGTATAAAACATGAAGTATAAAAAATTTAAACCGTACATACAAACAAAAAGACTTATAGCGTGTGGAGCCTGTTTTACTTACGGCGGTGGTGGCGGCGGCGGAGGCCGAGGAAATGGTTCAGGGGGTGCTGGGCAAAATGGTGATGCTCCAGGCTCAGCCAGCCCCGGCGGCGCCGGCACACTAGCTGCCGCAGGTAATGGTGGTACAGGAGAAACTATTGCGCCGGTGAATAGTGGTGGACCCGGCGGAGCAGCTGGATCCAGCGGTTCCAATGGAATCCGCGGTCCAATTCTTAACAACCCTGGTGCAGGTGGCGCAGGTGGCGCAGCAGTTGCTGGGAATTCTTTTGTTACTTGGTTGGCTTTTGGTACAAGAAGTGGAGCGATAACTTGAACAATATCAATGGACCATACAATGACTCAATGAGTTATAAGATCGTAAAATTTTGGCCAGAAACCGGTCAAATTGAAATTGAATGTCTGGGATACAATCAACGGATTTCAATAGATTTGCCCATTGACAATGGAAAATATCCAGAAGGTGATGATTTGGATATTTATATCAGAGGATTTGTGCCCACCTGGTTAGTGGACCGAAATAAATTGTTAAATGCTGGCATATCTAATATGAATGAAATCCAGAAATTAGTTGATAACTCTGCACAAAATGAATCTGACTATCAAAAACGTAATTTTAGTTTACAACAAGTATATCAAAAACGTAAATATCTATTGCAAGAAACAGATTGGACTCAATTGTCTGATGCTCCTCTCACTGCAACGGAGAAAAAAATGTGGGAAAAATACAGGCAAGAACTTCGAGATATTACCAAACAACCATTGGACTCGGACATAGTCTGGCCTACCAGGCCCGACAATTATTAATTACACACATGGATTAATTATACACATGGCATACACAATCATTGCACACAACGATGAACAACGAACAATTCATATTGACGTTGAAGGCACATCACGCATTTTACTTTATCCAAACGATATCAATTTATTTGAAGAAATGTCGGCCGCTGATTTGGATTTGTGGATCAAAGGTTTTGTGAATACTGATAATACACCAACAGAATCACAAACACCTGTGCCACAACAAAACCAATGGATATTCTAGTATGAAAATATTTCTACCTAATAGTATAACACAAAGAACCAGCCTGGCTGACACATTGAATGGTTTGGGTATACAAACAACAAGCAATTACAATGATCCAGAATGTACGGCATATTTGACTATATTAGAACCGGATGCTCTATCCTTTGACAACATAGAAGATATTCAAACATATGTAGAAAGCCATGGTGGCCACGCTCCGTCCTTTTTGAGTTCCAAAATTAAATCAGTCAATGAAGATTTGGCTGACAAGTGGTTGTTACATCAAGCTCTTGCTGATAATCAATTGCCCACCATACCCACTATTCTACCTACTTCCCTGGAGCAAATACAAAACTTTTTCAATGCACATTCTGCAGTGTTTTGCAAGCCCAGAGTGGGGTCCGCAGCAAAACATCCTGTTTTACACAGCATAGGTTTAGGCATTGAAATAAACCAAAGTGTTGGCGATGATATCAAGAACTATATCAAAACAATTCCAACTCCAACTTCTGATGTATACTATAAAAAATTTACATCTTATGCTGATTTTATGGCCAAGGTCGACGTTGAAAATTTTCTAGAAATACAACAAAGCAGCAAGTCGTTGAGAATGCATCAATGTATACTACAGCAAGCCATGGATTTTGATTTTATCAAATATTACACTGGATGGGTCAATGGCAATGGAGATATTTACATAGAGCCAAAATCCGACAGTTTCCAAGATAGTTTTAGGCCTGACCCCACCACTAATCGGCGAATAGTCACTACAGAAGCACTATATAATGCTGTAGATACCGCATCTTTTATGAATGATTATGGTAGGTTAACAGCTTCCAACGATGCCAACAATATTTTTGCCTATATAAAAAACGTTTTTCAAGCCAATGATATTAAAAATACTCCTTTTTCCGTCCAAGTGGTACAATGCAACAATCAATTGATCATCCTGGACTACACGTCTCGAGCAGAAAAAATGTTGTCCAAGGCCTGGTCCAGTGACAATCTCATTGCGAATAGACTGAACTACATGCATGATGTGACCCCGGACATAATAGACGACGCCAATTGTATGTGTTATTTTGTATGCCACATGCCCAGAGGAGGCATAAATACTGACATCAAAAGTTTGATTGAAAAATACAACATAGAAATCAATGTTCCTGTTAGATTACATAGTAGTATAGTGGGACTGCGTGCATATGGTCCAAATACACATGACATACAACGCAACATCCTAGAGTTTTTGACCGAATTGAAAAAATTGTGAAATCGATTTGTAAAACATTACTGGCCAGCGTATTTTTTGTTTGTAATTTGGCAGTTTCTCAAACTGTTTACACTGCCGGGGAACAACAAATAAACACAGTAAAAGATATATTATTTCCCAATTTGGTAATAGAAAAAGTACCCGGCGCACAAGGAGCCTTGGCCTGGCAAAAAGTACTACAAAATAAAAATTCAATCATAGTAGCAACCACAAGTGCTGTACACATAGCCAATTTGGAAGGTGGTTATTTGCCCCAAGATCCAACAAAAGAAACTGAATTGTTGGCCACATTGACACGGAGCAAACAAGCAATCTTTGTTGGTACAAATTTTCCATACAATAAAATTGCAGACATCAAAGGCAAGTGGTTTGTAGGCGGTATAGGAGAAAAAGGAATTTGTAGTCTTTTGATGAAAAATTTAATGCAAAATTACAAAATTGATTTTACTTATGTACCATACAAACTGGCTCAGCAGATCAGCAATGACATGTTGGGTGGTCACATCGACGGACATTGTACAACCCAGGGCGGATTGAATGTTGGTGACCAATATCTTAGAAACAATACCGGAAAGATAATCCACACTTTTGAAAAAGATTCGTTTCCCAGACTTTATGTATTTGCAAACAAAGAATTGCCGCAAGACAAAAAGGAAGAATTTATAAAACAAATTACCAGACAGTTTGATAATCAAGAAGAATTGTTGATCAAAAATAGCAATATAAATATTGACATAAATGTAGGTGAAGAAGCAGTAAAAATCTTTAACACAGAACGAAAATTCTGGAAAAACTTAAAAGGAGAAGTGAAGTGAAATTGAAATCATTGTTTGTAGTTTTTAGTTTGTTTAGTATGTCTGTTTTTGCTCAAACAAAACCTGATGTAAATAAAGAATTTGGAGTAAGATCAGTAACAGTTGGTGTTGAAAAAGGATACACCAAAACCGTAAGTGGTACGGATTTAAACAAAATGGGAGAATCTACTACCATATCAACATCGGCAATTTTCA
>Ga0114974_10002601_pt1 | contig 13866 bp, 11 predicted proteins | sample S_130206_EF_Meta_FD_87318 | JGI IMG/M metagenome (GOLD analysis project Ga0114974, IMG submission 87318) | Freshwater microbial communities from Lake Simoncouche, Canada to study carbon cycling - S_130206_EF_MetaG | ecosystem: Environmental > Aquatic > Freshwater > Lake | place: Lake...
CAAGATGCCGATAGCGGCGTCGCGGTCGATCTGTTCAATCGCGGCAACTTCGCGGGCCATGCGGTCCAGCGCCGATTCATACAGCTGGCGTTCCGAATAGCTTTGCTCGGGCTGATTTTCGGCCCGGTGCAGGTCGCGCACGACCTCGGCGATTGAGATCAGGTCTCCAGAGTTAATCTTGGCTTCGTATTCTTGGGCGCGGCGGCTCCACATGGTGCGCTTCACGCGGGCGCGGCCCTTGAGCGTGGCCAGGGCGCGCGAGACCACATTGCCCTCGGCCAGGGCGCGCAGGCCCGAGCCCACGGCCTTCTGGGTCGGCACACGCAGGGTCATCTTCTCATGGGTGAAGGTGATCACATAGACTTCGAGGCTGTAGCCGACGACGTCTTGAGTCTCGATGCCAATCACGCTGCCGACGCCGTGCGCCGGATAGACGACGTGATCGCCAACCGCGAAATCCAGACCAGTCTTGCTCATTTATCGAGTCCTCTTCTTCAATCTCGCACGACCGAAAGCCGCCGTTCAAAAGCGCCAAATTCGGACGAATAGGTCGTCGTCCCGTGGAATAACGGACCACGATCCTTCGACCGTCCCGGATGGGTCAAACGCTTAAGACACCCTTCGCCTGACACATGAGGGCGCGCCGGCAATCGGCGATTATTCGACATTACGCGGGCTCAAAAGCGGCTCACGTGAAGAGAGAACCTAGCATAAAATTCAGCCGAAATAAAGGCTTGGGTCTATCTCAGCGCTGTGTGGAGGTGCCAGAGCCTTGCCGCGTCAGGAATCTCCACGGCCCAGCGGGGTATAGAGCGTCCTCGCCTCGGCCGGCGGTCCACGCCTCACGCCCAGACCCGCCACGAGCACGGCAATCAAGCGTTCACCGCTGGCGAAGACTAGGCTGTCTCCCACCCGCAGCAGGCGTGCTGGCTTGTCCAGCCGGGTCTCGATGCCGCCGGCGCAGTGACGCACGCGGCCTTCTTCAATCAGCTTGGCTGCCGCCGAGCGGCTCTTGAAAAAGCGTGCGCGCCACAGCCACACATCGGCGCGGAGCGAGGGCGCGCTCAGCTCGCTCAAGGCGCGGTCCGCCGCCGGTTCTTCTTGCCGACGCGATGGCAGCGCTGCGTCGTCTGAGCGGGCGTGGCGAGCATAGCCAGGGCAGCGAAGGGCGATGCCAGATCAACGCGGGCTGCTGGGCTGGTCGACCTGACGCGACGACGGCGCCACGCAATGCCATCGGCACCCGGCGCAGGAACGAAATCTAGGCCGCGCAAGATGGTGTCCAGGTCCTGTGTGGTCCAACCCAGCGCCGTGGCTAGGCTTTCGGGCAGCAGAGAGGCACCGTCTTTGCGTCGGGCAATCCGCAGGGCGGCGGCTAGCCGCTCCAGGCCATCCACAGGCGCGGCCCGCCCACCGACCGCGCGCAGGCCGCGGGCGGATAGCGCCACTGGCGATGGCGGCGGGGCGGGCAGCGGAACGACCGCGCCCCAGGCCGGGTGCCAGTCATCGGGGTTAAGGACCAGGGCGCAAGCGCGGGCCTGGGCCCCCAGCAATCCGGGCAGGTACAGGCTGAAGGTGCCGATCCTCACCCCCAGGCTGCGCAGGGCGCGGCGTTCCGACTGGCTCAGCGCCGCGACCTCCGCCTCTACGCTCGCGCGGTCGATGATACCGCCCGCCTCGACCAGTCGGTGGGCCAAGCCGCGTGGTAGGCCGCGCAAGTCGCCACTCGCGGCGTCGCGCAGGGCTTCGAGCGGGGCCAGATGGCGGCGTGCCTCCGCCTCCAGGAAGGCCTCCAGCCGCCGCGCCGCACGCTCGCGCGCCGGGGTCGCGCCCAATTCCCCAAACAGTCGAACGCGGCGCCCAGGCAGCACAGCGCCCACGGCCTCGCCGCGCCAAAGCATCAGGCCATCGGGCGAGATGGCGAAGGCCTCATCCGCCTCGGCCCCCAGGGCTCCAAGCCGACGATTGATCTCGGGCGACAAGGCGCGCTCGGCCGCGCCGCTCAGGGCGCGAGACTCCAGCACTGAACTGCCCGCCTCAGCAGCGAAGGCAATGCCGGCCAGGCACCCGATCGGCACGCCGCCGACGCTAACGGTACCATCCTTGGCAACAGCGGCCACGATCTCATCGCCCATGCCTAACTGCCGCATCAGTGCGCTGGTGCGCCGGTCGATGAAGCGGGCCATCAGCTTCTCGTGCAGCGTGTCTGACAGCCGGTCGTCCAGGGCGTGGGTGCGGGCCCGCCATTCGGCGCCGTCGGCCAGCCAGTCGGACTGATTGGCGAGATAGGCCAGGGTGCGTACCTGGGCGAGGCGCGCCGAGAGGGTTTCGATCTCGCCATCGCTACGGTCGAGCGGGGCGAAATGGGTGCCCATCCATTCATTGCCCACGCGGCGGGGGCCGCTGGTCAGGGCCATGAACAGCTCGCGCAACATCCGATGGTGCTCGTCGGGCGTCAGCTTGCGGAAATCGGGCGTCTGGCAAACCTCCCAAAGTCGCATCAGGTTCGCCTTGTCACGGCAACGTCCGGCGAATTCCGGTTCGGCGGCCAGGGCTTTGAGGGCCTGCTCATCCAGAGCTTCGGCGGTCAGCATCGTGCCCTCCTGCTGCGGCTGGGTGGCCAAGGAGGCCATTAGCGTCGATAAGCTGGTGAAGTTCAGCCGCGCGTTGCGCCATTCTGCAGCGCGCACGGGGTCAAACACGTGGGTCTGCACCGCCTCGATCAGGTCCTCGTCCATCGGCTCGCAATCACCGGTGGTCCCAAAGGTGCCATTGCGCGTAAAGCGCCCGGCGCGGCCGGCGATCTGTGCCACTTCCGCGGCATGCAGCCAGCGACTGCGCTTGCCATCGAACTTCTTCAGCCCCGCGAACGCCACATGGTCGACGTCCATGTTCAGCCCCATGCCGATGGCATCTGTGGCGACCAGGAAATCTACCTCGCCCGACTGATAGAGAGCCACTTGGGCATTTCGGGTGCGAGGGCTCAATGCGCCCATAACCACCGCGGCACCGCCACGCTGGCGGCGCATTAGTTCGGCGATGGCGTAGACTGCATCGGCAGAGAAGGCGACGATCGCCGTGCGTGGGGGCAGGCGGGTCAGTTTTTTGGAGCCGGAAAAGCTCAGGGCCGAAAGCCGCTCGCGAAACACAATTTCGGCGTCGGGCAGCAGGCGGCGCAACAGGGGTGCCATGGTCGCCGCGCCCAGCAGCATGGTTTCCTTCTGGCCCCGGGCATGCAGCAGGCGTTGGGTGAAGATATGGCCGCGTTCGGGGTCAGCACAGAGCTGGATCTCATCGACCGCAAGAAAGGCGACCTCCCGGCCCAGCGGCATGGCCTCGACCGTGCAGACGAAATAGGCCGCCCGAGGCGGCACGATCTTCTCTTCGCCGGTGATCAAGGCCACCTGCGTCTTGCCCCGCAGCTTGACGATACGGTCGTAAATTTCACGCGCCAGCAGCCGCAGCGGCAGACCGATCATGCCGCTTTCGTGCGTCAGCATGCGCTCGACGGCCAGGTGGGTCTTGCCAGTGTTGGTTGGCCCCAAGACCGCCACCAGTCGGGACGGCGCGGCCCCTGACGGGCGATCACTCATGACTCAGAAGGTGGGACGGCTCGCGGCGGGAGGCAAGGGCGAGACTGCGGTCAATTCCCACTTAGAACAGAAAGCTTGGCAACATCCGGATTGTGACCACAACCGGCGGGTGGGTTAGTTGTTGGCCGCTCCGCTCGCCGATAGCTGCCGCAGGTCAATCACCGCCTCGCCCCACTTGGTTTCTGCCTTCAGTGAGGACAGGATCCACGGGCCTCCCGGGCCAAGCTGACCAAATCGGGCCTGGATTGGGCTTTTGAGTCCCTGATTGCGCGCCTCCGGCAGCTTCTTTTTTGAATCCCGCCACCTCGCGGTATTGCACATCGCACAACACCGGATTGGTCAGGCCCAGGGCGCGTTCGCGTGGTTCGACCTCACCGCCGGGTCGCGGTCGGGCGAAGTCGAAATCATACAGCTGCTTGCCGTCAAAAAAGTGCGAGTCGGTGCTGCAGGGTCCGTCGGCCGTGCTGGCGCGGGTGATCCGGACTAACTGGGTCAGGGGATCAGCAGAGGCGAGTTTCTGGGCGCGGCTGGCCGGCGGATTGCCAAGGGTGTCGTAGCTGGGCGTGGCGGCGATCATGACGTCTCCGCCGCTCCAATTGACCGATATCTTGCGGTTCTTCTTGCCGTCGACGTTCTGGTGCGCCAACGACACCGGAGCAATCTTGCCGCCGTCAATACGACCCACCACCGTCGCGTGCTGGTTCAGCTTGGAAACCACCGCTCCCAGGCCCCAAGTGTTCATCTGGCTGCTTGAACGATAGCTGTCGGTGCCGATGTCTTGGTCGAGACTCAACTCGAGCACCTTCAGATAGAAGCGGCCATCATAGACCAGGTGCAGACGAAGCGTTGCCGCGTTCGCGGACGTGGCGGCGGGCTGGGCTAGAGCCGAAGTGGGGCCGGCCAGCACCATGCCGACCAGCGCAGCGGCGAAAAGGGCGGGTGTGCTCATAGGTCTTTCAAGTCGGAGAGAACTTGTGAGTCGTCTTTATATGACGCCGTCTGAACGCCGGTTGAAGAACCCTGGTGCGCAGGGTGTCCCCAATGCCTTGACCTTTGTGGGCTGTTTAGCCTATATCGCCGCTCCCCTGCGGAAGGGTCTTTCGCATGAAACATTTTCTATTCGAGCAAGGTCCTAAGCCATGTCGCGCCGTTGTGAACTGACCGGAATCGGTCCGATGGTTGGCCACAACGTCAGCCACTCCAATATCAAGAGCAAGCGCCGCTTTCTGCCGGCCTTGTCGCCGGCGACGCTGCACTCTGATTCGCTGGGTCAAAAGTTCAAGCTTCGCGTCAGCAACGCGGCGCTGCGCACCGTGGATTTCCGTGGCGGGCTCGACAGCTTCCTAATCAACGCGAAGGACGAAAATCTCTCGGCCGCCGCCCTGAAGATCAAGAAACAGGTCAAGGCCAAGGCCAAGATGGTCGCCGCCGCCTAAGGCTTCCACGACCTCCCGACATTAAAACGGCCCGGACTCTTTCAGGTCCGGGCCGTTTTCGTATTCCGATACCGCTTCGGTGCCGGGCGGTTGCAGCCCATGACCGGGCGCAGGGTCTAAGAATCAATCAGATGCGGGCCGATGTCCGACAGTTGCTTGCAGCCGGTGAGCTTCATGGTCACTTCCAACTCGTTACGCAGGCTGGCCAGCACCTTTGCCACGCCGGCTTCGCCACCGCCGCCCAGAGCCCAGGCCCAGGCTCGCCCGATCAGGCACGCATCTGCCCCTTGGGCCAGGGCGCGCAAGATATCGGCACCATTGCGGATGCCGCCGTCCATCAGCACCGGCACAGCCCCCTTCACCGCCTCGACCACCCGCGGCAAGGCTGAGATCGACGAGCGCACCCCGTCCAGTTGGCGGCCGCCATGGTTGGAGACGATCATACCGTCGACCCCCGCGGCAATCGCCGCCTTGGCGTCATCGGCTTCCTGAATGCCCTTGAGAATCAGGGTTCCGGGCCAGCGTGCCCTGATCCATTCAAGATCGTTCCAGGTTACGGTGGGGTCGAAGTTCTTGCGCACCCAGGCCCAAAAGTCGTTCAGACTGCGTGCGCCCGGATTGGCCTGGACCAGATTGCCCAGCACATGCGGCCCGCCATTCAGATGCGCATCCCAGAACCATGCCGGATGCGACAGGGCGTCAATCGCGCGAGCTACGGGCGCATGCAGTGATGGGTTGCCGCCAAAACCATTGCGGGCGTCGCGCCATCGACGGCCGGCTGTGGCCATGTCGACGGTCAACATCAGCACGGGGCAGCCCAGGTCGCGCGCCTGGCCGATCAGAGACTCCAGATAGCCACGGTCGCGAAACACATAGAGCTGGAACCAGGGCGGAACGCCCGCCGCCTTGGTCACTTCCGCTAGGCCGCACATGCCCACGGTCGAGAGCGTATAGGGAATGCCCGCCGCCCTTGCCGCGCGTGCCGCCTGGGTTTCGCCACGGCGCGCGGTGTAGCCGGCCATGCCAATCGGGGCCATGGCCACGGGCATGCTCCAATCCCGGCCCAGCAGGCTCAGGCGTGTGTCTGGCGTGCCGACATCGCGCATCACCCGCTGGCGTAGCTTCAGATCGCGCAGGTCGCCCACATTGCGGTCAAGCGTGGTCTCGGTCATGGCCCCGCCGTCGATATAGTCGAACAACAGGCGCGGCAGGCGTCGGCGGGCAGCCTCGCGGTGGTCCGGCACGCTGTCGGGGATCATGCAAGTCTCCAGTAAAACGCCCGCAGCAAGGTTCGCGCCTCGGGATAGCAAATATTGTCCGCAGTCAGAGGCGGCCACCAAACCTGACGCTTTTCGATCAAGCGCGTCGCCGGCGTGGTTGTGCCTTGGCGCGCGGGTCTTCTTCGAATAGGGCGGCAAGTTGTTCCACCAGCACCCCGCCGAGTTGTTCCACGTCCACAATGGTCACGGCCTTGCGGTAATAGCGGGTGACGTCGTGGCCGATGCCGATCGCCAGTAATTCGACGCTGCTGCGGGTCTCGATCTCCGAGATCACCGCGCGCAGGTGTCGCTCCAAATAGTGGCCTGAATTGACGCTCAGCGTGCTGTCGTCCACGGGCGCACCGTCGGAGATCACCATGAGGATACGGCGCTCTTCTGGCCGAACGGCCAGGCGGTAATGCGCCCATTGTAGAGCCTCACCGTCGATGTTTTCCTTCAGCAGGCCCTCGCGCATCATCAGGCCCAGGTTCTTGCGGGCGCGGCGCCAGGGCGCGTCGGCGCTCTTGTAGATGATGTGGCGCAGGTCGTTGAGCCGTCCAGGTGCAGCGGGATTGCCGGCGCTGAGCCAGTCTTCGCGTGACTTACCACCTTTCCAGGCCTGGGTGGTGAAGCCCAGGATTTCCACCTTCACCCCGCAACGCTCCAGGGTGCGGGCTAGGATGTCTGCGCAGACGGCGGCCACCATGATCGGCCGCCCACGCATCGAGCCGGAATTGTCGATCAGCAAGGTCACAACCGTGTCACGGAAGTTGGTCTCCTCCTCCTGCTTGAAGGAGAGCGGTGCTGTGGGGTCGATGATCACGCGGGTCAGCCGAGCCGCGTCAAGCATCCCTTCCTCAAGGTCGAAGGTCCAGGCGCGGGACTGTTGCGCCATCAGCCTGCGTTGCAATCGGTTGGCCAGGCGCGCGACGATGCTCGATAACGTCTCCAACTGCTGGTCGAGATAGGCGCGCAGGCGCGACAGCTCCTCGGGCTCGCAGAGGTCGTCGGCATCGACGATCTGGTCATGTGCCGTGGTGAAGGCCTTGTAAGGCGGCTCGACTGCGCCGTTATCGTTGATCTGCGGCCGTGCGGGCTTGGGGCCGTCGCCGGTGTCGGCGTCCTGCTCCTCTTTGCTGCTTTCGTCATGGCTATCCGTCTCGACGGTCTCGTTGTCTTGGCCGTCGCTTTCCCGGGCGGTGCTTGGGTCGGCCTCAGGCTGACTTGAGTCTTGATTCTGTTCGTTGTCCTGGTCGTCCTGATCCTCAGTCGACTCTTCCTGAGTTTCTTCCTCGGCCATGGTGCTGTCGAGATCGAGTTCGCGCAGGATGTTGCGGGCCAGGCGCGCGTAGGCGCGTTGGTTGTCTACCAAGCCTGCTAGGCGGTCTAGGTCGGCACCGGCCTTGGCTTCGATTTCCGGGCGCCGGCGGTCAACCACATTGCGCACCGTTTCCGGCGGGGCGTCGCCGGTCAAGCGCTCGCGCACCATCAGGCCCAGGATCTCCGCCGGCATGGGTACGGACGGATCATAGGTCACATGCGCCAAGCCACGCCGATCCAGGGCCGCCTCCAGGGCGTAAGACAGGTTACTGCGCACCCCCTGCATGGCGTTGGAGCCAATGGCTTCTATCCGGGCCTGTTCCACAGCCTCGAAGGCCGCGGCGGCGTCGCTGCCGTCGGGTCGATCCTTGGCAAGTTGAGCGGCGTCCTGGTGGGCGAGTTTGAGCGCCATGCGGTCCGCCAGACCGCGAAGCTGGGCGGCGTCCTTTGCGGAAATGTCGCGCGGCGGGTGGGGCAGAACGGCGCGGCCCTCGGTGAACCGGGGTCCATCGTTGGAAAACACCACCTCGAGGTTGGGAGCCTCGGCCAAGGACCGGGTCGCATGCACAAGGGCGCGCTTGAAGGCATCGTTGATCGGTTCGGGCTTTGCGACCATGGGCCATCCATAGCGCGGCTTGGACGGCGCGTTAAGCGGATTGGAACAGCCAAGCGCAATAGCGCGTTGATCTTTCGAAGCGATCTTGAGTGTGCGGGGGAAAAATCGGCTGAAAGCCTTTCAAGCCTCTGGGGATCAGACCACCGATGCGCTAGGACCGGCGACGATGACCGCTCAGTCCGCCTCCGCTGTACCCCCGCCCACGGCCAGCACCTCAAGCCGTGGCGGGGCGTTGGATCTGCTGCGGTTCAGTGCCGCCATGTTGATCATGCTCTACCATTTTGGCAATGAGAGCCCGATCAAGCTCTACCATCTGAACCTGGTGTTCTCCCGCGGCTATATCGCCACCGATTTCTTCCTGATGCTGTCAGGCTATGTGCTTGGTCGCGCCTACGGACCGGCGATCCAAAATGCCACGATGGGCTGGGGGCGTTTCTGGGTGCGGCGCGCCTCGCGGGTGTGGCCGGCGCATCTGATCGTTATGGCGGCGTTCGGTCTCTACGTCTTTGTTCAGATGACCTGGTTCGGCGTGCCGGCCAATCCAGCGCGGTTCGCCTGGAGCGCGTTTGTTCAGCAAGCCCTGCTGATCCACGCCTGGTCACCGATCAATCCGCCCGCCGATGGCTGGAACCTGCCCAGCTGGTCGCTGTCCGCCCTGCTGGTCTGTTATGCGGCCTTTCCCTTGGCCTGGAGGGCCCTGGTACGAGTGCGACCTGCGGCGGTGCTGGTCATGATCGGACTGGCCGCCATCGTTGCGGGCGACAGCACGGCCCGCGCGCTCTATGATCGGCCGCTCTACGATCTCCCCTTTCAGCTTGGGGTGGTGCGGGCCGTACCGCTGTTCCTGCTTGGGATGTGTTTGGCCCAGGCTGTGGCGCTGGATTGGCCGTCGAAACGGGCCGCTCGTATATTGATGTGGGGCGGTCTGGTCGTGTTCTGTGGCTTGGCCGGGTCCGGACGGTTCGACTTCCTCACCATGGCCGCGATCGCTGCGGTGATCCTGGGCGCGGGGCGGCTGCCGGTAAAAAAGCCCGTTGCCCTATTCGAGACGGCGGCCCGCCTGTCGTTTGCCCTCTTCATCACCCATACGCTGGTCGGGCTATTCTATTGGGACCCAATTCACCTGCTGATCTACAAGGTGCCCTTCGGCATCGGCTTTCAGTGGGCGATGTGGATGGCCGGGTTCCCCTTGGCGATCCTATGCGCCTTCGCCTTTGATAAATGGATCGATCAGCCGATCCAGGATTTCATTAAGCCGTATCTGAAAGCGAAAAAATAGCGACGTCGGTGGCATAGAAATACCCGGCGAACCCATTGAACCAGGACCGTGACAAGATGACCCTTCCCGTTCCAGCCGGATCGCCCAAGGCCCTTCGCGCTGCCGCTCTTTCCATAGGGATCACCCTAGTCGTCGGTGCCGTCGGCGGGTTTGCGACGGCCACCAGCGTGACCACCTGGTATGCCGGCCTCAATAAGCCATCCTTCAACCCGCCCAATGCGCTGTTCGGGCCCGTCTGGACGACCCTTTATGTGCTCATGGCCCTGGCGGCATGGCGGATCTGGCGCAGCGGCACCGCCGCTGCCCGTCGGCAGGCCCTGACCCTCTACGCAATCCAGCTCGCGCTGAATCTGACCTGGTCATTGATTTTTTTTGGCCTGCGCCAGCCCGGCCTAGCGCTGATTGAGGTCGTTGCCTTGCTGACGTCTGTACTGGTGTGCGCGGTGGCCTTCTGGCGGATCGACCGGATTTCGGGGGTCATGTTGATCCCCTATGCCGCCTGGGTTTCGTTTGCGAGTGTGCTGAATTTCGCGATCTGGCACCTGAACTAGGAACCGCCTCAGCTCGCAGGTCTTAGACGTCCAACCCCACGTCCAGCGCCGGTGCGGAATGGGTCAAGGCACCAACGCTGATCACCGACACGCCGGTTTCGGCAATGGCGCGCACCGTCGTTAGGTTTACCCCACCAGAGGCTTCCAGCACGGCGCGACCGGCGGTTTTTGCGACGGCGGCGCGCAGGTCGGCCAGGACGAAATTGTCCAGCATCACCACGTCCGGTCCAGCCGCCAGCGCCTGTTCCAGTTGATCAAGCCGGTCGATCTCGACCTCGATCTTGACCAGATGCCCGGCGGCGGCGCGGGCGCGGCGAACCGCTTCGCCGACACCACCGCAGGCGGCGACGTGGTTGTCCTTAATCAGGATGGCGTCATCCAGTCCGAAACGGTGATTGGTGCCACCGCCACAGCGCACGGCGTATTTTTCCAGCGCCCGCAGCATCGGCGTGGTCTTGCGGGTATCGGTGATGGTCGCAGTCGTCCCCTCAACCGCGCGGACGTAGGATCGCGTCAGGGTGGCAATGCCGCTGAGACGCCCCAGCATATTCAGGGCGGTTCGTTCGGCGGCAAGCAGGGCCCGGGCATTGGCCTCAACGCGCAGCAGGCCAGAGCCAGCGGCAATGTTTTGCCCGTCAGCGGCCAGGGCCACGATCCTGGCCTGAGGGTCTAGCGCCAGAAGAGTCAGCCGCACCCAGTCCAGGCCGACAATACAGCCGTCTTGCCGCGCGGCGAAGACGCCGTTCAGTCGGGCATCCTTATCGACACAGGCGGTGGAGGTCAGGTCTCCGGCACGGCCCAGATCTTCGGCCAGGGCGGCGTCGATCAGGGGGCGCAACATTAGGTCTTGCAGGGGCATGATCATTCGGCAGCCTGGCGGATAGGGGATTGCAGTGTGGTCAAGGTGCGGACGGCCTTGGCAGCCTTGTCCGGATAGTCGGCACGGAAATGCCCGCCGCGGCTCTCTCGGCGGTCCAGGGCGGCCTGGGCAATCAACCGGGCCACGGCCAGGGGCGCTGCACGGCCATGGCGATTTTCTAGGGCATCAATGGCTTCCAACAGCCGGGTCAGGCCCACAGCGTCTCGGATAACGCCGGCGTCGCGAGACAGGCAGCGGCGCAATTCGGAAAGTCCTTCAGCAGGCAGTTTCGGTGCCAGATAGGGGGTCTTGGGAACGCGGATCGTCGGTCCCGACACCACCGCCGCCGCCCGTCCGGCGCGGCCACCGAATACCGCCGCTTCGAGCAGGGAACTAGAGGCCAGGCGGTTAGCCCCGTGTACGCCGGTGCTGGCGCATTCGCCGGCAGCGAAAAGGCCGCCCAATGTTGCCGCGCCGTGATGGTCTGTGACGATCCCACCCATGTGGTAGTGCGCAGAGGGTGCCACGGGTATCAGCGCGATGCGCGGGTCGATCCCATGCCTTTGGCAGCCCGCGAAAAGGGCAGGGAAGGCCTGTGGGAATCGTTCGCCCAGCGCCGCTCGGCCATCCAGGTAAGCGCCACGCTTGGCGGCGCGCTCGGCGTGCACCGCCTGGGCCACGATATGGCGCGGGGCAAGTTCGCCCAGGCCGCTGTAGTGGGGCATGAAGCGTTGGCCGTCGGCATTGACCAGGGTTGCGCCCTCGCCGCGCAGAGCTTCGCTGACCAGGGGCGCCGGATCGGCGGCGACATCCAGGCCCGTGGGATGAAATTGCACGAACTCTGGATCGCCAATGGCCGCGCCAGCTAAGGCGGCGACTCCCAGGCCTTCGCCCAGGGCGGTGGAGGGATTGCTGGTCACGGCATAGAGCCCACCAAGCCCGCCCGTGGCGAGGATCACGCCTTGCGCGAGCACCGCAACAATCTCGCTGTCGCGGTCGAGCCAGACGCCGCCGACGGTCCCGTTGTCGTCCTGGAACAGACCTGTCAGGCGCGCATCTTCGAGGAGCCGGATGTGGGGTGCCGTCCGCGCCGCCTCGATCACTGCAGCCAGGATCGCCTTGCCGGCACCGTCGCCGCCGACACGGGCCACCCGGGCGCGGCTATGGGCGGCTTCGAGGTTGAGCAGGAAACGGCCATCGGCATCACGGTCGAACGGTGCGCCGAGCGCCGCCAGGCTGTGGACGGCGGCGGGACCTTCTTGGGTGAGGAGTTCGACTATCGCCGGATCGCTCAGGCCGTCGCCTGCCAGCAGGGTGTCCTGCGCATGCAGGGCTGGGGTATCGTTTTCCGCGAGGGCCGCGGCCATTCCGCCCTGAGCCCAGGCCGAGGCTGCGCCGGTGCCCAGCGGGAAGGGCGAGACGACCAGCGTTGCCCGGGGGGCAGCCGCCAGGGCGGCGCAGAGCCCAGCGAGGCCCGCGCCAATAATGATCGGGCCGTCGTGACGGATCACCGTCACCAAGTCAGATCATCTCCACATCAACGTGGTGACGCGCCTTGACCAGATCATAGCGCGCGGGCTGTGTCGGCGGCGGCAGGTCGATCATCCGCTGCACCGACCGCGCGGCCCGTTCAATCAGGGTGGACTCCACCGCGACCTCGAACTGGTCGAGCAGCAGGGCGTCGCGGATGCCCTCCAGGGTGATCTTCTTCATGTGCGGGCACAGATTGCAGGGCCGCACGAACTGAGTTGCCGGTGCCTCGGCAGCCACATTGGCCGCCATCGAGCATTCGGTGATCAGGATCGCCTGTCTCGGTTTGGTGGCGATCACATGGTCACTCATCGCCGTGGTCGAGCCAGCGAAGTCGCAGGCGGCGATCACCTCTGCTGGGCATTCGGGATGGGCAAGGATCTGGGCACCGGGATAGGCCAGGCGCAGTTCGAAGATGTCCTCCGCCGTGAAGCGCTCATGCACCTCGCAGGACCCTGCCCAGGCGATGATTTTCACCTCTGTTTGACGGGCCACGTTGCGCGCCAGGAACTCATCGGGAAGCAGAATAACCCTGTCGACGCCCCATTCCCGCGCCGCCCATTCCACCACCTGGACCGCATTGGCGCTGGTGCAACAGATGTCGACCTCGGCCTTCACATCGGCATTGGTGTTGACATAGGCCACGATCGGAAGGGTCGGAAAGCGCTGCCGGATCAGGGCAACGTCTGCACCCGTGATGGACGAGGCGAGGCTGCACCCGGCCTCAAGGTTGGGGATCAGCACCCGCTTCTGCGGTGACAGCACCTTGCTGGTCTCGGCCATGAATTTCACGCCCGCCTGCACAATGACCGCCGCGTCCGTGCGGGCCGCCTCGCGGGCCAGGGCGAGGCTGTCGCCGACGACGTCACCCACACCGTGGAAGATTTCCGGCGTCATATAGTTATGGGCCAGGATCACCGCGCCGCGGTCCTGAGCTAATTTGCGGATCTGGGCGATTAGTGGGGCATGCAGCCGCCACTCCAGCGGGGTGACCTCATACTTGATGCGGTCCCAGACTGCGGCGGTCGCCCGCTCTACAGCAGGCGTAAAGGCGAGAGGTGCGGCGTCGTCGGCCATGGCTCGATTCTTTTGCTCAAAATGAGCATAACTATTACGTACTTATAGCGCGACCAGCAGAAGATGCAAAGCGGTGCCCCTGAATTCTGACGGAGAGCGTTTGGGGTTTTTGCGCGAACTCCGCTAAAGAAGGGCGGCAGCGACCGCTTGTGGACAGGTTCGTTTGATCCTTCGCTATCTTCCCTCGATCATGTTGACCCTCGTCGCTGCCGTCCTTCTCGCGGCCTGCGTTCCCAAGGATCAGCCTGCGGGATCGGGCGGTGCCGGCTATGGCGATCAGGCCCTCGCGCGGATCACTGCCGACATGGACCCGGCCACTCTGGCCTTGGCCCACCGCCATGATCCC
>Ga0114974_10002602_pt1 | contig 13858 bp, 15 predicted proteins | sample S_130206_EF_Meta_FD_87318 | JGI IMG/M metagenome (GOLD analysis project Ga0114974, IMG submission 87318) | Freshwater microbial communities from Lake Simoncouche, Canada to study carbon cycling - S_130206_EF_MetaG | ecosystem: Environmental > Aquatic > Freshwater > Lake | place: Lake...
AGTTTGCCAATCCAACTAAATAGAAAAGTTGGTAAAGGTCATGAGCCAGCAACTGACCATCCGTACTACGATCTAATTACTAAAAATCCAAACCCACTACAAACCAATTATACTTTTTGGCACTGGGTGCTTGTTCAGTTGGATATGTTTGGTAATGCTTATATCCAAAAGATTCGTCGCAATGACGGAAGTGTAGCAGAACTATTTCCATTAAATCCAATCAATGTAGAAATAGAAATTCTACCAACTGGAAAGCCGTATTATAAAATGACGCTTACTGATATTGATAATAAGTCATATTATAAACAATTCTCTGACGACCAAATCGTTCATATCAAAGGATATTCTCGCAACGGCGTTTATGGTTTAAGTATCATAGATACATTCAGAACACTATTTGATGGCTATAGCGAACTAGAAACAGCAGGAACAGGTATTGCCAAGAACGCAGCAAAGCCAGCGGGCGTTGTATATTATCCTGGCAACATGAAGGAAGAAGAATTAGAAAAGATGAAGAGCGGCTGGAAGAATGGATTTAGCCAAGGCAACAGCGGAAAGACAGCCTTCCTTCCAAATACAATCAAGATAGATACTCCAAACATTGGATTGACCGCTCAAGAAGCAGAATATATAGAGCAAAAGAAGTTCTCTGCTCAACGCATCGCTGCTGACATTTTTAGAGTTCCACTTCATATGTTGGGTCTAACAGGTGCTCCAACTTACGCAAGTGTAGAACAGCAAGCTATAGAGTTTGTAACATACACACTAACTCCAATCATCACCAACATAGAACAACAACTACAAAAGCAGTTGCTTGATAACAGTGATGAAGTATATATCAATTTTAATGTAGCAGGTTTGCTACGCGGTGACATTAAGACACGCATTGAGTGGTATAGATTCGCACTACAACACGGTGTAATGACAACCAATCAAGTGAATGAAATGGAAGACAGTGGAATATATATTCCAGAGAGCAAAGGCGGGGATGATTATGTAAGAGCACTAAACTTTAGTGTTATTGGGAAAAATCAAGCCTCAAGTTCAGTTTCGCCAGTCTTATAACTATTTATACTATATGATAATCAATCTTGAATACAGAGACGGTATGAACGGAATGATGGAATCGCATCCAGTAGAAGCCGATTCAGAAAAATCCACAATCGTCGGACGAGTTATTGCTTATAATAGTATGAGCAAAGAACTTCGCACTATGAACGGTGACAAGTTTCAAGAAATCATTTTGCCAGGCGCTCTTGATGTTTCATTATCTGACGCATCAAATGACATTCTTGCTTTAGTAGAACACGACACATCTAAACTTCTTGGTCGTCGTTCATCTGGAACTCTAACTTTAGAAAGCAGAGATGATGGCTTGTATGCTACTATTCTTGTGCCAGAGACAAGTTATGGCGAAGACCTACTTGCTCTTGCTACTCGCGGAGACATCAAAGGATTTAGTTTTGGTTTTACAAATCCAGTATCAAGAAACTATAGCAAAGATGGTATCAAGATTCGTGAAATATCTAAACTTGACTTAAAAGAAGTATCTATCGTAGCAAGTCCAGCATATAATGAAACTGCTCTTGGCTTACGCAATGAAGATTTTGTTGAAGAAACAAAAAAAGAAGAGGTAGTAACAACCCAAGCCAAATCTGATAAAGAAATAGAAACAGAGTTTAGATTCCGTTTCTTGTCATTAACACACATCTAAAAACTTTTGCCGGGGCACAAACCTCGTGCTAGGAACTAACAAAAACAAACAAAAATAAAATAATATGAGTAATCTATTAAACACACGCAACGAGGTCTATGGTGCAATGAAAAGCATTATGGCTTCTTCTACCCGCTCGGAATCCGACTTTGCTAAATACGAAGACTTGGAAAATCAATATCGCTCCCTAACCAAACAAATTGAAGCCGAAGTTCGCTTTGACAGTATCAAATCCTCAATGGACAGTGTACTAGACAAACGCAATGTTGGCAACAGCAAGACCAGCAACGAAGACGAAATTCGTTCTGCTTTCTTGAACTATGTTCGCACAGGCGATGTTTCGGAAATCCGTAACATCAACAGCTTCACATCTGCTGAAGGTGGCGTCAACGTCCCAACAATTCTTTTCGGTACAATCCAAAAAGCATTGGCTGACGCTTCTGTAATGCGTCGTATCGGTGCTAAAGTCATCGCTACAACCAGCACAACGACTCTACCATTGGCTAACACTGCTCCAACAGCATTGTGGAAAGACCAAAACCCATCTGGCAGTTATACAGAAGGTACACAAGCCTTTGGTTCTGCTACACTAGGTGCTTACAAGTTGACCGCTCTAATGAAGATCAGTGATGAACTTCTACAAGACGCCTCGACCGATCTAGAAGGCACAGTCGCTGCTAACATCGGAACTGCTTTCGGTAATGCTGAAGAAATCGCATTCGTTTCTGGTTCTGGTGCTCTACAACCAACTGGTCTATTCCGTATCACCGCTGCTGGTGGTAACAATGTTCTAACACAAAATCTTGGTTCTGCTAGTGGCTCTGCTGCTATCCTTGACGCTATGATTGATGGTTATTACAAAATGCCAGGCAATCGTCGTCAAGAAGCCGTCTGGGTTGTTGGTGATGCTCTAGCCGCAGTAATGCGTAAAGCAAAAGCCTCTACCGCTGGCACATACTTGTGGGAAACATCTGTACAACTTGGTTCTCCAGACTTGTTCTTGGGTCGTCCAGTTTATACAACTCAAGCCGCTCCAACCGTTTGGCAGTCCACTGCTGGCGTAATGGGTGCTCTTGTATATCCACAACACTATGTAATCGGTGACCGTGGTGGTTATCAATTCCAACGCTTGAACGAACTATATGCCGCAGAAGGCAATGTTGGTTATCGTGCAAGTAAGCGTACAGACGCTGTTCTAACTGACGGTAACTCGCTTGTCAAGTTCATCGCTTCCGCTGCCTAATCTATAACGATTAAGTTTATAATAAAAAGCCCCTCCATTTCGGAGGGGTTTTTTTATGTCTAAAATACCATATTCGCTATTCCCTATTATACTTATAGAATATATAATCTATGAGAACCACCAGCAACATTGCGTTTTACGGACCAACACTAACAGAAGCGAAAACATATTTGAGAGTTGATGATACAAATGAGGACTCACTAATATCTGCTCTTATAACTGCTTCGTATGACCAAGTAGTTGCTGAATGTAATAGAAGTTTTGCTCCTTGTACTCAAAGTTTTAACGCATTTAGTAGCAGTGGATATATATTTTTATCTACACAAACTGTAGATAGAGTATCTACAGGAAGCCTAAAACTAAATGATGGCAGTTGGTATAGTTATATTCCAGATGGAGAATACTATAGCGGTCCAGTTGTATTTACAGTAGGTAGTGGAAGTGTTATTCCAAGCAATGTAAAAATTGCCCAGATGATGCTCGTTAATAGTTTTTATGAAAATCGCTTGCCAGAAGCCATCGGGGTATCAACATCTCCATTAAGTTTCACAGTCAATGCGTTGCTAAATCCATATAAACTTATTAAACCACAATGAATCCAGGTCAACTCAACGAGCGTATAGTATTAGAATATCCCACCAGTTCATCTATAGATAGATTCGGTCAATCTATAATGACATATGCTAGTAGCAGTTTGTGGAGCAATGTAAAAAAGAATAGTGGTGGAGAAACAAATAACAATGGTTATATTGTTAATACTGCCACCTATATATTCACATTGCGTGAAAATGCTAATATAACTGAAAAAGCAAACATCACTTATGATAGCAACAAATATAACATTGTGTATATTGATGATGAAAAAGTGTCGGGTATAACTTATGTAACTGCTGAAAGGAGAAATTAACTCCTATGGCTAATCAGCCAACAGTACAAATAGACATCAAGGGATTGAAAGAGTTACAAATCACTCTTGATAAAATGTCACAGGAAGTTGCCGCAAAGAACATCGTTGGTTCAGCATATAGTGCGAACAAAGCAATGGAAGATGCTATAAAAGCAAATATAGTATCTGATGGTCTTGTAGATACAGGCTTGCTACAAAAGAGTATAACAAGAAAGAAAGTTATATATCCAAGAGACGGCAGAGTGCTTATCATAACTGGTGTAAATAAAAAGACCAGAGGACTTGATAAAAATGGAAAGTTGAGAGTGCCTTGGAGATATGCTAATGCTCTTGAGCCAAAATATAAATTTGTCAAAGATGGATTTGATACAGCCAAGCAAGATGTTGTAGAGAACTTTATCAAGTCGCTAAAAGCCAAGGTAAGAAAGTTTATAAAAAATAGTGCTCCTCCAACACAATGAATGTAACTGGCTCATACGATTTTATTAGAGAGTTAGTATATAAGCAACTACAAGTTCCTGTATATACAGAAACATCATATGCTAATAGCAACGTAGCACTGCCTTGTATTATATTTAGTAGAACAGATACAAACAGCCCATTTGCTTATATGGGAATATCTCCGCAGAGTGTATATATTGATACGGTAAAGTTTTCTATACAAGGCAAGACTATAGAAAAAGTTGAAGACATACGAGACTTCTTATTATCTTTACTTGATGGATATGATGGTCAAATAACTTTAGATTCGGAAACTAATGTTTTCACAATAGAGACTGGTATTTATACTAGAGATATAAACTTCAAGGTTATATACAAGCAATAATTTATGGCAATCACAGAATACTATAACAATCTTCGTCAGCTAATTCACTTGAATTTACAAGTGCCTGTGTATAGCGAAGCAACATTTGAGAATCAAAATGTATCGTTGCCTTGTGTAGTATTTACGAGAGATGGAACGCTTGGCACGCAAACAATGAATGGTCCAAGTGTAAGAACAGAAACTGTTACATTCTCTGCCAAAGCAAAGACAATACAAAAGGCTGATGATATGAGAGATTTGATTATCAGCATCCTAAATGGATATTCTAATGAAATCCAAATTGTTGTAGCCTCCGAAGTAGATGATTTTGATATAGACACTGGAATATACAGCCGTGACATTAGTTTTGATGTTGTATATGGTGCCGACATTCCATACTTTAATGTAATCATTGGAGAAGGTGATGCTGGTCAAATTACAGTTTGGAAAGATAGATATATCGTTACAGGTAGTAGTGTTTTATTTATCACAGGAAGCACTGTTGTTTTTCAAGGAAATGTTGTAATCAGTGGAAGTTTGACTGCTAGTGGATATGTTATCAATGATGCTATCAGTGCCAGTTATGCTCGTTCAGCTTCTTATCTAATTGGCTCTGCTAGTTATGCTCTACAAGCACTCACAGCAAGTTATGCTTTAAGTTATAGTGGCACAAGTGGAACAAGTGGTGCCAATGGTACAAGTGGTACAAGTGGTGGAACTGGTAGCAGTGGTGCGAGCGGTTCATCTGGTACAAGTGGAACAAGCGGAGCAGCGGGTGCTGCTGGCAGTAGTGGCACTAGTGGTTCATCTGGCAGCAGCGGAGTATCTGGTGCAGCGGGAACAAGTGGTTCATCTGGCACAAGTGCCAGTAGTGGAACATCTGGTTCAAGTGGAACAAGCGGTGCCGCTGGTGCCGCTGGTACATCTGGTAGTAGTGGCTCGTCCGGTAGTAGTGGTGCTGCTGGTGCTGCTGGTACATCCGGTAGTAGTGGCTCATCTGGAACTAGTGGTGCTGCTGGAGCAGCGGGTTCATCTGGCACAAGCGGACAATCTGTAGCACTAACATCAGGCTCATTATATAATATCACAAGTAGTTGGGCAGTCACCGCAAGTTATGCGATGAATGGTGGCGGTGTTATATCAAGCAGTTTCCAATTAAGTAATGGTGGTGGTTATGCTTTTAGTAGCAGCAACAATGTTACATTCGGTCAAATCACAGGAAGCACAGATGCTATAATCAATAATGTTAGAGTAGGTAAGGGTCCAGTTTATACAGCATCTATAATCAACAACACGGTTCTTGGTAATGGAGCATTTATATCTAATACAAGTGGAAGTGAAAATACTGCTATTGGTTATAATGCTTTACGCAATAATGCAACTGCATATAGAAATACAGCGGTTGGTCAAGGAGCATTATCTAATAATACAACTGGTGTATCTAATACCGCTATAGGAGATAGTGCATTATCAAATGCAACAACTGGTTTCCAAAATATGGCACTTGGTGGAAGTGCTTTGGGAGCATTGACGGTTGGAATAAATAATGTTGCCATGGGTTTTCAGGCTCTAAATCAACTCCAAACTAATAGTAGTAATACAGCAGTTGGTCAAGGTGCTGGAAGAAGTGCTAAAGGAAGCACAAATACATTTATAGGTCAGGCTGCTGGATATAATACTGTAAGTGGAAGCAACAATACATTTATTGGTAAAGAGAGTGGTTACAACCTTGTTAGTGGTAGTAACAATACTATTATTGGTGCTATGCCACAAAATACATTTGATAGTGGCAGTGATTATAGTAATATAGTAGTAATATCAGATGGTTCTGGTAACATTAGAATGAGAGTAAGTAGTAGTGGTCATACAACATTTGACTCTCCAGTTACAGCGTCTGTATTTGGTACAGCCAGTTATGCTTCTATAGCAGCAACATCAAGTTTTGTTGCTTGGGCAAATGTTCAAGAAACAACCACAGATACATTCCTCGGCACAGCAAGTTTTGCCACAAGAGCACTAACGGCAAGTTATGCTATGAACGCTGGTGCTACTCTACCAGCAAATGTAGTATCAAGTAGTGCTCAATTAAGCAATTTAGGTGGTGTAGCATTTACATCAAGCAACAATGTAACATTCGGACAAATAACTTCGTCGTATGCTTTACTTGGAACAATCACAGCAAGTGATATGTATGCTTCTGGCACAAATGTTTTTGGAGATAGTGCTTCTGATGTTCATAGATTTATTGGAACAGTTCAAGCAACTGGTAGTGTAGTTATAACAGGAAGCCTAACAGTTATTGGACCATTAAATGCTACAAGCAGTTATGCTATTACAGCCAGTTATGTATTAGGTGGCGGTGGCAGTGGTTCATCTGGCACAAGTGGAACTAGTGGTGCTGCTGGTGCCGCTGGCACAAGCGGAAGCAGTGGCTCTTCTGGCACAAGCGGTGCCGCTGGTGCTGCTGGAACAAGCGGAAGCAGTGGTTCATCTGGCACAAGTGGAGCAGCGGGTGCTGCTGGCACAAGTGGTAGTAGTGGTTCGTCTGGTAGTAGCGGTGCCGCTGGTGCTGCTGGAACAAGCGGAAGCAGTGGTTCATCTGGCACAAGTGGAGCAGCGGGTGCTGCTGGTACAAGTGGTAGTAGTGGTTCATCTGGTACAAGTGGTCAATCACTTATCACAGGCTCATTTTATAATATAACAGCAAGTTATTTACTTGGTGATGCTAGTTCGTCATATATACAGTTTAGTCAGCCAGCAAGTATAACAACTTCTTTAGCAAAACTACAATGGGATAGTGGTAGTGGCACATTAGAGTTTGGTATTGGTGGTGCTGGTGGTGCTATATCATCTCGTATATCTCAAGATATATTCTCAATCGTTCGCAATGTAGATACTACAACAATCAATAAAGGCGATGTTGTATATCTATTTGGTGCTACTGGTGATAAGCCAAGTGTAAAGAAAGCAAGCAATCTGTCTGACACAACAAGTGCAAAAACATTTGGTGTTGCACATGAAAGTATATCTGTAAATGCATTTGGTATTGTTACAACGACTGGTATAATCACTGGACTAAATCTTGGTTCATATACAGCCGGTGATATTTTATATGTAGGAACTGCTACAGGTTCTCTTACAAACACAAAGCCACAAGCACCATACCATACTGTATTTGTTGGAATCGTAAATAGAGCAAATGCTGGTAATGGTATAATGTATGTCAATCCACAAAATGGCTATGAACTTAATGAACTACACGATGTGCGAATCATCAGTGCAAGTTTTGGTCAAACACTAATATACAGCAGTTCATATTGGATAAATTCTAATCAACTAAATATAACAGGCAGTGTTCTTGGAACATCCAGTTATGCTTTAACCGCATCGTATGCTATGAACGGTGGAGGTGGTGGTGCTGCACTAACTTCTGGCTCATTATATGACATATCAAGCAGCTATGCTATAACAGCGTCTTACGCTATAAATGGTGGCGGAGCAGTAGCAACAGATTCATTTAACGCATTTTTACTAATAGGAGCATAATAATATGGCAATAACATACAAAGTCCTCGGACAACTAAATCCAACATCAGGTTCGCTAAATGTACTATATCAAGTACCAGCAGCAACATCAGCAGTATGCTCTACGCTTGTCATCGCCAGTTTTGGTGCATCAAGTAATGTAAGAGTTGCTGTTCAACCAGCAAGTGCTTCTATACAAAATAAGCACTATATTGTATATGACTCTGCTGTAAATCAATTTGACTCTTCATTCTTGACTCTTGGTGTTACACTAGCAGCCACAGATGTAATATCAGTTCAATCCAGTACAACAAGTTCTAGCTTCACACTATTTGGTTCTGAAATAACATAATATGAGCATAGTAAACTTTGCTAATAAAAATACTGCCCCAAAGGAGTTAGGGAACTATTATAACGCTCCATTTGTAAATCCTGTTGAACTCGCAAACATTACATCGTCTGCGTTTGTTCGCAACCCTGCTTGGAAAGCATTACCAGCAGTAAGTGCCAGTGAAAATAAAATAGTAGCACTGCACGCTGTATATCGTGAAGCAAACTTTTGTGCTTTTACTATAACAGGTAGTTATGTTGTTAATTGGGGCGACGGAGTAACTGAAAACTTTAGTGCAAGTCAGCAAGCAAATCATAACTATGATTATAATAGTGCTTCATTATCTGGCACAGATTTGCCAGTTACATTTCAAGCAAGTACAGATACAGTTACTTTAACTACTCATAGTTATAGTAATGGTTCTCCTATATCATTCTTTAGTGTTGAATCTAATACAGCTATAACATCAAGTCAGACATATTATGTTGTAAATGCTACAACAAATACATTTCAGTTGGCTACAGGAAGCGGTGGTCCAGCAATAGATATAACATCAGACATATCTGGTAGTATATTAGAATATAAACAGGCTATTATAACAATAACTCCATCAGGTAGTTTCAAGTTTAATACTGCAAATTTTCAAGTAAAATATACAGGAACGGATGCTTTAGCAGCAAACTTACCAGCATATAGTACAGGATTTTTGGATATGCTTATATCTGCTCCTGTGGCATCTACTTTTACATTCGGTGGTGCTACAGTATATCATACTAAAATAGAAAATCTAAAAGTGTTGAGTGGAAACTTTCCATCATTAACTAGTTTTTGTAGTAGTTGTTATAATTTACGCAAAGTTGATTTGTCTGGCATAACTGCCAATGTCAATGCTATGGGAAGCACATTTTTTTCGTGCTACTCATTAACAGATATAACATTTGCTCCAACTTCTTCTGCGAACACAAGCATACAAAACTGTTTTGATAGTTGCCGTAATCTTGTAAGTTTTCCTTTATTTGATACATCTGCTGTAAATACTTGGGCACAAGGATTCATCAACTGCTCAAAACTTGTTACAATACCATTACTCAATATGAGTGCCGGTGGTGATGCTAATCGTATGTTTTCTGGATGTAATTCTTTACAATATATTCCATTATTGAATACAACAAATGTAACAAATATGAATTTGTTTTTTTCGGCTTGTTATTCATTACAATCTATTCCATTACTTGATACTCGCAATGTAACAAATATGGATAGTATGTTCAGCAGTTGTTTTTCATTAAAAACTGTCCCATTGTTTAATACAGGTAAAGTAACAACTATGGCTAGTATGTTTGCAACTTGTACTTCATTGCAATCTGTTCCATTATTTGATACAAGCAATGTAACACTTATGGGAAGTATGTTCTCTGGTTGTACTAAACTTTTATCAGTTCCATTATTTGATACAGCAAAAGTAACAGATTTTAGTACAATGTTTAGCACTTGTTATAATATAACAACTGTTCCACAATTCAATACAGTAAGTGGTTCCTCTATGGCAACTATGTTCAATACTTGTAGAAGTTTGACCTCGGTTCCATTGTTCAATACTATAAGAGTTACAAGTATGGCAAGTATGTTTCTAAATTGCTCTGCTATTGTAACTGTTCCTTTATTTGATACAAGAGCAGTAACATCAATGGCTAGTATGTTTTCTGGTTGTACTTCTCTTGTAAGCGTTCCATTATTTAATACAGTAAATGTTGGAACTATAGCAAGTATGTTTTTCAGTTGTGCATCTTTGACATCCGTGCCTCCTTTTAATATGCCAGCACTTACTATTGCTACACAAGTTTTTCGTAGTTGTGGCTCTTTGAGAGATGCTCCACTGATAAACACGGCAAACTGTACAGACCTGAATAGATATTTTGAGTTATGTAACAATCTTTTAGTTGTTCCACCTATGAATACAGGAAAATCAACAACTTTTGACTCTATGTTCTCTGGTTGTACATCAATCAATTCTATTCCAGCATTAAACTTTGCGTCGGCTTCTGGTGGAACAACATTAAGCAATGTGTTCAATGTATGCTCTAGCGTATCAAAGAATGATAGTTTTGGTCATAGAGCAACATTCAGTGTGGCATCTAATAAAATGTCTTCTGGTTCATTGGAAACATTATTTAATAATGTTGGTGTTGGTACAGGCTTTACACTTACTATATCAACAAATTGGGGTGCTCCAACTGCTATAACTTCTGCTGCTACAACTACGGTAGGAAGCACAAGTGTTACAGGTGTTACAACATCAAGTTTAGCAGTAGGTATGCAAGTTACGGGAACAAACACGGCATTAACTACAGCAGTTGCTTGTACATTTCAAGACGCAGGTGACACAGTTACAGAAGTAGCTCACGGTTTAAGTAATGGTGACGAAGTATCATTCGCCACAATCGTTACAACGACTGGTATAGTAATCAATACTATATACTATGTTGTAAATGCAGCCGCTGATACATTCCAAGTAGCAGCAACAGCCGGTGGAGCGGCACTGCCACTAACAACCAATGGAACTGGCACATTGCGTTTTAGAACAAGTATAGCATCCATTGGTGCTGGCACAATCACATTAAGCAGACCAGCAACTGCCACTGGAGCAACAACACTATCATTTAGAACTCTAAAGACAGGAACAGCACTACTCAAAGGCTGGGCTGTAACAGGATAAAATCAAATATGAATAAAGATACTATATACAACGAAGGATTTTATAAAATGGACGCTGAACTTTTATATGCTCCAAACAGCGTAGAGGGTAGTGGATTTTGCTTATACAAAGAAAACAAAGACTATTATATATATCCAATAGAGGGCTGGTACTGGCTAAACAATAAAGCAGAAGTATATGCTCAATTTAATCTAACAGACAGCGAGGAAAATATATGAACAACACAGCACAAGATATAGAAGCAATGGGACATAGTGTAGATGTTATAAATAGCCTATCAACACAATCTGAATTTACGGAGTTGGAAACTATGTTTCTAAAATCCAATGTTAATCATTTAGAAATAATGCTTACCAAAGAGCATATCATAGAAGACCCATCGGACAAATCAGTTTATGTTAATGCTATAGCACTTGGTAACTCCAAACTATAAAATATAGGTTTGGGAAATCTATAACATACTTATTGCTATATGATGATTACAACTAAACGCAGATATACTAGAACTGTTATATCTCCGACTCCTACTCCTACTCCTACACCAACGGCTACTGCTACTCCGACGCCAACTCCAACTCCTACAATCAATCCAAATAGCGTTCTTATTGCTATAACACTTGGTGGAGGTTTTGGAGGTGGTTTAGTAACAGGATCGGCTTTTGACGCATTTAGTGGCAACGCACCTTATAATGTAATAGGTTATGGTGGTACAAGTTTTGACCCAGCACAGCATCAAAACTTTACATACACATATATCACAAATGAAGAAATTACTTGCTTGTATGCTCTAAACAGTGGAGCAACATTCGCGTCTTGGTCACTGCAAAGTGGAATGTCATATAAGAGTGGATATTCAAGCACATCAAATCCAACTATAATTGTTATGAACACAAGTGGTTCTAAACAAATAGGTTGTAGATTTAATTAATCTTTTTTCAGGAACTGTTCGGGCTTTTTGCTGAACCTTTTTCCTAATCTAATTATACTAGATATAATCTCTGGTGATATTACGCCTATTATACCATAGCATATTGCTTTAGTCAAACTGCTTACTGTCATCTGTTCAAGAATAAACCAAGCGATTGTAGAACACATTGCTGCTGCTGCTATTCTTTTGAGTTGCTCTAAGCAAGCAATCTTTTCATTACCCATAAGCAATCTTGCAGCCATACCGATTGCTCCAATAAGAGTTACTATCCAACCACCAGATATAAACTCTTTTACTATTTGATTTAGTTCCATAACATATAAATACTATGCTGCATCTCTATAATAATATTTTGATGTAATATATTCATATATATGAAATATGACACGCGAAGAGAACTATAATCCATATGCATATACCAAGCAATATATGCCAAACATACTACGAGTAGATAAAGACAAGTTAGAGTATTATGATTTTATAGAAACTGTAGATGTTGGTGGAGGTCACGCACATATTTTATCAGGTGGTGGTGATTATTTTTTATGCTTTAGCAAGAATGATAAAATAAGCACAGAAGAACGACTTATGGAGCCGCTTGGCTTTAGACGGCGTTCCTTTGATGATATAAAGGCTTTGGCTAATATGTTCTACAAGAACTACCATACAGAACATAAACGTGTATATGTCAGCAGGAACCGCTATAAACCACAAACAGTAACAGAGCCACAACGACTTGACCAAACTATATTATGGCACGAACGAATGATTGGGCGATATATAGTAAATCTATCTACTGGTAAATGTGTTCATCTTGGAAATACAGAAAAACACGATATATGTAAGATGCTCAATATAACAAGTCACGCACTTACAGTTATATCATTTGACGGCAAAGAGAAGATGGGATGGTGCGGACTACTTCCACGAATGGATAAAGTAGAATGGAAAGATTACTTCGCAGCAAAAGGTATAGATTTTATTGATCCTCGCCAGCATCCAGAGGCGGCGATTCAGATTTGATTTTCTTCTTACGCTTCTTTTTTATATTTACAATGCTGTGTAATCGTAGTATATCAGCAAATTCGTGAGCGTGTGACTCTACTCTAAACCAAAATGTGGATTGACTTTTCTTTGGATTACGAGCAAATGCTTCTGTATAACATTCTATAGCGAGATTGAATACTGTCTTATCTTCTATAACTATATTTTTATGATGAACAGTAACAGAAAATGGTGCTTCTATTGCTTCATCTTCTTCATAACCATCGTTATATTCTTCTTCGGTCATACAACATAAATATCAAGCAATAAAAAACCCCACAAAAAGTGGGGCTTGATTTTTACTTGTATTTGTTCTTTATTACTGTCTGTATTTTTCTAAACTCACTTGAGAGTTTTTCTATTTCTTCACAAGATTGCTTGCTATAGTCGTGTCTGTTAGTAGCATAATCAAGTTTCATCTGTAGTATTATACTCTGGATTCTAATATCATCTAAATCCACAAACGAGTGCTTTTGTTGATTTTCTCTGCTTGTAACAAACTGGATATTATAATGACGATATACAAATGGCTTGAGATGGCTCATCTCCATTTTGTCAAACCATCTATTGCTGATGATATGGTCTATATGATTTGTTTTTACCATTTCTATAAACTTTGGTTCAGTCATACCATGTTTTTCAGCC
>Ga0114974_10002607_pt1 | contig 13840 bp, 14 predicted proteins | sample S_130206_EF_Meta_FD_87318 | JGI IMG/M metagenome (GOLD analysis project Ga0114974, IMG submission 87318) | Freshwater microbial communities from Lake Simoncouche, Canada to study carbon cycling - S_130206_EF_MetaG | ecosystem: Environmental > Aquatic > Freshwater > Lake | place: Lake...
AAGCAGCACTTGACAGCGCCTTGGCTGAGCCAGGTGCCTCATTGGCCGCTATCATCAGCTTCGGCATGGGTGGCGCACTGAGCCCGGATATGGAACTGGGCGATTGGGTTATCGGAACAGGAGTCTGCGGTGCAGCCAATGCGCTCTGCGATGTCGAATGGACGAAGACTCTTGCGCGCCAGTTGCCGCTGGCCCGAAAGGGACCATGCTATGCTGACGGTAGGCTGATCTGCGACAGCAAGGAAAAGCAGTCGCAATACCGCAAGCATGGCGCGCTGGTCGCCGATATGGAAAGCCACCTCGTCGCCAATGCTGCCGCAAGGCTCGGCATTCCCTTCGCCATTTTGCGCTGCATTTCCGACGAAGCCGGGGCCGACCTCCCGCCTGCGATCGCCGTGGCCATGCATCCCGACGGCAGCCTGGCGGTGGGTGCTATAGTCAAATCAATACTAACCAACCCGGCGCAATTGCCAGCATTGATGCGCAGTACCGCAAGCTTCAATCGCGCCTTCGCCTCGCTCCAAGCAGGGGCGAAACTCGCCTTCGGTCAGAGTTGATCAGGCGGCCGCAACTCTTGTCGCCCGCCGATAGCCCTCAGGATCCTCGACCTTGATCTGCTCCATCGCCTGCTCGACTTGTGCGGCATGGACATCGACCGACTTGCGTGCCCGCGACAGGTCAACATCAGGCACCATCGGTCCGTCAGTCTTTACCCCGCCGAATGCGACCTTGAGGAATTCTAAAGGCCGCTTCATCGAATCCGCCGCTGCCGTGCCTTCAAATCCGCAATGCATCATGCAGTTGGAGCATTTTTCGTACTTGCCGACGCCGTAGTCTTCCCAGTCGGTGCCTTCCATCAGCTCCCGAAAAGTCTCAACGTAGCCCTCGCCGACAAGGTAGCACGGCATTTGCCAGCCGAACACGGTGCGCAGCGGCATTGACCACGGCGTACATTCATAATTGCGATTGCCTGCGAGGAAATCGAGGAACAGCGGCGAATTAGTGAACTTCCAATTCTTGCCGCCATTGCCCTTGCGGAACAGGTCGCGGAACAGCGTCTTGGTCCGCTCGCGTGTAGCGAAATGCTCCTGATCAGGCGCGCGCTCATAGGCGTAACCCGGCGAAATGGTTGTCTCCACGCCCTTGGCAGCCATTAGGTCAAGGAACGAGGCCAGGCTATCTGGATTGGCGTCATTGAACACGGTGCAATTGATTTGAACGCGGAAGCCTTTGGCAATGGCCAGATCAATGGCTTCGATGGCAATGTCATAAACCCCGTCCTGACAGACAGACTTGTCGTGCATCGCCTGATCACCATCAAGATGGATCGACCATGTGAAATAGGGCGAACGCTTGTAGTCGTCGATTTTCTTTTTGAGAAGCAAGGCATTGGTGCACATAATGACGAACTTTTTCCTGGCAATCGCGCCATCGACAATCTGCGGCATGTCGCGGTGCAGAAGCGGCTCGCCTCCGGCCACCACCACTGCCGGTGCGCCACATTCGTCAATCGCTTCCATGCACTGATCGAACGACAGGCGGCGATTGAGGATGGCGTCGGGATAGTCGATCTTGCCGCATCCCTTGCAAGCAAGGTTGCAGCGCAAAAGTGGCTCGAGCATCAGCACGATTGGATATTTACCACCCTTGATCTGGCTGATGACTGCATGGCTGCCGATTTTGACGAGGGGGCCGAGAGGAAGTGTCATGGAGATCTCGATTGCAAGAGGTGACTGGCCCATACAAGCAAATGCGGGTCATTTACAAATTCAGAATTTCCTCCCCTGTGCATCACATCACTGAACCCCGGTTGAATTGCACCGTTCATCGGCACTACATACTGGGCTTGCTAGAGGAACCGGAACTTCCGGATGGAGCATTATGAACAAGTCACTCTTTGCTACACTGGCGCTGGCTCTCGCCTCGCCGCCTGCTTTTGCCCAGGTCGCTGATCCGGCGGCAGGGACCGTACAGACACTCAACAGCGGCCTGCTTTCGATCATGCGCGCAGGCGCCGGGGCGGGGCAGGCCGGACGGGCGCGGGCAATTGCGCCGGTGATCGATCGCACTTTCGACATCGGCCTGATGACCCGGCTGGCCGTTGGCCCGACATGGACGACCATCGCGCCCGCCGATCAGACCGCGCTCGTATCGGCATTCCGGGCGCTGACCGTGGCGCAATATGCCAAGAATTTTGACAGCTTTGGCGGCGAGAGCTTCACTTTGGTGCCGCAGGTCGAAACGCGCGGCGGCGACAAGCTGGTGCGCACCATGCTGGTCGTGCCCAAAGGCTCGTCCGAAGCGCTCAACTATCGCCTCAGGCAGAGCGGTGGGCAGTGGAAAATCATCGATGTCTATTATCGCAACGCTATCAGCCAGTTGGCGACACGTCGCTCGGAATTCGCCCGGCCGCTGGCAACTGGCGGCGCGCGCTCGCTGATCGCGCATCTCAACCAGCTTGCGGCAAAACCCGGCGATGGCGGCGTTCGCTAGGCCAATCAGCGCGGCGGGTTCGGCCCTTTGGCACCCATGAAATAGCGCAGGCTGAAGCGGAGAATTTCGGCGCGGCCGTGGTGGACGAAATAGGCATCGCGCCACTTGGGCGGGCCAAGACCGATGCGGGCGTCGCGCGAGAAGCCGACGCCTTCGCGCGGAATGCCGAGCATGGCGCGGTCAACTTCGCCGTTGGCATTCTCGTCGTGAAAAGCCTGGATGGCATATTCCCCTGCGGGTACACCCTGAACGGTGACCACGGTCGTCCCGGTGCGGGCAGGGGCCTCACCGTGATAGGCGCAGGTATCGTCGAGGAATTTGTTCTGCGGGCAGATGTCGATCATGACATTGCCGCGGCTGCTGCGGACATTGCCGATGTTGACCGTGACCGAACCGGTGGCGGCTTCGGCAAGGGCCAATGCAAGCAGGATGCTGCTCATGCTCTGATCTCCACAATCCCCGCCTCATTCCACCTGAGCGCTTTGAGCACACAATCGACGATGCCGCCTGCGTTAAGCCCGGCCGCGTCATACTGTTTGTCGGGCGCGTCGTGGTCCTGGAATGTATCGGGCAGGCGCAGGGTGCGGATTTTCAGCCCTGCGTCGAGCAGGCCACTGTCGCTGGCCATGGTCAGCACGTGGGCGCCGAGCCCGCCGATGCTGCCCTCCTCGATCGTCACGACAACTTCGTGGCTGGTCATCAGCTTGCGGATCAGCGCCTCGTCGAGCGGCTTGGCGAAGCGCAGGTCGGCCACTGTCGTGGAAAAGCCCTTGGCTTCGAGCTGGTCGGCGGCCTTGAGGCTCTCGGCGAGGCGGGTGCCGAGGCTGAGCAGCGCGACCTTGGTGCCTGCCCGCACGATCCGGCCCTTGCCGATCTCGAGCTGCTGCGGCTCGGTTGGCAGCGCGACGCCGGTGCCGTTGCCTCTGGGGTAGCGGAACGCAATCGGGCCGCTGTCGTGGAGGGCGGCGGTCTTGGTCATGTGGACCAGCTCGGCCTCATCCGCCGGGGCCATGACCACCATGTTGGGGAGCGTCGCAAGGTAAGTGATGTCGAAGGAGCCGGCATGAGTCGCGCCGTCGGCGCCGACGAGGCCGGCGCGGTCGATGGCGAAGCGCACGGGCAGGTTCTGGATGCAGACATCGTGCACCACCTGATCGAAGGCGCGCTGCAGGAAGGTCGAGTAGATCGCGCAGAACGGGCGCATGCCTTGCGCCGCGAGGCCTGCCGCGAATGTCACTGCGTGCTGCTCGGCAATGCCGACATCGAAAGTGCGCTCCGGGTGGCGTTTGGCAAACTTGTCGACCCCGGTGCCGCTGGGCATGGCCGCCGTGATCGCGACGATGCCGGGATCCTTGTCGGCCAGGTCTGCCAGCGCCTCGCCGAACACGTTCTGGTATTGCGGCGGGCCGGGCGGCGCCTTGACCTGCGCGCCGGTCACCACATCGAACTTGGCGACGCCGTGATACTTGTCTGCGGCTGCTTCCGCCGGGCCATAGCCGTGGCCCTTTTTGGTCACGACATGGATCAGGCACGGCCCTTCCGCCATGTCGCGCACATTCTCCAGCACCGGGATCAGGTGATCGAGATTGTGGCCATCAATCGGCCCGACATAATAGAAGCCCAGCTCCTCGAACAAGGTGCCACCCATCGCCATGCCGCGCGCGAACTCGTCGGCCTTGTGCGCCGCATGGTGCAGCGGCTCGGGCAATTTGCGCGAGATGCGCCGGGCGATATCGCGCAAGGAAAGGAACGGCCGCGAGGAGACCAGCCGGGCGAGGTAGGCCGAAAGCCCGCCCACCGGCGGCGCAATCGACATGTCGTTGTCGTTGAGGATCACCACCAGCCGGTTGCCGGCGGCGCGTGCATTGTTCATCGCCTCATAGGCCATGCCCGCCGACATCGCCCCGTCGCCGATCACCGCAATGCCGCGGCCTTCCTTGCCCGCGAGCTTGTTGGCCACGGCAAAGCCGAGCGCCGCCGAAATAGACGTCGACGAATGCGCCGCGCCGAACGGATCGTACTCGCTCTCGCTGCGCTTGGTGAAACCCGAGAGGCCGCCCGATGCGCGAAGCGTGCAGATGCGGTCACGCCGCCCGGTCAGGATCTTGTGCGGATAGGCCTGGTGGCCGACGTCCCAGACCAGCCGGTCCTCGGGCGTGTTGAACACATAATGGATCGCCACGGTCAGCTCGACCACGCCAAGCCCCGCGCCAAGATGCCCCCCGGTCACCGATACCGCAGATACCATCTCGGCGCGCAACTCGTCCGCCAGCTGGCGCAGCTGCGTGGGCGCAAGGCGGCGAAGCTCTTGCGGGGTCGGCACCGTGTCCAGCAATGGGGTGGTGGAATCGAACATCATCGCGGGGGTTTACATGGCTGCTTTGGCAGTGTCGATTGGGCCCAGCGCAATATCCGCAGCCGTGGCATTGCTGCAACACGAGGAGAAATACGCATGGCACTCCTGGACACTGCCCAACCGGTCACCTTCATCCTCACCGCCAATCGCGCTGCCGCCAAGCCGTTCTATGCCGGTGCGCTGGGACTGGCGATTATCGCAGAAGACGACTTCGCTGTGACTTTCGCGCTGGCCGGCGGGGCGACCATGCGGCTGACCGATCTGCCCGACCACCGAGCGCAGGACCACACCGTTCTGGGCTGGGACGTTGCCGATATCGGCGCGGCAGTCGCCGAATTGCGCGGCAAGGGCGTTACCTTCAAGATTTACAAAGGCTTCGGCCAGGACGAGAACGGCATCTGGTCACCGCCAGGGGGCGGGGCAAAAGTGGCGTGGTTCAGCGATCCCGATGGCAATGTGCTGAGCTTGACTCAATTTTCCGCCTGACGGCGGAGGCGGCACCGGCCCGCTCCCGATTCATGCATTCAACTACAGGCGGAGCAGTGCCCGCGCAGCTCGACCACCGGGCGGATGTCGGCGAAGCCCGCGCCCTTCGCCGCGCTGACCAGCGCGCCGGTCAGGCGGTCGTCATCGAGGTGAACGGCCTGGCCGCAGCTATCGCAGATCAGGAAGATGCAATCGTGCTGGCAGCCGGGATGGCTGTTGGCGACATAGGCATTGGCGCTCTCGACCCGGCGGGCAAGATTGGTGCGCACGAACAGATCTAGGATGCGGTAGACGCTGTTGGCCGCGACCCGCTTGCCGCGAGAGGCAGAGACGCTTTCGGCGATGTCGTAGGCCGAAGTCGGCTTGCCGTGCGTGGCCAGCGCGGCGAAGACATCGGCACGCATTTCGGTCCATTGCTCGCCCGCATCGGTCAGCGCTGCCTGCGCGGCGGCAACAAGGCCTGCGCCTGAATGTTCGCTATGATGGTGACCGGACATGGCCGGAACATAGGCCTGATGCCAGAAACCTGCAATCAATGGCCTGCAATCAGGCGTTGCTGGTGAGATATTAGCGAGGAAATGCTAGCGCGCGGAAGCCGCCTCGGCGGGCGGGGCAACGCCATTGGCCAGATTGCGGCTCGGATCGATACCCAGCACCGTGAACACGATGACCGCTCCCAGGGCGAATCCGATGGCCAGCGAACGACAGAGATCGGATTTGAACAGGCCCATGGGAGTTTCGACTCGGAAGATTATGTTGCAGTGCAGCAGGCATGAAAGCCAAACAGCGTTACTGTCCAGTGAATAAATTTACCAAATTGTCGCAGCTGCGATGAGCTGGGCAGGTGGTGCGATGAACCGTTGCGGGATCAGTGTCGGACCAACTTCAATGCCGGAAATGCCGCATCCCGGTGAAGACCATGGCGAGGCCTTTTTCATCAGCCGCCGCGATCACTTCGTCGTCGCGGATCGAACCGCCCGGCTGGATGACTGCCGTGGCGCCCGCTTCGGCGGCGGCAAGCAAGCCGTCGGCGAAGGGGAAGAAGGCATCGGAGGCAACTGCGCTGCCCCGGGTGCGCGGGGCGGCCCAACCGAATTTCTCCGCCGCTTCCGCCGCCTTCATCGCCGCGATTCGCGAGCTGTCACGCCGGTTCATCTGGCCAGCGCCGATGCCCGCAGTGATCCCGTCCTTGGCATAGACAATGGCGTTGGACTTGACGTGGCGGGCGACGGTCCAGGCAAACAGGCAGTCCTTGAGTTCCTGATCGGTGGGGGCGCGTTTGGTGACCACCTTGAGGTCTGACAGGGCGATGGCACCGTTGTCGCGGGTCTGCACCAGCAGGCCGCCGGTGATGCCGCGCACGGTTAGCCCTTCGCGGCGCGGATCGGGCAGGTCGCCAGTCACCAGCAGGCGCAGGTTCTTCTTTTTGGCGAAGACTTCGCGTGCCGCATCGTCGACTTCCGGCGCGATCACGACCTCGGTGAATATCTTCGCAATGGCCTCTGCAGTTGCGCCATCGAGCCGGGTGTTGACCGCGACAATGCCGCCAAAGGCCGAAACATCGTCGCAGGCGAGCGCGCCTTCCCAGGCTTCGAGCAGGGTGCTTGCCTGTGCAACACCGCAAGGGTTGGCGTGCTTGACGATGACCACCGCCGGTGCCTGCCCGCGAAATTCGGCGGCCAGTTCCAGCGCAGCGTCGGCATCGTTGTAATTATTGTAGCTGAGCTCCTTGCCCTGCAACTGCTGCGCCTGAGCGATACCCTTGATGTGCGGGCCGACAGGCAGATAGAGCGCGGCAGACTGGTGCGGGTTTTCGCCATAGCGCAAGGTCTCGGCGCGGCGGCCAGCCTGGGCAAGAAAGTCCGGGAAAGTCTGTTGCTGGTCGACAGTGGCGAACCACTGGCTGATCATCGTATCGTAGGCAGCCGTCGCGGCGAAGGCCTTGGCGGCGAATTGCTTGCGCTGGTCGAACGTGGTCGAGCCCTGTGCCACTGCTTCGTAGTCTGCCGGATCGGTGACGATGGCGACATAGGCATGGTTCTTCGCCGCCGAACGCACCATCGAGGGGCCGCCGATATCGATGTTATCGATCACTTCGTCGCGCTCAGCGCCCTTGGCGACGGTCGCCTCGAAAGGATAGAGGTTAACCACCACCAGATCGATCGCGCCGATGGCATGTTCCGTCATGGCCGCCGCATGTTCCGGGTTGTCGCGCACCGCGAGCAAGCCGCCGTGCACCTTGGGGTGCAGCGTCTTGACCCGCCCGTCCATCATCTCGGGAAAGCCGGTCAGCTCGGACACATCGAGCACAGTCAGCCCGGCATCGCGCAAGGCCTTGGCCGTGCCGCCGGTAGAGACCAGCTCGACGCCCTTTGCCGCCAGCGCCTTGCCCAGATCGGCGAGGCCAGTCTTGTCCGACACCGAAAGCAGAGCCCGGCGGATGGTTATCTCAGTCATGCCCCAAATTACCCCATTTTCTTGAGCAGCCAGGAGAAATTGCCCCCGCCGCGCGATACCAGCCCCTGCATCACCAGCTGTTGCACCGGCATTAGCCGCGCCTGACCATCGACCCAGATCGAATCCTCGATCGCAAGCTCGCCCTCGCCGGCGCGGAATTGCCAATAGGAGCCGTCAGGCAGCGCCAACCCTGCCCCCTGACCATCTTCCGACAGCCGCGCCTCGATGCCTGGGCCGAGGTGGAAACGGATTGCAAAGGCGACCTTGCCCCGCTTGCCCTTGCGGCCATTGGGCACCAGCAGGTCCTCGCCGCGCAGTTCGGTGCCATCGTCGCGCAGGATCAGAATGCGGCGGTGGATCAGGCCATAGCGCGCGCCATAGCCATCGTGGCTGGCCTCTAGCCGGGTTGCGGAGCCCGACTTTTCGGCTTCCAGACTGCGGCGATCCAATTCGACTTCGGCAACGCCCGAGCCGATCCTGCCATTGATCAGCACTGCGGTCGAATTGGCATCGTCGAGCACCAGGGTCGAATGGGCGGCGCTGGCGCGCAGGCCCTGTTCGAGCCGCACCGGCACCAAGCCGCCAGCGCAGGCCGCGCCGCCGCAATTGACGACGATGCGCTCGCCCGCGTGGCTGAATTCGAAAGCGAGAGTCGAGGCGCAACCGCTGCGGGCGTGACGCGGCAGGGGCGGCGGCGCGGCATCGAACTGCAGCACGCCTTTCTGCCCGACGACGCGCTGATAGCCCCATTGCCGCACATCGCGCAGCGGGCGGGTGCGCACGCCGCTGGCGGAAACCAGCTTGGCCAGCACTTCGGCATCGATGGCCCAGGCACCCTGCCATGAGCCCAGCGAGCCATCGCCGTGGGTGAGTGACAACAAGGGCGGAACCAGCATGGTCAGCATCGATTCGATCGCCGCCGGGGTCTCGCGTTTGGTGGCAGCATAGCAGGCGCGCAGCCGGACCAGCAGCTCGATGGCTTCCATCTGGCAGAGCGGGCTGCGCGACAGCACCCCGCCATCGTCGCCGACCAGCTCGCCCAAAGCCCGCACCAGCCCGGCCTCGCCATAGAGGCGGCGCGGCTTGCCATCGACCATCAGCAGACCGGCCGCGACAATGCCGCACCAGCCGACCACTTCGGCCAGCCGGTCATCGCCCGAGCCGACATTGCGATCGAGCCAGCGCGCGGTATCGGCCAGGGCATCGAGCACCCGCTGGCGCAGTGCCTTGTCGTCCTGCGCAAAGATCAAAGGGGCATGGACCAGCCAGTTGAGCACGCGGGTTCCGGCATTGGCGAGAATCCACGCCGGGCGCTTGCCGGAGCGGGCCAGGGCCTTGGGATTGGCATCGAGCCAGGCGCTGAAAATCCGCGCTGCGACTGGAGCGACCTGCTCGCGCGCGCCGCAGGCCTCGAGATCGGCGAGCCACGAGAAGCTGTGGACCACCCGCTCGAACGGCGGAGTCATCCGCGCCGCACCGCCGAAATCGATCTGGGCAATCGGCGCCTTGACCCCGTGAACCAGAAAATGCCCGGCTCGCAGCGCTTTGCCCGCTGCGGCCTGGCCGGACAGCGGATTTTCAACCGCAGCGATGATCCGGGGCTTGGCGGCCTTGCCCAGCGGCAGGGTGAGCATCGAGGCAGGAATGCCCGCACGATAGGCGAGACGGATCATGCGCTCGCCCGCGCCGATCGACGGCGGGGCGAAATCGGCCAGCGCCAGTGCGCGGCCGGGCTCGATCAGTTCGCCGGACTCGCCCTTTGTCTTGCTGTCGCTAGCCAGCACCCCGGCTTCGGATGCGCCGCCCAGCGGCATGGCCGGGGTCGAAGTGGGGTCAGACGCTTCGACATCCCGGACGCCGCCCGAATTAATGGGGCCCGAATTAACGGGGCCGGAACTGATCGAATCGCGGAAGACCGTATCGACTATGGGTCAGGCCTCCTCTTTCAGACTGGCGATATTGGCAGCATAGGCTGCCGGTCCGCCACGAAAGGCGGCGGTTCCGGCGACCAGCACATCGGCGCCGGCAGCGGTGCAGCTGCGCGCAATCGCCGGATCGACCCCGCCATCGACTTCGAGCCAGATCTTGCGGCCCGTCTTGTCGATCATCTTGCGCACTGCCTCGATCTTGCGCAGTTGGCTGGTGATGAAGCTCTGTCCGCCAAAGCCGGGATTGACGCTCATCACCAGGACCAGATCGATCTCGTCGATCAGATAGTCGAGCATTTTGGCAGGCGTCGCCGGATTGAGCGAGACGCCTGCCAGCTTGCCGAGCGCCTTTATCGCCTGAACGGTGCGGTGCGTGTGCGGCCCGGCCTCGGGATGCACGGTGATGATATCGGCGCCTGCTGCGGCGAAAGCCTCGAGATAGGGATCGGCCGGGGAAATCATCAGATGGACATCGAACGGCTTGGCGCTGTGCGGTCGCAGCGCTTTGACCACGCCGGGGCCGATCGTGATATTGGGCACGAAATGGCCGTCCATGACATCGACATGGATCCAGTCCGCCCCCGCCGCATCGATCGCGCGCACTTCCTCGCCGAGACAGGCAAAATCGGCTGACAGGATCGAAGGGGAAATCAAGGGTTGGGCCATGGTAGCCAAGGGGCTTAGACACCACATCTTGTGGCGACAAGCAGCGGCAAGGGTTTTCCACACGCTATAGCTATTTGGTGAATCGTGCCGAGCCAAGCAGTTTGATTGACGCAGCAGGTTTGTGGCGGCATGGCTTGCCACGAGCAATGACCCACAACCGCCCACTTCGTATTTTTGAGCCTCGTCGCGACACTTGGCCCGCAACAGTACTTGTCCTGTCTATGCTTGCTGTCGCAGCGACAGAGGGTATCGGCCTTATGCTGATCGCGCCGATGCTTATGGCGTTGGGTGCAACTGACGCACAGCCAGGTTTCGTGACCAGGATATTCGGGCTGACACCTACCCCGACGCAGATGTTGGGATTGTTTGTATTGCTGGTGCTGCAGCGCGGGATCGTTGTACATACTAGCAATATGGCTAGCCAACGCATTGAGATAAATCTAGTTGACGGATTGCGATCGCGGGCATGGGAAGCGCTTTTGCATTGCGACTGGCGAACCCTATCAGAAATGCGTCAAACGAAGAACGCCAGCCTGCTTATCAGTGACGTAGACCGGGCGGGGACCGCCGTAAGTCAGGCCATGACCATAGTGGCTAAAGCCATCACTCTGATCGGCATCGGCGCTGCAGGACTTGCAATATCGGCGCCGATCACACTCGCCGTTGGTCTGGCATCTGTGCTCGTGCTGTTAGCCTACCGCGGCATGCGGCGCAAGGCGGCGCGGTTAGGCGAGCATTTGAGCGAGGCCAATGAAAACATATATATGACAACTGCCGAAGGATTAGGCGCGCTGCGGGTAATCAAGAGCTTTGGCATGGAAGACAATACTGTCACCAAATTCCGCAGCAACTTTTTGAAATTGCGTATTGTACAACGGAGCTATTTGCGCGATAGCGATTTCGCTCAGATAGCGCTGCAAAGCGGCGCCTCACTGCTGCTGGCGATTGTAGTTTGGTTGGCGATCTATCGCTGGGGCACGGCGCCGACGACAATCTTACCACTTATTGCGCTGTTTGCTCGTGCCCTGCCAATGCTCGCTGATTTGCAAACGAGCTTGCAAGGCTGGGCCTTTTGCCGTCCGGCGATCACTGCAGCACTGACTTTGATCGGCCAGGCAGAAGCTTCGCGCGAGCCGGATAGCGAGGGAGCAATCCCGCCGAACCTCTCTCGCGAAATGACCGTCGATAACGTGACAGTGCGCTTTGCGGGTCGCGAACTCCCGGCACTGAAATCTGTCTCGCTGACCATCCCGGCACGGCAGATTACAGCAGTGGTTGGCCCCTCGGGAGCAGGAAAGAGTACGTTGGCCGATCTCGTAGGCGGACTTACTGCACCTGATGAGGGCCGAATTTTCGTCGATGGTATCGCGCTCTACGGCGGATTGAGACAGGCTTGGCGCAAAAAGGTGGCCTATGTTCAACAGGATCCTGTGTTGTTCACCGGCACAATCCGAAGCAATTTGACATGGGCTGATTCCTCTGCTCGCGATGAGGAATTGCTGCAGGTCCTGTCTGATGCATCAGCGCACTTCGTCAAAGGTTTGCCTGATGGGCTCGACACCCCTGTAGGCGAGCATGGCCGCCAGCTGTCAGGCGGCGAGCGCCAGCGCATCGTGCTCGCCCGTGCTTTGCTGCGCGGGCCCGAGCTGTTGATCCTCGACGAAGCGACCAGCGCTCTGGATAGCGAAAGCGAGAGAGTCATTGCCGATGCCATCATCCGATTGCGCGGGCGCCTGACAATACTCATCATTAGTCACAGAGGCTTGCTGCAGCAAGTCGCAGACCGCATTGTTTCACTAGAATCGGGAACTGCTAGAGATATGGGCGCCGCTCTGTCAAGCCTCTGACAGGAAAGGATAATTGCCATGATATTCAAAAATTCACGTTGTATTCACGGCTTAGATGCGAATAACAGCCCTGCAATCCCTTGCCCCGTATGGCTGACTGTCCGGCAAAGCTGCTAGCAGCACCACCTGCTCCACTCCCCCCAATTTCCAGGAATTGAACGCCCATGCTTCTGACGAAACGACTGCGCACAATGGCCGCCGTGCTGGCCGGTCTGTTGGCTTCGGCTTCGCCAGTTTCTGCGGAACCTCAGGGCACGCCCGCTCCCGCCGGTTGCACCGGCCCGGCAAGCGATACCTGGGTCCATGTGGTTGCTTCGGGCCTGCGCAACAGCAACGGCTTGCTGGCAGTGACGCTATATGCCGATGTTCCGAGCAAGTTTCTGGCCCACCACGGGGCGCTCTATGTTGGCTTCGTCAAGGCCGAAGCCGGGACGACCAGCGCCTGCATCTTCGTGCCGCAGCCGGGCGTCTATGTGATCGCGCTGTATCACGATGAAAATGCCAACCAGAAGATCGATCGTTCCATGATCGGGCTTCCGGTCGAAGGCTATGGCTTTACCAACAATCCGCCGACGCTGGTCGGCTTGCCGTCGTTTCGCTCGGTACGGCTAAGCATTCCGCGCAGTGGACTGACCACGCGGATTTCGATGAAGTATCCCTGAGGGAGTTCTCCCCGAGCGGAGAAGTTTTTAGGCGGCGGCCTTCTTGGCCAGCTCGCGCTTGACCTTGAGCGCGTTCGGCGAAAGCTTGGTGTCCACCGTCTTCAGCAGCCAGTTATCCAGCCCGCCGACATGCTCGACCGAGCGCAGGCCACCCGCCGAAACGCGGAACTTGAAGCTGCGGTCCAGCCCTTCCGACATCAGCGTAACGTTCTGCAGATTGGGCAGGAACACGCGCTTGGTCTTGTTGTTGGCGTGGCTGACGTTGTTGCCGACCTGGCGGCCTTTTCCGGTCAGTTCGCAGATGCGGGACATGGCTTAACTCGCTTCGAAAGTGGGACCCGGTATTCGGGGAAGGCGCGCGCATAGCGATTCACCCTTGCAAGGTCAAGGCGGGAAGGACATGCGCCGCCCATGACCAGATGGCCGCTTCCCGAACATATGGCCGCCGCATTGGCCGAGGCAAGGCTGGCGGCCTCTGCCGGCGAGGTGCCGGTGGGCGCGGTCGTGGTCAAGGACGGCGCGATCATCGCGGCCGCGCACAATGCCCCGCGCACCCTTTCAGACCCAACAGCCCACGCCGAGATGCTGGCGATTCGCGCGGCGGCGAGCGCGCTGGGCCAGGAGCGGCTGGACAATTGCGAGCTGTGGGTGACGCTGGAGCCCTGCGCCATGTGCGCAGGGGCGATTGCCCATGCCCGGATCGGCAAGCTCTATTACGGCGCAAGCGATCCCAAGGGCGGCGCGGTGGAGCACGGGAGCCGCGTGTTCGAACAGGCGCAGTGCCTGCACCGGCCCGAGGTCTATCCCGGGATCGGCGAGGAGGAGGCGGCGGAATTGCTGCGGGGGTTTTTCAAAGCCCGGCGTTAAAGCCCGCGCCAGATCTTGATTGCTTCCGCATCCGCCGGGCCGAAACTGCGCCGGTCGCAATCAGTCGGCATGAAATTC
>Ga0114974_10002609_pt1 | contig 13835 bp, 11 predicted proteins | sample S_130206_EF_Meta_FD_87318 | JGI IMG/M metagenome (GOLD analysis project Ga0114974, IMG submission 87318) | Freshwater microbial communities from Lake Simoncouche, Canada to study carbon cycling - S_130206_EF_MetaG | ecosystem: Environmental > Aquatic > Freshwater > Lake | place: Lake...
ATATAACTCTAGAAACGCCTCCCGTAAACAGCATGAATGACTGGATGCATGAAATCATTGATACTCCTTATGGAGATGCCCGCAGACATGAGACGATCGACGCCTTCGTAGATGATCTTATTCCATTTGTGGAGAGTATGGGCTATACCTGGGCAAATACATCGGCGGTGGCTGCCAGACTGGCTACCGGGCTCTTTGTGAACCACGGAAAGCATTATATCGAGAGCGACTGGTCCATGATCCCGAATGAAAATGTCCAATCCGATCCGGAGGATCTGTATCATTTTCATCACATCCTTGACGGCAATAAATGGGCTAGATTCTGGTCTGCCTGGGGTGAATGGGTCGACGTGTCATTGGACACGAATCGGGGTTCCGATCGGAGACTTGATATTCAAGACTTCGTTTGGAAGCAACTGGACATTTCGAAATCTCCTCAGACAGATATTGTGAATGGCCTCTGTGGCTGTGACGAGTTTGAGGAGGATGAGAGGGAGCTCGAGTGGAACGAGGCGCTTTAAGGTCGCCCGGACCACTTCTTACCATTAAAGGGCAAGAGCTCCATCGGAGTCTCTTCCGCAAAATCATTCACCTTCTTATTAAATTCAATCATCTCAGCACTCTGCGGCATCTCGATCGTAGGTGATTTAAGATCATCCGGTTTCTTGCCGTAGCAGTTTACTCCGTATTGGAGGTCGGGGTTGTCAAAGTGGCCACCGTTGATACCGACCGTTCCACAGGCCGTGCGACCATCGGCCGGCCCATTCTGTAGAGAATCGTATGTCCCCTTCTGCGTAGGATACACGGCCATCTGCCCCTTTACCCACCCATAGTTACACCAATCCGCCCCCTTCTCCCAGGCATCCTTTACCTGATCGTAGGTGGCGAGCTCCGCGCCCAGCGCCTTGCACAGGGGCTCCGCATCGTAGTAGTTATACGTATTCTCGGAGACATTGAAGACCTCTTTTCTTTCGGAGGGAAGAGGAAGAATACGTTCTACGAGAGAATCCTGCTCAGGCGGATTAAGCTCCTTTGGAGTCTTCGTGAGTTGAGTAATATCACCAGATTCAGGGTTGATTTCAGAGACAATGTTGGTCTGAACTGAATACCCTAGCGCCTGGCGTATTGAGTTGACCGTATACTCCCAGCCCTGCTGAATCTGATCGTGGAAAGCCGTGATTAGGATTGTAATGAGCACTAGAACTCCGCTAAAGATAATAAGTGAGTATGATACACCAGAGGCTGGTAGATTGGCGGGCGGCATTACATTTGGCGTAAAAGGGAACATATTAGTCATATTACTTGGCTTATTGCTCGGCTTATTAGTCTTAGTTCCAATAAATGTATTTGTAACATTTTCAAATACATTTGATGCAGTATTCGCTACTGTACTTATGGCCCCGCTGACAGTAGCCATCTATCTAACGTGTTGTGCCAATATTAACCTCTGCAAATACTTGATATCTGCCCCTCTATATGCAGTGCAAAGGCGGCCACGCTGACATCCCAGTGCACGCCATCCGGGGCCAAGTTCGGATAGGCGATTCCAAAGCCCCAGGCACCTGGCGCGATTTGGCCTGATTTGCCATCGTAGTCGACCACCGGCTTCCCGTCTACTATCACTTCAATGACTCGCGGGCTAAATCCCATGGCATAAACGGCCCAAGTGGCCCCCTTTACTGTGTCAGCCTCTGCCAGCGGAATGAGCGTCAGCTTCTTATAGGCGCCTGTCTGGACTGCGTCGGCAATCTCGGCGGCCTCCTCCTTTATACCACCATAGGCGCCGTCCCTGTCCCAGACGAAGGGCTGCGCGCCCTTGTAGACTGCCGTAGTGCGAATACCGAGGTCGTTAAGATTCTTCATAACGACGGTTCCACTGTGCATGGTTCCAAAGAGAATAACGTGGTCGTCGGGCTTCAGATATTCTTGGATTCTAGAGTCGAGGGCACACTCTAGAGGGATGGAGGGAATCGGGAGGGATCCGAGTTTCGGCTCGGAGCCTTGGGCCAGAATAACGACGGATGTCTCCAGAGTTCGAGGCCCATTCGCATAATATTCGACCGTCCATTTACCTTTTGATTCCAGGCGGGTGACGAATCCATGTATCCGTTTAACCGGAAGAGGGGCTGCGAGGCCAATAAGAAGTTCCCCGATGGCCGAAAGGGGTGTGGTGGCATCCAGATCAAAGGAGTCGGGGATGCTGATGCCCGGAAGAACTTGCCGAAGAGTGGTTATTGTCTTTCCCCAGCGCGTGTTTGATCTGATGGCGCCCCATTTACTACAGATGTCCCCGCCATCGAACTGCGGGTCTATTATTGCGATGTCTTGGGGGTTAACCCCCGCCTGAGTAAGCATGAGCAACAGGATAAGACCTGTAACTCCTGCACCTATTATGCATATCTTCATCCTACCTATAGTCTCCAAAAGGCTTACAATGAGTCCTCAGCGCCGGCTCGTAGAGCCGAAGCTATGGACGAGCTCTAAATGCTTTAGCATTTAGAGCGAGTCCTCAGACAGCTACGCTGTCTTTGGACATATTGTAAGCCAACGGCTTACAATGAGTCCTCGGGCCGGTTACGGTTGCCCCCACGCCCCGCGATATACTGGCGCTGCTGGGGCGTCGTGCAAACACAGCCACCGCCACAGCTGAAGCTCGCGCCGCAGCACTCGGGCTTGCACTGGTTATTCTTAAAGATGAAGAGCGAGTCGTCGCCGGGCACGAACTCCGGGCCATTCAACGGCTCATTGGGCTTCGTGTAGCGCCAGGCCGACTCATTGCCCGTCGACAGCTTCACGCCGTCGTAGGCGCCCATAGAGTTATAGGACTCGCCCGCACCCCCCGCATTCGCCAGATAGTACGAGCTGAATCCCTCGCGGCCCCGCGCGCCATAGGGCATGTAGTAGGCCATGATTATATTGGCCACAAGCAGCAGTAGAAATCCAGAGATTAGCACGGCAGTCTTCATTTTCTTATAGAGGCTGCGCTTTAAAAAGCAGTTAGGGGGCCAAAGTTAGCCTTAATCCAGTCCCGATCCTTGGCATATACTACAGACGCACTCGGGAGGCTGTGGGCGGAAAGCTTCGCAACGGCGTCGAGCTTCCGATAAACGCCCAGGGCCCGATAGAGTTCGACGGCCTTCTTTAAAGCCGCGTGGCGCTTCTCATCCGGATTCCGCGCCGAATACCCCAGCCGGGTTAGCTCCCCCTTTTTCAGTGGCCCGATACGAGCCGTAGTGCGTTTACCGGAACTCCGATCCTTTATACAAGCCGCCTTTACTGTCGTTGCCGCCGCCTTCGGAAAGGCCTTGTAGGTCTTTCCCTGGCGCTTAACCGTAATACCCGCCTTTCGAACCTCTGTAGAATAACGGCGAACATAGCCCTTTCTCATAACCTTACCGGGAGGGCAATCCTTCCGCATGAGAGATCTTATAGAGGGTACTCGGACCACGCGTCTAGTCTTCTTTGACCGGACGCAGCGCGTAGGAACATGGAGGCCCGATGTTGAAGTATGGGCCTCACGCTTACGGTAGCCGGCTGGACAGCCATTGGTTTTGGATCGTCTAGAGTTATGGCTCATCTTAGTATTTAGTGGTATTTTTTACATGATGCTTCAAGGCCCGCCTTATCAATAATATCAACATTTGTCGTATAGGGCGCGGCACGTAAATCTAGGCACATGTAATAGACAAAATCGTGCGCATCCTTTGTTTTCCAGACGTAGTCTAGACCTTTTGAATAAAAACCATACTCAAACGCATGTGATGAATCAGGAGGAGGCGCCCCGTTTATGGCGAGCTCAATAAGAGCATTAAGACGATTGTAAAGGTCGTCGCACGATTTTACCACAATCTTATTCAGATTATCCATAGACTGCTTATTGTCGGTGTTTGTTTCTAGTGTCGAGGTGAACTTCTTCTTATAAAGATTGATTAGGCCGCGAAAGTTGTTTATAGCGGTGTCCTTCTCTTCCATTTCTTCTTGATCCCTCGTATTTTAAGGCGAATGAAAATCCGCCCATCCTGTAAAATGCCTCTGTCCGGTAATGGGTTTACGACGATCGGAACGCCGATCCTATCTATGAATGGCGCGCCGCCTGCCGACACGGGCCCCAGCTTCACGGAGTCCGTGGCCGAGGCGGAGGCGCGCCCCCTCGACTTTCCAGCGGCGGCGCGCGCCGCCTACCTCAGAGAGACAGTGGCTAAGATACAGGCCAGACAGGCGGCCGGCGCCGGCCAGGATGCTCTCAAGGTCGAGTTTGCCGATTTCAGTCTAAGCTTTCCACGACTATTCGAGGCCATCCTCGAGCCCGGCTTTGATAAACAGACTCTTCAGACGATGCTGGCAATGCTTGATCGGATGGGCGAAGGATCACTGAGCCCGCATCAGGCGTCCGTGATCGTGGGGCAGCGACTTCTTGAAAAGGCACGCAAGTGAGAGGCTTTGGAATAAGGGCCGGGACCTGCCTATGCGTAGGGATCCGGTATTTGTAGCACCAGTTAAGGCTGGTGGTAAAGTCCTTTGGAAGCTGGGTGGTATACCAGTCCTCCAAGTGGCTCGCATAGTAGAGGGCCTTCTCTAAGGAGCGGAGCTGGAGTGCCGTGCTCTCATCCGTGGTTGTGGTGAGATAGGCCGCCTCTTCCGGCGTCATGGCCAGCGTCGGATACTCCTCTCGGAGGCTGTGGTCAAAGAGGGACTGGAGGGCCGCGAGCCGCTCCGGCTGGAGTCCCCTGAAGCCGCGACCCAGAAAGTAGCGCTCCGAGTTGCAGGGGCGGCTGAGACAGGGCTTGTAGATCATCCACTCCTTGAAGTGGCGCGAGAGAAGGACCACGAGGGCTTTCGTAGCATCCGAGTAGGTGTCAAAGAGCTTTATGACGAGGCTGCCGTCGACGCTGAGGGACTGCACACCGGTCAGCGCGGAGCAGATGAGCAGATGAAAGACGCGCTGCTCCTGGATCTGGTAGTTGACGCTGAAGTCGAAGCCGCCGTCGGCCGTGAAAAGGGAGACACCAGGGGCCACCGCCTTTATGAAGGAGGCCTGGTTCTCCTGGAGATAGATGTCGCCGGTGGCATCCGCCCCGTAGTGGAGCTTGACCTGCTTATTTCTTTGGAGGAAGGTGGCCGCCCTGCGCCAACCGGGAACGCGTCCGTCCACTGGCTTCAAGGTCATGGCCGTGGCGAGACTGAGGATCTTATTGTGCCGCTCGACCGTGTCGGCGACGGCCTGGATGAAGCCGCCTGGGCCTTCGGCGATATGGGCCGTGCGGATCTTCTGGGTCTGTTTTGGAATGCCCTCGTAGAACCCGAGAACGTCCAGCATCTCGATCATCTTGAAGTAGGAGCGGCTCAGAGGTTTTATGACGGCGATGGAGGGATGGAAGTCTGTGCTATCATGGGTATATACGATCTCATAGGGGTTTACCATCTTCTTGAGGAGTTCCCAGTGACCGGATGCCTCGAAGGGCTGGATACGCTCCTTTAGGGCCATCAGTGCGGCGGGGGCGTTGTCTCGCCAGCCTGAAAAATGGATTTGTGTTGCTTGTGTTGATCCACGTTGCCACGTGGGTGCCGATGTCATACTATGATATCGAGACTCGTGTTTATGCCTACCGGTTAACGGCGTGTTGATCTCTTCTTACGTCTGACGCGTCTTGTACGGGCGCCTCCTTTTTGCTTAAAAAACTCGGCTATGACTTTCTTTAGAGACGCGGGTGCCTCTGTATCATCAGATAATCCACGTTCTTCTGGCCCAGTTGTAAGAGCACCTGTCTTAGGATTATACATGAGTTCGTAGACTTCTGTATGATTATGAGTAGTATGAGTCAGTGTTATCTTATTTTTACCGCCATTGGTTACGCCGTCACTAACTGTGACTTTATAGCCTGTCATACCCTTCCCCTTTAAAAAGTCATGAAGTTTATTCGCATGCGATGCCATTCCTATCTATTCCGCATCTTATTCTGTTCACTCCTCCCCAAGAATGGTCCACTCCACATCCGGCTCCTCCAGAACAGTGCCAGCTGCCGGCATCGCCACATTCATACGCAGACGCGTCGTGGCGCAGATATCATTGCTGTCCTCATACAGCTCCGAATCAATCTGATCCTGCGTCGGGGCCTCATCTTCTTCCTCATCGACCTCCATCGGGGGTAGACCCTCCTGCATTCGCAGGAAGGCCGCCTCATCGAGCAGCACATTGAAGAAGCCCGTGCCGCCACGGAAGGGCTGGCCCGTCATGATATTGGCAGCCAGGCCCGTGACCGGGTCCATCTCTCCAAAGAGGGCCGCGCGTAGCAGGATCTTCTCCGTCTCCTCAAAGGACGCCTTGGCCAGCGGTCCAATGTCCATCTTATTGATACCGTAGCGATCGACTGACATGAGGCGCCCCTGGCGCGTCATCACGTCGCACAGGAGGCCGAGGTGCCGAGGGTTCACGCCCGCCTCATCGAAGAGCGTCGTGATCTCCTGGATGAGCGTGGCTCGCGTGGCCTCGATGCCCAGCACTGGGTAGATGTCGTGCACGTGGCTCGACACCAGCTTGGCCCCGTCCACGTAGGGGTGGTTCATGACGGCCTGGTAGTTCGTACCGTCGGTGTCTAGCACATACTGCGTGACCTGCTTGTACTTGCCATCAACCGCGTCGAACTCCATGAGATCCTTGTCCTGGCGGAAGGTCACGGCCTTGATGCCAGGCACGCCGCGGATCACGATGCCCGTGAGCAGGCGATTCTGGAACTTCTTCAGGTTCGCCAAGTCGTCGAGGCCGCTCTTCATCTCGGGCGGAAGGCGAATACGCATGATCAGCCGCTGCGAGTTGTAGTCGCTGTAGATGAGGTGGATGGCCTCGCCGAAGCGCTGGCGGAGGACGAAGGCGAGATCGTCCATCGTGATGTTCTTCGTGAACATGCGCTCGCGATCCAGCTCGACGCGCAGCATCCACTTACTCCAGGCCTCTGGCGCCTCCTCACCTTCTGTAACCTCGGGAGCAGCAGGATCCATCTCCAGCTCAAAGGCAGAGAAGAGCTTCACGAGCACACGATCCTCCTCGAGAACCGTCTCCTCATCCTTCGGATCATAGTAGATCGCCGTCTTCACCGTGATATCCTTTAGTAGCGTGAGCTCCAGATCCTGGGCGACTTGGCGCGCCTTCTCCTTCGAGTCGCGGAACTCGCGCTTCAGCGTGACCGTCAGTGAGATCGCCTTCGGATTGTGGGTGACCTTGAGGAGCTCCTTGAGGCGCGGCACACCTCGCGTGACGTTTGACTTGGCAGCCACGCCAGCTAGATGGAAGGTGTCGGCCTGCCCCACACACTCCAACGTCATGAAGTTTCGCGTCCCAGCAACCGTTACATCGTATACACGGTTCTTCAACGGATGGATCTCTCGAATGGAAGTAATGATATCCATCACAGTGTCATTAAACTGCGCACGACGGTACTTTCCATCGCGCTCCGAATAGTCAAGCTGGAAACGGTAGTCTAGGATTTCCTGTTTGTATGCGATGCTTAGAGAGAAGTTATCCGCAAAGACCTTGCTGAAGATCTTAGGAATCGTAAGAGTGTAGTTCATACGCACTGAGTCAAACTGCTTGATATCTGGCATTCTGCTTGTCATACGGCCAAAGACGCCATAGCGAGCAAGAAGGGTCCGGAAACGATTTAGTAAATCGTGTGAAACCGAGGTCACAGCAATAGTGCCACAGTTCTTACCGACACACCCATCGCCGCTGATATAGCCGTCGACGAGGCCCTTTACGAAGATATCAGGTGCCTGGAATACCCAGTCGGGCATGGTCTTCTCATGGCTCACGCGACCAAAGAGGCGCTGCATGAGAGTAGCCAGAATCGTCGAATGAATCACAAGGCTCGTAGTCTTTCCCTTGATTCCAGACTTCTCACAGTCACGCTCCTCAGATATGCGATGCGTCCCAACGTTCCAGGAAGCCATGAGCCCCTCGATCTTATCGAGATAGTCGGCATCATTATTTGTGATGTTCACCTGTGTCGTATTACTCATACCCTCGGCGAGATAGGCGCCAACAAAGAAGCCAAATGCCGAGTCAAGAGGAATATCCTCAGGAATCTGCGAGACATTTGGCCGAGTGCGGGCAGGGTATACAAAGCCGGGGCGGATGGCCTCGGCATTCGTATTCTTGCCATCTACGAAGGCCTCGCGGAAGGCATCGCTACGGCTATAGGGGATCGTAAAGAGCTTGCCATTATTCTTCTGGAACCAATGGCGATCCGTGCCGTGAAGCTGCTCGAGTGCTGACATAACATCCGTACCATAGAGGAACTCAGAGGCTGGAAGATAGTCGCGCATCTTGAGAATCGACGTATAGCCGAGGGTATCAATGCCCAGATCATTACAGATTGGAAGGGAATCACCAACCTTTAGATCAGATCCCTTGGTGTGAACCAGCTTTCCATCAACCAGGGTCAAGAATGATAGGCCCTTCGTCGCCTTCACCGTGCGCCCAGAGGATAGCTCGACCTCAAGGATAGTGTTGGTGCCATCCTCATTTACGACAGGGTGCCGAGTAATGGCCTCAAGCTTCGTCCACACCACCTTACCATTCTCATCGCAAGAGACTGCCTGCCAGTCATTGCCATCCTTGAGATCCATATAGAGCTGATTGTTCGGAAACTCCTGGATAGAGTCGGGGTCGGCGGCCATGGCCGCGTCAATGAAATCGCCAATCTGCGGACACATGATTTTTCCATTCTTAGCTATCATGATCTTCGTATCCCAGTCGACACTATTCAACGTCATCTGTGTGCTCGGCTCGCCAATACTCTGCGCCGCGATGATGCCCACCTGCTCGCCAGGAAGAGCCCAGCCCTGCCAGTTCTTCACAAGGATCATCTCACAGACTGTATCGAAGGCCTTGCGCGTGAAGCGCTCCTTGAGGATGAGTTTGTGCGGGGCCAGATAGAAGCGGAGAATGGCCGCCCAGAGCTTGTGGTATGTCTGAGTGCGACTGAGGAGGCGCTCGATGCCCTGGATTACGTAGAGCGGCGTGAGATCAGTCTTGGCCGCCGGGTCGATGCGGAAACTGGTCTTCACCGTAGTGAGGACACGCTCCACGTTCACCGTCGCCGACAGGGACACCTCCTGGCGTGACTTCTGGATGCCCTCCACCAGCATCTTACGATCCTCGATGACGCTGGCCGCGAACTTCCCCATGGCATCTCCATCCTCGCCACGAAGAACACCATCCGCGAGCGCAGAGGCCACGTCGGCTCCCTCGAGGCCATACTCGGCCCGGATCTCCGCGTCACTGAGCTTGGCGATGCCGAGATTGACCGACTCGATCTTCGTGGCATTGATGCCGTCCTCACCATAGTGGAACTGCGTGATGTTCATGCGGCTATCACGGACCGTGCCATCGTACTGGACCGTGAGATCCTCCATGGCCTTGACGAGCTGACGCTGGATATATCCTGTATCGGCCGTTTTTACAGCCGTATCAATCAGACCCTCGCGACCTGAGATGGCGTGGAAGAAGAACTCCTGCGGCGTCAGGCCCTCAATAAAGCTGCTCTCCACGAAGCCGCGCGCCTCCGCGCCATCATCGTACTTCTTGTAGTGCGGCAGCGTACGATCCGAGAAACCATAGGGGATCCGCCGCCCCTCAGGCGCCTGCTGGCCCACACAGGCCAACATCTGCGCAATGTTGATGTTGCTGCCCTTGGAGCCCGCGCGAACCATGGCAACCAGGCGATTCTCATCAGAGAGAGCGCCGAGACCGATCTTACCCGACTCCTCCGTCGCCTTATTGAGCTCGCTGTAGACGCGGTCCTCGAACTCCTGCTGGTTCGACTTGCCCGTGTTATTGTCAAAGAGGTCCATGTGAATCTGGAGAAGGATGTCCTCGATGGCCGCCTTGCGCTTCTTGACCACCTCCTCCATCTGCTTGCGCGTGTCCTCATCGGCAATCAGATCCGAGATACCGACCGAGAAGCCATTGTAGACGAGGAACTGCTCGACCGTGTTCTGCATGGAGTCGATCAGCTGCACCGTCGCCTTGGAACCAAAGTCGCGGTAGGTCGTGTGCACGATACCCTTCGAGGGCCGCGAGAAGATGTCCTTGTCCACGATGCCCTGGAGAACCTCGCCCTCGCGAATCTTCACCAGGTTCTCATTGCTCTTGTTGTCCTTGTAGAGGCCGTTGCCCATGTCCATGTTGATAGGTGGCAGCAGCTGCGACAGAACCTGGCGACCCGACCAGCGCCCAGGCTTGGCGGCGACTGGGACCACACCCTCGAACCGCTTGTTCCACATCATGAGGTTCATGAACTCACGGCGGTTCAGCTCAATGTGCGGATGCGTCATGCGGTAGGAGCCGACCAGCGTGTCCTGAACGATGCCAATGAGCGGCTTGGCATGGCGCGGGGTCACGATCTGGTGCGGGACGGCCGCGATCTCGGCCAGCTCCGTGGCCGCCTCGTAGCTCTGGGGCACGTGCGCATTCATCTCATCACCATCGAAGTCCGCATTGTAGGGCGCCGTGACGGAGACATTGAGACGAAAGGTGTTGTAGGGGAGGACCTTGACGCGGTGACCCATCATCGACATGCGGTGCAGCGTGGGCTGCCGATTGAAGAGGATGATGTCGCCGTCGTTCAGGTGGCGATTGATGACGTCACCGAGATGGAGGACAATCTCCTTCGTGTTCACGTGCTTCAGAGAGATCATGCGGCCGTCGGCGCGCACGATGGTCTTGGCACCGGGAAACTTATCGGCGCCGTTCTGCACGAGCCGGTACATCTGGTCGCGATTGTAAGGCGTGACCTTCTCGGGAAAGGTTAGATTCATGGCGATCTTCAGCGGAACACCGAGCTCCCCGATGGAGAGATTCGGGTCCGGCGTGATGACGGAACGCGCGGAGAACTCGACGCGCTTGCCCTGGATGTTGTAGCGGATGCGGCCCTCCTTGGAACCGAGGCGCTGCTGGACGGACTTGAGAGGGCGGCCCGAGCGCTGGGCCGAAGGGGCCACGCCGGGAATCTGGTTGTCCACCAGGGTCGCCACGTGATACTGGAGAACGGTGTGCTCGTCCTCGATCAGATTCTTGGCGGCGTTGCTGTTGATCTTCTCCTGGAGCCGCTGGTTCGTCATGATGATCTCGAACAGCTTGTGCGTGAGATCGTCCTCGGAGCGCTGGTTGTTGTCCTGGATGACGGAGGGGCGGACCTGGGGCGGCGGAATGGGCATCATCGAGCAGATCATCCAATCCGGGCGGCACCAGAAGCGGCTGAGACCCATGAAGTCGACGTCCTCATCCGTAATGCGGCGAAAGAGGCGGAGGACATACTCGACCTCGAGGACCTGGCGCATCTTGTCACCCTTGCCTCCGGCCCCGCCATCGGCCGTCATGTTCTCCCACTCGGCCGTGATGCGGGCGATGCCGTCGCGCGTGTAGCGTGTCGGCTGCAGGGCGCCGCAGCCGTCCTCCGTCTCCTGGCCACAGCGGCCAATGTTGCTGCAGAGAGCGAGGACGGCGCGCCAGCGGGCCTCACCCCGACGCTTCGTCACGGCCTGGCGGAGCTCCTTGTCGATAAGGAGCTTCGAGCAGCGGACACAGACGCAGTTGAGGACGTTAAGGACGTAGGGAAAGAACTGGATGAAGTACACGGGGCGGGCGAGGCGAAAGTGGCCAAAGTGGCCCGGGCAGTTGTGATTGGTCTGGCCGCAGCTGCGGCAGGTCTTTCCATTGTCGAGCACGCCCATGCGCGGGTCAAAGAGGCCACCGATGCGGGGCTCGTTGCCATCGTAGGTGCCCGCGTTCGTGACCTCGACCACCGAGCGCTTCTCGATCTCATCCGGGCTGAAGATGCCGAACTGGATACCGACGATCGGCTGAATATCTGAGTTTGGTCGGATCACTCCCGCGGGCATTCTCTTCTGTAGTAGAAGAAGGGTTCTAAGTGCCCTCCGCTGCGGCTGGAATGGGGGCAATTTTGTGGACAGGCTTTAGGCTTTATAAACTTAGTATTCAATGAAAACTAAGTTTATTGTGGGAGCTAAGATATTAGACTGATCTTGTAGTGGTTCCTGACTTTGAAGGTGTCCCTGACTTTGAAGGTGTCCCTGAATTTGAAGGTGTCCCTGACTTTGAGGGTGTTCCTGACTTTGAAGGTGTCCCTGACTTTGAAGGTGTCCCTGAAGTTGACGGGGTTACAGATGGTGTTCCTGATTTTGATGGGGTTATAGAAGGCGATCCTGACTTCGAGGGTGTAACAGAAGATGTTCCTGAGTTGGATGGTGTAATAGAAGGAGTTACCGATGGCGTCCCTGACTTCGAAGGCGTTACAGAAGGCGTTCCTGACTTTGAGGGTGTTCCTGAGTTCGACGGGGTTACAGAAGGTGTTCCTGACTTTGAGGGTGTCCCTGATTTTGAAGGTGTACCAGAAGATGTTCCTGACTTTGATGGAGTTAAAGATGGAGTGCCTGAGCTTGACGGAGTGCCTGAGGTCGACGGGGTGCCTGAGGTCGATGGAGTTTGAGATAATGAAGTTCCTGATGAAGCACTTCCAGTGCCGGTTGAAGTAAGAGAAGGTGTTACTGACGGCGTCCCTGTTTTTGTATTTGAAGGTGTTACAGAAGGCGTTCCTGATTTTGAAGGTGTTACAGAAGGTGTTCCTGACTTCGAAGGACTTACTGATGGCGTTCCTGACTTTGACGGTGTTCCTGATGTTGAGGGAGTAACAGAAGGCGTCCCCGTCTTCGTAGTTGAAGATGTAACTGATGGTGTACCTGACTTCGATGGGGTGCCTGAGCTCGATGGAGTCCCTGAGCTCGATGTGGTGCCTGAGCTCGATGGAGTTTGAGATAGCGAGGTTCCTGCCGAAGGAGTTCCACTACCTGTTGAAGTAACCGATGGTGTTACTGATGACGTGCCTGTCATTGTACCTGAAGGTGTTACCGATGGCGTCCCTGACTTCGAAGGAGTAACAGAAGGTGTTAGTGACTTCGAAGGACTTACTGAAGGAGTTACCGAGGCTGTGCCTGAACGAGTGACAGACGGGGTTACCGAAGGTGTTCCTGATTTTGAAGGAGTCCCAGACGGTGTCCCTGATTTTGAAGGGGTTGCAGACGGCGTTCCTGACTGGGTGCTCGAGCCAGTGGCAGATGGAGTCACTGACGGTGTCCCTGATTTAGAGGGGGTTACAGAAGGCGTACCTGAAGGTGTATTAGAGGGGCTTCTAGAGGGTGTACCTGAAGGGGTTACAGAAGGCGTATCGGACCTTGATGGCGTTGGTGTAAGGCTCGGTGTAACAGAAGGTGTGCCAGATCTTGAACTGGTGGCGCTTGGAGTTACTGTGCTAGATGATGTGGCAGTAATACTTAATGTAGTAGATGGCGTCCCTGTCATAGAAGCTGTTGGTGTGGATGTTGCCGTTGGGACTTCAGTGCCATATGCAGATGGGCTTGTGCTTATATTAGAAGAGGGAGTTATATAGGTTGTTGGTGTTATAGAAGGAGTCCATATAGGACTTATTGTTGCTACAGATGGTGTTTGTATCACAGAAGAAGAATGTGTTATAGAAGAACTCTGTGTAATAGATAATGTTCCTATAGGAGTTATTGTTTCTATTGGGCTTATTGTTTCTATTGGGCTTATTGTTTCTATAGGGCTTATTGTTTCTATAGGGCTTATTGTTTCTATAGGGCTTATTGTTTCTATAGGGCTTATTGTTCTTATTGCGCTTATTGTTTCTATTGGGCTTATTGTTCCTATAGGACTTATTGTTCCTATAGGACTTATTGTTCCTATATGGCTTATTGTTTCTATAGGAGTTATTGTTCCTATTGGGCTTATTGTTCCTATTGGA
>Ga0114974_10002610_pt1 | contig 13831 bp, 11 predicted proteins | sample S_130206_EF_Meta_FD_87318 | JGI IMG/M metagenome (GOLD analysis project Ga0114974, IMG submission 87318) | Freshwater microbial communities from Lake Simoncouche, Canada to study carbon cycling - S_130206_EF_MetaG | ecosystem: Environmental > Aquatic > Freshwater > Lake | place: Lake...
AGATAACTGGCATAAATGATTTTTGTATCAGCCCAATGCCATGCTCTCCACTAATGGTTCCTCCAAGCGCATGAACAAGTTTGAATAACTCGATTAATATTAATTTCATTTCCTCACTTTCAAAACTCTTTTTAATCGTAGGGTGGTTTATTCTAATATGCAGGTTGCCGTCACCAGCATGACCATAGCATACTACTTTAAAGCCGTTTGTTGCTCCCAAGGCTTTTACCCCTTTAATTAATTTAGGTAATTCAGCTCTTGGTACCACCGTATCTTCTTCAATGGTATAGCCTGCTGCAACCGCCGCCTCATTTGCTTTTCGGCGTATTTTCCAGAGTTCATTTTTTTGTTGTGCATCATCGGCAAAATACAATTCACCCACTTCGAAGTTGGCTAATACTTCGGAAATGGCTTCCATCTCGTTCATAAGCACCTCCATATTATTTCCATCAACTTCAATAATCAAATGTGCGGCTAACCCTTCGGTTAAAGGGAAAGCGGTGCTTTCTAACATTTTGGTAGCAAGTGTGATAGCATCAATTTCCATTAACTCCATGGCACTAGGTGTAATGCCTGCTCTAAATATAGCACTTACCGCCTCACTCGCTTTTTCAAGACTATTGAAAGGGGCCAGCAGTAATAAGTCGAATTTTGGATGTGGAATCAGTCGTAATACAATTTTAGTTACAATGCCTAATGTACCTTCACTTCCTACAATTAGTTGTGTGATATTATAACCTGTTGCATTTTTTAAAACATTGGAACCGGTCCAAATAATTTCTCCCGTAGGTAAAACAACTTCTAAATTCAACACATAATCTTTCACCACACCATACTTCACGGCTTTAGGGCCACCAGAATTTTCAGAGATATTGCCGCCAATAAAACAACTGCCTTTACTGGCAGGATCGGGAGGATAAAACAACCCTTTTTCTTTTACGGTATTCTGCAATACTTCGGTAATCACACCGGGTTCGGTGGTTACTTGTAAATTTCTTTCATCAATTTCTAAAATTTGGTTAAATCGTTCCATGGAAATTACCAAGCCGCCAAAATGGGGTAAGGCACCGCCTGTTAATCCAGTTCCACCACCTCGGGGGGTAACAGGGATTAAATGCTGGTTACAAATTTTTAATAAATCGGAAATTTCTTGAGCAGTTCTTGGTTTTACAATGACCTCAGGGGCATAAAAAAGATTTTCTGTTTCGTCTTTCCCATATTTTTCAATGCTCTCACTATCGGTCAATAAATAGCTTTCCCCCACAATGTTTTTAAACTGTTCAATAATAGTAGGGGTGATCTTATGCATTCCAATCAATATTTAAAATCAAAAAACTAAAAAAGGCCATACAACATACCATCCACTTTATTAATAATTTCGCCAAAATCTTCTTCGTTTTCGCCAAATTTATTTTTATCGCAGTCAATGATTAAAATAGGACCCTCTTTATAACCTTCCACCCATTTATTATAGTACTCATTTAGTTTTTTCAAATAATCTAAACGAATATTTTCCTCGTATTCTCTACCTCTTTTTTGAATTTGTGAAACTAAAGTTGGAACCGATGCTTTTAAATAAATTAATAAGTCGGGAGGTTGCACCATACTTTTGATGGTGCTAAAAAATCCAAAATAGTTATCAAAATCACGCTTACTCATCAGTCCCATTTCATGTAAGTTAGGTGCAAAAATATGTGCATCTTCGTAAATGGTTCTGTCTTGAATAATGGTTTCTGTACCCCTTTGAATTTCTAAGATTTGGTTTAAACGACCATGCAAGAAATAAATTTGCAGGTTAAAACTCCAACGTGGCATATCGTCGTAAAAGTCCGTCAAGTAAGGGTTGTGATCCACATCTTCAAACTGTGGAATCCAGCGATAATGCTTACTTAACATCTCGGTTAAAGTAGTTTTACCTGCGCCAATATTTCCAGCGATTGCTACGTGTTTTGGTTTTTTAGTCGCTTTTGCCATAATCTTATAAGTGTAGTTGAATAAGTTGGTTTATTAATAGTTCATGCCCACTGCATTTCTTACAATGGTTAAAGTGGCAGACGCGCTTGCTCTTGCTTTGTCTGCTCCTTGATGAATAATTTTAAATAGTAGTTCTTTGTTGTTTTGTAAATCGGCTGCTTTTGAACGAATGGGGTTTATAAAATTGACCATATCTTCTGCTAATTGTTTTTTCATATCACCATAACGAATAATGCAATTGCCTTCCGTGCTGTTGCTAAAATCGTCTTCAAATTTTTTCACGGTATCGGCAGTGCTCACTAAACCCATTAAGGTAAATAAGTTTTGAATATAATCAGGCTTCACTGAATTTGGTGTCAATGGACCTTGATCTGTTTTGGCCTTCATTACTTTTTTACGAATCATTTCATCTTCATCTGCTAAAAACAATGTAGTCATTTGATTTTCACTCTTGCTCATCTTTCCATTGCCATCCAATCCCATAATTTTCACCAATTCACTTTTATAATTAAAGGCATAAGGTAAAGGGAAGGTTTCGCCATAGCGGTGATTAAAGCGCTCTGCGAAGTTGCGTGCCATCTCTAAATTTTGTTCCTGGTCTTTTCCAACAGGTACTTTCACAGCACGATGAATTAAAATATCGGCCGCTTGTAAAACAGGGTAGGTTAACAATCCTGCATTTACATTTTCGGGTTGCATGCGTACTTTATCTTTAAAACTGGTTGTTTTTTCCAACTCCCCTTTATACGCTAGCATATTTAAATACAAATACAATTCTGCAATTTCAGGAACATCACTTTGCACATACAAGGACACTTTTTCAGGATCCAATCCACAAGCAATATTTTCGGCAACCACTCTTAAAACACTTTCTTGTAAAGTTTTGGTGTCCGGGTGGGTGGTAAGGCTATGCCAGTTGGCTACAAAAAAATAGCAATTGTACTCATCTTGCATACGCACATAATTGCGCATGGCACCAAAATAGTTTCCCAAATGTAAGAAGCCCGTAGGGCGGATTCCGCTCAATACAATTTCCTTTTCCATAGCTTTGCGAAGATAATGAAACAAGACTCCATTTTTTGCTATCTTTTTGGGATATTTGTACCCAATTCAAAAAAAATATTTTGAGCCTAGCAACGCTTTTACAAAGTCCCATCGAATACCTAAAAGGGGTAGGCCCTTTAAGGGCCGATATGCTTAAAAAAGAGCTGAATTTGTATACGTTTGGCGACCTTTTACATCATTTTCCGCACAGACATATCGATAAGACTCAAGTGACCCCCATTGGTCAAGTGAACCCAGAAATGGACTTTGTGCAGGTAAAAGGCGTTCTTCAGGGGATAGATATTATTGGAGAAAAGCGTTCCAAAAGAATGGTAACTCAGTTAAAGGATAGTACCGGTCAAATTGAATTGGCATGGTTTCAGGGCATTAATTGGGTGCAAAAGAGTATCGTAGAAGGACAGGCTTATTTGGTTTTTGGAAGGGTTAGTTTTTTTAATGGCCGCGCGCAAATTGTACATCCCGAGATGGAACCTTATGTAGCCGCAACGGCTGGTCAAAAATCTTTGTTGGAACCAGTGTATCCTTCCACCGAAAAATTAAAAGCGCGAGGATTAAATGGGAAGCAGCTAGGTAAGTTAACGCAAACATTATTTCAGCAAATTAGTGAAAGAGATTTACCTGAAAATTTACCTGCACATTTATTAAAAGACAGGATGGGCAGATGGGAAGCGTATAGGCAAATTCACTATCCCAATTCACAAGCGCAATACCAGAAAGCCTTGTCTCGGTTGATTTTTGAAGAATTGTTTATTGCGCAAGTGCGTTTGAATTTAATTAAAATAGACAGGCATAAAAATAGTAAAGGGCATAGATTTGAAATTGTAGGTGACCATTTTAATACTTTTTATAATAATCATTTACCATTTGAATTAACCGGAGCACAAAAGCGCGTAATTAAGGAAATTAGACAGGACACGGCGCGCGGTTTTCAAATGAATCGTTTATTACAAGGGGATGTGGGAAGTGGGAAAACCATGATTGCTTTACTGGCCATGTTAATAGCGGCGGACAATGGATTTCAAAGTTGTATGATGGCACCTACCGAAATTTTAGCACAACAACACTATGCGAGCTTGAGTGAACTACTAAAGGAGATGCCATTAGAAGTTGCCCTGTTAACGGGTAGCACCAAAACCGCAGAACGCAGAAGAATTTTACAAGGACTTATGGATGATACCATTCATTTTGTGGTAGGTACGCATGCGATTATTGAAGAAGTAGTGCAATTTAAAAATTTAGGATTGGCCGTAATCGACGAGCAACATCGATTTGGTGTGGCGCAACGCGCGCAGCTCTGGAAAAAATCAAAAATACCACCGCATGTATTGGTGATGACGGCAACGCCTATTCCTAGAACCCTTGCCATGACTGCCTTTGGTGATTTGGATTACAGTGTCATGGACGAACTGCCACCGGGAAGACAGCCTATAAAAACAGTACATCGTTATGAAACTTCTCGCGCGAGTGTGATGGATTTTGTGAAAACAGAAATTACCAAAGGCCGTCAAGCTTATTATGTATATCCTTTAATTGAAGAGAGTGAAAAAATGAGTTACGAGGATTTAATGCAAGGCTATGAGCAAGTAAAAAGTTTCTTCCCGGAACCCAAGTATAAAATTAGCATGGTCCATGGCAAACAAAAAAGTATCGAGAAAAATACCAATATGCAAAGATTCATTACGGGCGATACACATATATTAGTGGGTACTACCGTGATTGAAGTGGGGGTGAATGTGCCCAATGCAAGTGTGATGGTGATAGAAAGTGCAGAGAAATTTGGTTTGTCACAATTGCACCAATTAAGAGGCCGTGTGGGAAGAGGCTCGGAACAGAGTTATTGTATTTTATTAAGTAGTGTGAAAGCAAGTAGGGAAGCAAAGAATAGATTAAAAATTATGTGTGACACCAACGATGGTTTTGTGATTGCCGAAAAGGATTTAGAATTAAGAGGTCCTGGGGATATAGACGGTACCAGACAAAGTGGGGCACTCAATTTTAGGTTGGCTAATATTATTAATGATAGACAAACCTTAGAGGAGGCTAAAAATGAAGCCTACGCCATTTGCGAAAAGGATCCAAACCTATCTGCCCCCGAAAATGCGCCCACAAGGGCTTTTTTACAGTCCCAAAAGACCAAAATAGGCTGGGGTAAGATTGCATAAATCAGCTACTTTTTTAAGTATCTTGCAGGCATAGTCAAATTAAATCGCATGAAATATTTACCATTAGATTCAAAAATATTTATTCAAAATAGAAAACGTTTTGTATCCAAGATGCAAAAAAACAGTATTGCTATTTTTGTAAGCAATGACGAGTTTCCAAGCAATGGAGATGCATTACATGGTTTTGTACAAAACAGTGATTTATATTGGTTGTCGGGAATTGAACAAGAGGGAACCATGGTTATTTTATTTCCAGACAATCCCGATCCTAAGTATAGAGAAGTGTTGGTGCTGGTGCGCCCAAAGAAATTAAAAGAAATCTGGGATGGGAAGCGTTTTAGGGCCAATGAAGCAACCAGCATTTCGGGTATGACTACCATTGTATGGGAGGATGTGTTGGATGGTATGTTACAACAATGGATTCATTTAGCGGATGCCATTTATTTAGACTCCAACGAGAACGACCGTAAAAATAATTTAGTGCGCAGTGCAGAATATAGGTTCATTGACCAAATGAAATCGCGTTACCCATTGCATCCATATTTACGTGCGGCTAAAATATTAAAAGATTTACGCGGTATTAAAACAAAAGAAGAAGTAGTGGTGATTCAAAAGGCTATTGATATTACCGAAGTGGCATTTAGAAGATTATTGCAATTTATTAAGCCAGGTGTTTTTGAATATGAAATAGAAGCTGAAATTTATCATTCATTTTTATCTCAGAGAGCTACTGGTGTTGCGTATCATAGTATTATCGCAAGTGGGGACAATGCGCGTACCTTGCATTATGTTAGTAATAACAATGTGTGCAAGGATGGTGAATTAATCTTAATGGATTTTGGCGCGGCTTATGGCGGATACAATGCCGACCTCACGAGAACCGTTCCTGTCAATGGTAAGTTTACCAAGCGTCAAAAAGAAGTGTACAATGCTTGTTTGCATTTACATGATTATGCAAAATCTATTTTAAAGCCAGGTATTTCTATTGTAAAGTATACCGACAAAGTTGGGGAAGAAGCCACCAAACAATTTTTGAAAATTGGATTGTTAAATAAAACAGATATTAAAAACGAAGACCCCAACAATCCTGCGTATCGTAAATATTTATACCATGGTATTTCGCATCACTTAGGTATTGATGTACATGATTTAGGTACTAGAACCGCTCCTATTGAAGCAGGCATGGTATTTACCGTGGAGCCTGGCATTTATATAAAAGAAGAAGGGATGGGTGTTCGTATCGAAAATAATGTGTGGATTACGAAAACAGGCAATCAGGATTTATTTAAAAATATTCCAAACAAAGCAGAAGAAATTGAAGCTTTAATGCGTCGCAAGAAATAACACATGAAAAAACAAATCCCGAATTTAATAACCCTGCTTAATTTGTTTTTTGGATGTTTGGCAATTATGTCGGCATTTGAAGCGGGTGCGATGTTTTCAATGGATGATACCGGGGGTGTAATTATTGAAATTCCAGCAAAATTATTTTATGCAAGTTTATATATAGGTTTAGCAGGTTTGATGGATTTCTTTGATGGCTTTGCTGCAAGGATATTAAAAGTGTCCTCCGACATGGGCAAGCAATTAGATTCTTTAGCCGATGTGGTAAGTTTTGGCGTGGCACCTGCATTTATTGTATTGCAGTTTTTGAGATTGTCATTAGCAACCGATGTAAATGCTTTATCACAAAATTCTATTTGGTTATTCGGCGCATTTATAATTCCAATGGCGGGCGCCTACCGTTTGGCCAGATTTAATATTGACACAGAACAAACTACTTATTTCAAAGGAGTGCCAATACCTATGATTGGGTTACTCACTGCGGCATTCCCTTTAATTTATTGGCAATCTCCTTCGCCAATATTATCTAAAATGCTATTAAGCCCACTTTTCTGGTACGCCTATATCTTACTCGTTTCCTTTTTAATGGTGATGAAACTTCCTATGTTAGCGCTAAAAGGGCTTGGAAATAAGAAGCAATTAATCCTCCCATTATTACTCGTAGTGCTAGAAGTGTTGGTAACGGCCTTTTTTTATAGATGGTTAGCCATTCCATTTGGCTTTATTGGCTATTGCTTAGTATCTTTGTTCTACCAAAAAAAAATTACTCAATAAGAAAACAAATTCTATGTTATTTCAAGTTCAAATCAAAGTAATGCCATTAAAAGATTTATTAGATCCTCAAGGTAAAGCCGTTTTAGGAGGCTTACACAATTTAGGAATGAATGGTGTGCAGGATGTAAGAGTAGGTAAGCATATTACTTTGCAAATTGAAGCTGCTGACGAAGCTGCTGCAAGAGCAGTGGCAGAAGAGGCTAGTAAACAATTATTAGCGAATGCAGTAATGGAGTATTTTGAAATTGAATTCGTAAAAGCGTAAACGCTTATTCATACCCTTAAGATATGTTGTATTTAGTGCCTACCCCAATTGGGAATTTGAAAGATTTTACCTTTAGGGCAGTGGAGGTTCTACAAGCGGTGGACTTTATTTTATGTGAGGACACCCGCACTTCTTCTAAATTATTACAACACTACAAAATTCAAAAACCATTAACACCTTATCATCAACACAATGAGCATAAGGTAGTGGATCATTTGGTGCAACAATTATTAGCTGGGAAAAATATTGCTATTATTACCGATGCGGGAAGTCCAGGCATTTCGGATCCTGCTTTTTTATTAGTGCGTGCTTGCAAAGCAGCGGGGGTGGAAGTTATCAGTTTACCAGGAGCCACTGCATTTGTACCTGCTTTAACCAATAGTGGATTGCCTGCGAGCAGATTTACTTTTGAAGGATTTATTCCTTTAAAGAAAGGAAAGAAAACTTTAATGGAGTCCTTGGTGAATGAAGAGCGTACCATGATTTTTTATGAAAGCCCAATGCGGTTGGTCAAAACCTTGGAATTATTTGCCAGTTATTTTGGGGGAGATCGCAAAGCTGCAGTGAGCCGAGAACTTACCAAAATGTTTGAAGAAAATACCACCGATACCTTGGATAATTTAATCCTTCATTATACAGCCAAGCAGGTAAAAGGGGAAATTGTGATTGTGGTGGAAGGGAAGGAATAGATTCATTCCAGTTTTATCCTATTATAAAAGTTAGTTGGTTCGCTACCCTTTTTATCTTAAATTTAGTTTTGTTTTAAACTTTAATTTGATTCTTATAATAGGGTCATTAAACCATTATATATGTTAAATAAAATAGCATCCTTGTTGACATTATTTGTAATGTCTGTATTATTTTCAAATGCCCAAGCCGATCGTTGGCAGCAACACATTAATTACAATATTAAAGCTGCATTGGATGTAAATACCAATATGGTGAAGGGTACCGAAGAGATTGTGTATGATAACAATAGTACCGACACTTTAACAAAAGTATATTTCCATTTATACTGGAATGCTTTTCAGCCGAACTCAGTAATGGATATTCGTAGCCGAGAATTAGGCAAAAATACCATGACCAACCGCAGAGGGGATGCGGTAAAGGATTGGGATGCACGTGTGACAGATAGAATCGAAAAATTAAGTCCTAGTGAAATTGGATATCAAAGAGTAAGCTCAATTATGATAAATGGTAGAGCCCAAAAATTAATTGAACACGAAACTATTTTAGAAGTGCAATTAACGCAAGCTATTGCACCAAAATCTTCAGTTAAAATGAATTTGGTTTTTGAAGCACAAGTACCAAAACAAATTAGAAGATCGGGTAGAGATAATGCGGAAGGGGTGCGCTATTCTATGAGCCAGTGGTATCCTAAAATGGTAGAATATGATTACCAAGGATGGAACACCAATCCTTATATAGCACGTGAATTTTATGGGGTGTGGGGTAACTACGATGTGACTTTACAATTAGATCAAAACTATATGGTGGCCGCAACCGGTGTGTTGCAAAACCCAACTGCAACAGCCAATACACAAGGTGTAAAAGCTTGGAACTTTAAAGGAAATAATATCCATGATTTTGTTTGGGCTGCTGATAATAAATTTAAGCACTTGTCAAAAGAAGTGAGAAAAGGTTTAACCCTTAATGTATATTATAAGGAGAAGGATGCGAGAGCCGACAGCGCATGGGCGAACGTTTTATGGGCTGCAGAAAAAATGTTGCCGTACATGGAAAAGAAATTTGGTCCTTATCCATACCCACAGTATTCTTTTATACAAGGGGGTGATGGTGGTATGGAATATGCCATGGCTACTTTGTTAAAAGGACCAGGATTGGGAACGGTGTTTCATGAGTGGATGCATAGTTGGTATCAGCATATATTAGGTACCAACGAAAGTTTATTTCCTTGGATGGATGAAGGATTTACGAGTTATGCCGAAGAAGCAGTTTCTTATGAATACAACCAAACCTTTGGACCTAATTCTCCCTTTATAAGTGCAAGAGAAAAAGCACAAATGATGGCAAATAGTGAAAAAGCGAAGACGCAATTACCCTTGGTGCAGGCTGCTAATTATATGGGTTATTTAGGATTGGCAAAAAGTGGTTTAGAAGAACCCATGAGCACGCACTCGGATCATTTTAATACCAATTATGCATACAGTAGTGCCGCTTACAGTAAAGGAGGAACCTTCCTGGGTTTCTTAGGGTATATTATTGGAGATTCAGTACGCGATAAAGTATTAATAAATTACTACAACACTTGGAAATTTAAACATCCTAATGCAAATGATTTTATTCGTGTTGCAGAAAAAACAAGTGGTATTCAATTAGAATGGTTTAAAGAATATTGGGTGAACAGCACCAAGACCGTTGATTTTGGTTTAAATGATATTCAAGCTACACCAACAGGAGCCATTATTAGTTTACAACGCCTAGGAAAAATGCCTGCGCCATTGGAAGTATTAATTACCTACAAGGACGGAAGTAGTGAATTGCATTATATTCCATTGGATTTAATGTTAGCGAATAAAGTAGCAGAAGGCAATGGCAATAGAATAGTGCATCCTGAATGTAAATGGGTACAACCTACCTATACTTTTGAAACCACGAAGCCATTAAGCGCATTAAAGTCCATTGAAATTGATCCAAGCTATCGATTACCAGATGTAAATAGAAGTAATAATAAATTAGAGATACCTAATTAAAAGTTTGCTTTATAAGCAGAAGAAATAGATAAAATTTGAATGAACTTCGAAACATAGCGTTAAGAAAATAGAATTTTACATCGTTAAAAAATTGTGCATGTCTGAGCGAAGCGAGTTCACAATTTTAGATGTCAAATTCTATTTTTAGCGTTAAATGTTGAGCAGTAAATGAAAATTTTCATCTATTTCTTCACTTGAATTATGTACTTCTCTTTAAAATACTCCTCCTGGAAAATATCAAAAATGGACATCATTTTAGGACGCACCCCGCTTTCAAAAATTTCTTGATGCAAATCGCCGCCTTTTAAGCAAATTAAACCGGTTGGTTGATTGGGCTTCTTATTAATAATAGGTCCTGCCCATTTCCATAAATCCTTTAAAGGGGCCACGGCGCGGCTAATGGCGTAATCAAATTTCTTATTTTTGATTTCTTCTACGCGCGTGTGTTGTGTTTTGATATTTTTAATACCCACCATTTCACAAACAGCATCCACTACTTTTAGTTTCTTAGCAATACTATCTACTGCCAAGAATTGCACTTCTGGAAAAAATATAGCCATGGGTACGCAGGGGAATCCGCCACCGCAACCTATATCAATCACCTGAGTACCTTTTTCCCATTCTGCAATAGCTGCAATGCTTAATGAATGCAATACATGGTGTAAATAAAGTTGATCAATGTCCTTTCGGGAAATCACATTTATTTGACTATTCCATTCGGTGTACGCCGCTTCTAATCCAGCCAATTGTGTTAATTGGCCAGGGGTAAAATCGGCAAAGTATTTGGTAATTAACTCCAATTTTTGTTCGGTGCTTTCCATACGCTGGGCAAGGTAAATAAATAATAAAAGAAAGACCAGATATCAAAGAATAAATACCATGGCCATAAATCCAATTCGTTTAATTTTTTCATGGTCACTCTTAATACAATCCCTTGAATCAAAAAGCGCGCTCCCCATATACTTGCTATTAATATATACTGCCTGGTAAAAACTAAAGCAGTAATTAAAATAGGGTATATTAAAAATTGACTAAATGCATATAATGCTAATAAAAAAGCGTGGTGAGTTTTATAATATTTACTAGTGGTATAGTGTCTATATTTTTGCGTCATCCATTCGTTAAAGCTAGTTTTAGGTTCACTCAAAGTATGGGCATCTTTATCTATAACAATGGCGGTATTTTTTTTATTGGCTACCTGATTAATAAATAAATCATCATCCCCACTAGGCATTTGGTTGATAGAGGAGAAACCTTTGTTTCTAAAAAATACCTCTTTTTTATAAGATAAATTACGACCCACCCCCATATAAGGCATACCTGCTAAAGCATAGGAGAAATATTGTAAAGCCGTTTGAAAAGTCTCAAAACGAATGAGCTTATTTAAAAAACCAGGCTTCTTTTTATACGCACCATAGCCTAATACAATTTCAATATCATCGTTATAGCCATCCTGCATTAATTGCATCCAGTTTTCACTTGCTGGCACACAGTCTGCATCGGTTAATAATAAGGTTTCATTTTTAGCTGATTTAATCCCCATGGACAAAGGAAATTTTTTCCCATTAATCATTTTGGCGTCCTGAGATAGGGTAACAATATTTAAATTTTTAAATGACTTTCTAAACTCTTCCAATAAATACCTGGATTCGTCTTCCGAATTATCGTTTACTAAAACAATTTCATGGGTGGTACTATATTGTTGAACCAACACACCTGGTAAAAAATTGGCTAAGTTTTCGGCTTCGTCACGTGCACAAATCACCACCGAAATAGGGTGTTCTACATTCACTGCTTTTTTTGGCTTCTTATAAATTGCCAGTCTTAGGAAAAAAAATAGATAGTAAAACAACTGAATAGCTATTATGCAAGCAAATGCACCTATCAGGATATTTGATACGGGTAGGTTAGTAATCATAGTACAAAAGTAATACTATTTGACCTTACCTTTGCCTCATGGCTGCATTAGCATTTGAATTAGCATATCAGAGTAAGGTGGGTGCATCCCGCGCAGGAACCATTACCACCGATCATGGGGTTATTCAAACACCCATTTTTATGCCAGTGGGTACCATTGGCTCCGTTAAGGCGGTTACTCAACAACAACTAAAGGCCGATATTCAAGCACAAATTATATTGGGTAATACCTACCATCTTTATCTAAGACCTGGCACCGAAATTTTAGAAGCAGCAGGCGGACTTCATAAATTTATGGGATGGGACCGACCTATGTTAACAGATAGTGGGGGGTATCAAGTTTTTTCATTGGCCAACAATCGAAAAATTAAACCGGAGGGGGTTGTTTTTCAATCGCATATCGATGGTAGTAAACATTTGTTTAGTCCTGAAAAAGTAATGGACATTCAACGAAGCATTGGTGGAGATATTATAATGGCATTTGACGAATGTCCACCCATACCTAGTACTTATGAGTATGTAAGAAAGAGCATGGACTTAACCCATGTATGGTTAGATAAATGTTTTAATCGTTTAGCCGAAACGCCGGACTTGTATGGGCATACACAAAATTTATTCCCTATTGTGCAGGGCGGTTTAAATAAGGATTTAAGAAAAGCTTCTTGTGAATATATTAGTTCCAAAAATGCGGTAGGCAATGCTATTGGAGGTTTAAGTGTAGGAGAGACCGAGGAAGAAATGTATGAATTTACGGCACATTGTTGTGCACATTTACCAGTGGACAAACCTCGTTATTTAATGGGGGTAGGGACACCTTGGAATATTTTAGAAGCCATTGACTTAGGCATAGATATGTTTGATTGTGTGATGCCAACGCGCAATGGTCGCAATGGCATGGTATTTACTTCCCAAGGAGTGATAAATATCAAGAATAAGAAATGGGAGAAAGACTTTTCACCATTGGATCCAGGTATACCTAATGAGTTAAGTCAATATTATACAAAGGCCTATATGCGTCATTTGTTTGTGGCGGATGAAATTTTAGGATTACAATTAGCGAGTATTCAAAATTTATCCTTTTATTTATGGTTGGTAGGCGAAGCCAGAAAACATATTATAGCAGGGGATTACAGTAGTTGGAAAGTAGACATGGTTCAACAAGTAAAAACGAGATTGTAAATTTAATAGCGTGAAAAAATTAGACTGGTATATATTAAAAAAGTTTTTGAGGGTTTTCTTCTTCTCTATTTTTTTATTTGCAGTCATTGCAGTTGTTATTGATGTAAGTGAAAAAACGGATGACTTTGTGCGCTCTGGTTTATCTGGTCCAGAAATATTTACACACTATTATATTGGATTTATACCACACATTATTGCGCTCCTCTTCCCACTATTTGTATTTATAGCAGTAATATTTTTCACTTCTAAAATGGCGGGTCAAACCGAAATTGTGGCCATCTTAGCAAGTGGAACCACTTATAATAGATGGCTACGTCCTTATTGGATTGGAGGCGTATTATTAGGTTTATTATTATGGGTTTCTAATCAATGGATTGTTCCCAAAGCCAATAATATTAGAGGAAGTTTTGAAGCCGCCTATGTAGACGCACACTCTA
>Ga0114974_10002612_pt1 | contig 13824 bp, 7 predicted proteins | sample S_130206_EF_Meta_FD_87318 | JGI IMG/M metagenome (GOLD analysis project Ga0114974, IMG submission 87318) | Freshwater microbial communities from Lake Simoncouche, Canada to study carbon cycling - S_130206_EF_MetaG | ecosystem: Environmental > Aquatic > Freshwater > Lake | place: Lake...
CGGCAATACGATGCCAGTTCCCATCAAATACTACGCAGCGCATACAGGGCGCTGGGGTGGATACGACAAGATCAATCTGCAGAACCTCCCTTCTCGCGGAAAGAACGCGAAGGTATTGAAGCAGTGCCTGATCGCGCCAGAGGGATACACCATCGTGCAGGCTGACTCGGCACAGATCGAAGCGCGTGTACTGGCATGGTTGGCCGAGCAGAACGATCTGGTCAAAGCCTTCGCAGATGGGCAGGACGTTTACCGCCAGATGGCCTCGAAGATTTACGTGACGCCAGTGGATTGGGTAACCGATGCGCAACGCTTCATTGGAAAAACCGTGATACTCGGTGCGGGATATGGCATGGGGGCGGTTAAGTTCCGCGATCAGTTGAAGGGCTACGGTGTGGCGCTGACAGAAGAGGAGTGTACCGGGATTATCCGAGCATACCGTGAGGCGAGCCCCGCAATCACCGGGCTGTGGCGCCATGCGCAGACCGCGCTACACGGACTCTACTACAAGGACATATACGCGTTGGGTCGGCGTGGAGTGTTGCAAGTGGTTCCGGACGAACAGGCTATCCGGTTGCCTTCTGGCCTACTGATGCGGTACAGCGATTTGAAAGCCGCAGTGAGTCCTGATAGCGCATCGCCGGAGTTCAGCTATAAAACTCGCGAGGGCCGAGTGAAGATATACGGGGGGAAAATTATTGAGAATGTGTGTCAGGGAATTGCACGGTGCATCATAGCGGATCAGATGCTGGAGATTGCCAAGCGGTATAGGGTATTGCTAACTGTACATGACTCTGTAGTATGCTGCGTACGAGACGATGAAGTCGAGGTGGCCGCGAGCTACATCGACGCCTGTATGCGTTACATACCGGACTGGGCCAAAGGGCTTCCAGTTCGCGGTGACGTTGAGATCGGGAAGAACTACGGAGCTTGTACAAAGTGGAAACCAAAAACCCTGTCTGGTCCTTCAGCAGCATAAAGACGTTTATCCAGTGTCCCAAGAAGTACTTTCACCTGAAGGTGAAAAAAGATTACGAAGAAAATTTCGCTACTGACGCCATCCTGTATGGCAACGAGTTTCACAAAGCTGCTGAAGATTATGTGAAAGGCGTAGTCGATGCGGTGGACCCGCGGTTTGAGTACGCTGCGGAAATGTTGGCCAAGCTGAAAGCAATGCCCGGCGAGAAACTATGTGAGCACAAGATGGGGCTAACACCAAATCTTGAGCCATGTGGTTTCTACGCCGAGGACGTATGGTACCGAGGTATTGCCGACTTGATTGTGATCGACACGACTCGTGGCGTGGCCAAGATATTTGATTACAAGACAGGGAAGTCAGCGAAGTACGCTGACAAAGGTCAGTTGGAGTTGATGGCGCTGTGTGTGTTCGCGCATTTTCCGGACATAAAGACAGTGAAGGCAGGGCTGTTGTTCGTGGTGTGTAACGTAGTCGTGCGCGAAGACTACTCGGTAAATAACACTGCGGAGCTTTGGAAGAAGTGGGGGCAAGAGTACGGGGCGTTGCAGAAGGCGTACAACAACAGCGTCTGGAACCCTCGCCCCACGGGGCTGTGTAAAGCGCATTGTGTAGTGCTGGAATGTCCACATAACGGGAAACGATAGAGGAGGCTGACATGCCATACGTGAATAAACCAAGACCGTACAAACATGAGTACGAGATGCAAAAAAGCCGGGACGAGCATGCGGATCGTATGGAGCGCCAGCGCGCTCGACGCGCCGTAGATAAGACTGGGAAAGACGCAAACGGAAACGGTAAAGCCGACCGCCGCGAAGGAAAGGACGTAAGCCACACCAAGGCGTTAAGCCGGGGCGGCAGCAACAAGGACGGGTACAAAATTGAAAGCGTGCATGCCAACCGCGCACGCAACTACAAGAAGAAAAAATAACCTATGAAAGTAATCGACAACCGGGGGCTACTCTTCAAAGTGAGAGACCCCAACAGGATCACTGCGGCTATTCCTACAAGCCGACAAGTAAGTAGCAACGAAGTGTTAGTGAAGTGGGGGATAGACGAAGCAAGAGTGTTGCGCAACATGAACCTCAAGGATGTACAGTCACCGATCATGGGGCGGTACAACTGGCCCGGAAAGTACAGGCCATTTGAACACCAGAAGCTGACCGCGTCGTTTCTCACCATGAACCGCAAAGCGTTTTGTTTTAACGAGCAAGGCACGGGAAAAACAGCATCGGCGATATGGGCGGCGGATTTCCTGATGCGGGAGAAAGTAATTAGACGGGCGCTCATCATCTGCCCTCTGTCCATCATGGACTCCGCATGGCGCGCTGACTTGTTCACGTTCGCTATGCACCGCACCGTGGATATTGCGTATGGCAACAAAGACAAGCGCCGGGAGATCATCCGTGGTGGCGCAGACTTCGTGGTCATTAACTACGATGGCGTAGAGATAGTGGAAGAGCAAATAAAGATGGGTGGTTTCGACCTCGTCATCGTTGACGAGGCAACGCACTACAAGAACGCGCAGTCCAAACGATGGAAGACGTTGTATGAGATAGTCGATTCCAACACATGGTTGTGGATGATGACCGGGACACCAGCCGCGCAGTCGCCACTGGACGCATTCGGGTTAGCGAAAATGGTGGGGTCAAAAGAAGTGCCGCGCTACTTCTCAGGGTGGCGCGAGATGGTGATGATGAAGATATCCAACTTCAAATGGGTGGCTAAACCAGCGGCGATAAACTATGTGCACAACGCCCTACAACCTGCGATACGGTTCACCAAAGAACAGTGCCTTGACCTACCAGAAATGACTTACGTCAAACGTGAAGTAGAACTTACGGCGCAACAGAAACGGTTTTACAAAGCTGTTCGCGACAAGATGATGACCGTGGCGGCAGGAGAGCAAGTGACAGCGGTGAACGCCGCTGTGGTGATGAACAAGCTGCTACAAATTTCATCCGGGGCTGTCTACGCCGACAGTGGTGAGGTGGTGGAGTTCGACATCAAGAATCGGTACAAGGTTCTGTGCGAGGTCATCGACGAGTCCAGTCAGAAGGTGCTCGTGTTCGTATCGTTCAAACATGCGATACAGGTACTGTCGGAACAGCTTACGAAAGATGGAATAACGAACGGCGTTATTGCTGGTGACGTGTCGGTAAACAAACGCACGGAGCTGTTTCAGCAATTTCAAACCGCCGACGCACCGCGGGTACTAATCATTCAGCCGCAAGCGGCTGCGCACGGTGTGACGCTGACTGCTGCCAACACCATCGTTTGGTGGGGGCCGGTAGCATCGTTGGAGACATACGCACAAGCGAACGCTCGTGTGCACCGCCACGGACAGCGGCACCCATGTACTGTGGTGCAGTTGCAAGGATCGCCAGTAGAGAAACGTGTGTACAAGATGTTGGACGAACGCATTGACGTGCACACGAAAATAGTTGATTTGTACAACGAAGTGCTTGAAACATAGATCGCTGCATACATATACTACTAGCCCCAAACAAAAACAAAAGGACAGTGCAATGACAAACCAAACAGAAGCCGAGACAATCGGTTTAGATAAACTCGTCTCCACGTACGTGAAACTCCGAGACAAGAAAGCTGAGATACGCAAAGAGTGGGAGGCGGAAGAAGCCGAGCTTGATGCGAAGCTGAACATCGTGAAGGACGCGCTACTCGAACACTGCAAGACCACGGGTGCCGAATCTGTTCGCACTGCAGAAGGTACTTTCTACCGGTCGGTTAAATCCAAGTACTGGACTTCCGACTGGGAATCTATGAACAACTTTATCTTCGAGAACAACGCGCTTGATTTGCTGGAGAAACGACTCCACCAGACAAACATGCGCAGTTTTTTGGCGGAGCACCCCGACAAGCTGCCACCGGGGCTTAATGTGGATAGCGAATACACCATCACCGTACGGAGGAAGTAATGACTCAAACCGAAGCGTTCGTCCCCATCGACAAACTGGCAGAACACCTGCACGTCCGGGTATCCACTGTGCGCCAGTGGGTAAAAAATGGCACCGTACCGCGCCATACATATTTGAAGATAGGTAACACCTACCGGTTCCACATCTCGGCTGTTGTGCAAGCACTACAGGTACTGTCCCGCGAAGCCAGCCTTGCTGATGACGCGCCGGTCCCAGCAGATGTTGACCCAAACATGCCTGTGCAGCTTGAACTTGATTTTGGCCCTGACAACAACGACCTCTAAGGAAAATAACTATGAGTAATATCGCGCTTCAGAAAGACATGCCAGAAAGCTACCGTGAACTGCTTTCGCAGCTTGAACCAGAAACCAACCTTACAGGTGGAGAGTTCAACTCTACTTCCCGCATCAGCATTCGCGGTGGGGTGTTTCGCAAAGTAGTGAACGGCAAAGAGATTGCCGAACTGGAAGAACGCAAACTTCTCACTGTAGTGGTAAAAGCCGCACCGATCTCCCGCATGTTTTTCGCAGGGCAGTACGTTGCTGGTGAATCGAATCCACCTACCTGCTGGTCCATCGACACCGCTGGTGGCCGTCCTGCTACAGAAGTTATCGCATCTGACAGACAGTCCGCTGCATGCTTTGATTGCCCGCAGAACGTCAAGGGTTCCGGCCAAGGGGAGACACGCGCTTGCCGCTACCGTCAACGTGTTGCGCTCATGCTTGCTGATGAGAACGGAGTGATTACATCCAACACGGTGTACCAGCTTGATCTCCCTGCCACCAGCATTTTCGGTGATGACCCTAAGCGTATGGCGATGCAAGCGTACGCTCGGTATCTGAACCAACATCAGACTCCGCTGGCCGCAATACTGACAGAGATTCGGTTCGACACCAACAGCAGCACGCCGAAGCTCTGCTTCAAACCAGTACGTCCACTACAAGAAGACGAGCTGATGATGGCCATTTACGCGCAGAAGGACCCAGAGACAGCGCGTTTGGTTAAGCTGACAGTCAAGCAGAAAGAAGTTGCGCCTGCGTTAGCTGCGCCGAAAGCCTCCGCTCCGGTTCAACCGAAAGCGCCACCGAAAGCCGCACCAGCAACACCGAGTATGTTCGACGTACCGGGAGACGAAGAAGCTCCTGAACCTAAAGTACGCGAGAGTAAAAAGAAGCCCGCTGCCCCGGTAACTGCGGCTAACCTGTCCAGTTTGCTGGATGAGTTTGACGACGCGTAGTGCAACACTCGGCATAAACATAGGGGGGCACGACCCCCCTTTCTCTCTAGCGATGCGGCGATTATGGATGCTAAAAAGTTTCTTGGCGCCGTGCTGAGTGACCAAGGTTTTTTCTGTGCAGTAGGGATCAAAAACGGACGAACGACTCAGCGGTTCTACCAGACGATTGATAACGTCGTGGAGGCTGCTAACAATTTGGACCACGACGGTTACGACGCATACTTTGCGCTGGCTACATTTGGGGACAACACTTCCCGTAAGGCCGACAACGTACTGCAACTGAAATCGTTGTTTCTTGATCTTGACTGTGGGGAAGGAAAACCTTACCCAACTCAGCACGAGGCTATAAAAGCACTACAAGAATTTTGCAAAACATTGCATGTTCCCAAACCCAGCATGGTCGTAAATTCTGGGCGCGGGGTGCATGTCTACTGGACGCTCGACCGCGGATACGCACGGGACGAGTGGCTCCCTGTGGCCGAAAAATTGAAAGCCGCGTGTGCGCAGGTTGGATTGCACGCAGACCCTGCGGTAACAGCAGACGCTGCGCGTATCTTGCGTATACCGGGGACGCACAACTACAAGGGCACGCCTCCGCATGCGGTATCGGTGTTCCGCGGTACCGACCTTGTGTACAAGCTGCACGAGTTTGCCGAGGCGTTGCCTGAGCATTTCCCTTCCGTAACCAACGTCCGCGAGTACTCTGAAGCCGACAAGCAGGACATGCAGTCGATACTTGGTAACTACACCAAGTCGTTTCGACGACTCATAGAACGTACAGTAAACGGGAGCGGGTGTGCGCAGATTACTCGGGCGATAGAATCACCCAACGAGCTGGGGTACTTACCATGGCTGCATGCGCTATCGATTGCCAAGCACTGTGAAGACGGTAACAAAGCTGCGCATCTGATCTCGAAAGGGTATGACAGATACAACTCAGTCGAGACAGACAAAGTAGTTGCATCAATAACTGCTCCACACTTATGTGCGACATTCGAGAAAGACTACCCAGCGGGGTGCGCAGGTTGTCCGCACAAAGGCAAGATTCGGTCACCGATAAAGCTGTGCATGATGGTGAAAGAGGCTCCGCCAGAAGACAAGTTTGAAGACGAGGAAGACGTGCAGGTGGTTGAAGTACGTGCGTCCTCGTTTGAAGCGGTAGAGGAACTTCCGGACGATATTGATCCAGCCAAGAACGGACTCACTACCGCCCCCGTGACAACCAAGGTATCGATCCCATCATACCCAGCACCGTACTTCCGTGGGGTGAACGGCGGAGTGTACATACGCACGCGGGACAAGGAGGGCAACCCGGAAGAGATCAAGATACACGACACTGACCTGTACATCACCAAGCGGTTGCGCGATCCGGTGCTGGGTCCCTGCTATGTATTTCGGCACCACACCGTCAGGGATGGAGTGCGGGAGTTCACCATCGCTGGGACTAAACTGTCGGGGCGCGATAGCTTTCGTGTGGAGATGGGGATGAACGATGTGTTCATACTGCGCCCTGACCCGTTGATGCTGTACGTCGAGCGGTGGATAGGCCATGTGCAAAACACTCAAACTGCGGTAGAGGTCAAGATTCAGTTTGGGTGGACTGCGGGGGAACGGTCGTTCGTCGTTGGAGGTAGAGAGATATTCGCCAACAGAATTGAATCAAACCCCCCTAGCTCGCGCACACAGCAGTACTTCCAAACTTTTCAGCAGAAGGGCACCGTCGATGGATGGAAACGCATCGCAGAGTTCTTCAACAAGCCCGCGTTCGAGGAGCATCAGTACATGTTTGCCCTGTCGTTTGGGGCCCCGCTTATGATCTTTTCCCCCGGCATATCAGGCAGCATTTACCATTTGAAAAGCTCGGATTCTGGGCACGGGAAGACCACTGGGCAGTGGGGTGGCGCTTCAGTGTGGGGGCACCCGAAATCTTATGTGCTGTCTGGGGCGGACACCGCGAACTCGATATGGAACCGGACGGAGATATACAAGAACATGGCGGTGTATGTCGATGAGTTGTCCAACTACGAGGCTAAAGACCTCAGCGATTTTGCTTACGCTGTGGTGGATGGGCGCCAGAAGAACCGTATGTCTAACTCAGGACAGAACTCAGAGCGGTTACGTGGGGAGATGTGGGCGTTGCTGGTCGGCACATCAGCCAACCAGAGTCTGCTGGAGAAAATAACTGAGTACCGGGCTATCCCAAAAGGAGAAGCCCAGCGTGTACTGGAAGAACGAGCGCGCCCGCTGAAGATGACCCCAGCGGCTGCAACCGAAGGTGCGGAGCTTACCAGACTACTCACTGAGCATTACGGGTTAGTCGGCGATCTGTATATCCAGTACATCTTACAGAACTACGCAGAGGTGCAGTTGACGGTGACCAAGATGTGGGACGACCTCAACAAGCTGGCGCACCTCACTCCACAGAACAGGTACTTCTCATGGCAGGCCGCGTGCACGCTGGCTGGAGCGGTCGTGTTCAAACAGATGGGGCTTATAAACTGGGATGTCAAAAACTTGCGGCAGTGGACCGTGGCGCGTTTGCAGCAATCAAAGGCGGACATAAAGGACATGGACATGGATATAGCGGACATCATCGGGCAGTACTACGCCGACAACGTCCGCGGCATACTGAGGATACATGGCGCAGACGGCAGCTTCGCAGACGATGTCAACAACGCGTTTGTCAGCCCTGACGCTATGCCTATCAACAAGTGGGTAGGACGCCATGAGTTCAACAACCGCAAGCTGTATCTACTACCAAGCCCGTTCAAAACTTGGTGCACCCGGCAGCAGCTCGATTTTGCATCAGTCAAAGACAGGCTCAAGACCGAGTTCGGCGCCAAGACCGTAAAGTTGCGCTTGGGCCGCGGCACCAAGATCAATCTGCCTTTGCAGCATGTGATAGAGCTGACATGGGATGACGGTAGTCCCAACGACTCGGGAGTGGGAGTGGGAGTAGACGTAGTGGTGTGATACAATGTACGCGCACTTTCCTAGAGAGTTTTACCCCCCGCCCTCGGGGGGTTTTTTTATTCGAAAAACTCACTCTCGTCCAAATCTTCCAACTGCCTGCGCATCACTACCGCACGCCGCTGCGGGCTGATCGTGACACCATTGAACATGCGAGTTACTTCGTCTGTGACCTTGTGCTGGCGCAACGATCTCTTCTTCGTGTCCTCAGTAATACGGATTTCAGGGTGGCGTTGGCTGAATTCAGCAATCGCTTCTTCGATCTCCAGCAGCTCGTCGAAGTCGTTCTCCCGTATTGCCATGTACCGCTGGCGTAGCAGCTTGGTACGGTTTTCGTTGAGCACCCGGTCTACGCGCTTGTCTCTGGCGTTGATCTCCAATTGCTTGGTGTAGCCCGTGGGCGCAAAGCCCAAAGTCTGCCCAAGTAGTGTACCGAACCCAAGGTCTTCGGTAATCGGATCGCCCCGCAGTGTGGTGGCTCCCTCGGTGCCGTACCGCGTCGCCTTCATTACGTTGGCCACGGCGCTTGGCATCATCTTTTCCATACCGCGGTATATCTCGCCCTCCATCAGCAGCGGTAGACCACTGTCGAGCATGCGTTGAGCGATACCCACAATCGGTCCCCCAGCGAGTTCTATAGCTTGCATCGTCAGGCTCTCTTCTTCCGCGTTTGGCAATGACCGGAAAATGAGATTGGACATCCCGATACGGGGGGCTATGTCCAAGCCGGTGGCTTCGTTGAGTAACCCTGAGTACCACCCCTCACCGAAGAACGATGCGGCGATACTGTCGGCGTCCTCGTCCTCATCATCCAGCAAGAACAGGTTAGCCAATGTAGTGACAACCCCGTACAGCGGTAAGCCCTGCACCCCAGCAAAGATACCGGACATGCCGAACAACCCGATGAGCTGTTTTTTGGCTTGCTTACGTACTGTAGGGTCTGCGTCTTTCAGCGCCTGCTTCGCCATCTGGAACTGCATGTACATCATCGAGATGCCGAACCGCTTATACATCAGCAGGACGCTGCCCAGACTGTTCTGGGCAATCTTAGGAGCAGTCTCCAACATCGAGCCGCTGTTCGTGTGCTCAGTCTCGAGGATGGCTTCCTGCGCTGCCGCCATATAGTCTTCGTCGGTGAGCTTCTTACCACCTTTGGACTTGGCGTTCAGTATCAGGTCATAGGTAGCTTTCATTGTGATCTGGCGGGTAAGACGCTCACCTTGGTGAAACGCGTAGCCCATGACCGAATTGACTTTGTCAGTGGTCGAGCTAGTTGCAGTGTTCAACTCCAACAGGTCCGCGATAGTAGAGGCGTTGGCCACGCCCTGTTGGTTCATAATATCCACCAACACTTTGTTGCGCCGCAGTTCCTCGTCTCCCAGCTTCTTGAACGACTCAGGCACTGAGGCAGGATCGGAGAAGTCGATGTTGGTGAAAGACGGGCCATCAATTTCTAACCCCCCTTCAACCCCGGTGAACGTGTTCAGTTTGCGCCGTATGCCCGTGGACATGTACAGCTTGCGGGCGCGGTTCATTGCCTTAAAGGTATCCCCGTACCCGTATTTGCCGGACAGGTATGGGTACACCGCCATTGGTAACGTAAACAAGTTAACAAAGGCCGACGATAGGTTGAGACCAAGAGTCATGGCGAAGCCGAGCGATTTTACTGTCCGCGCCCATGGGGCCAGCGAAGGGCTGCGAGCGAAGTCGGCATAGTCTTTCGCGTGGTTGGCGATCTCCTCTGCGTATTCTTCGTCTGCGGACCCTCGTTTCTTGTTAGCCAATTCGGTCAGGTTGTTCTTGATCTTGTTGAACGGAGCGTCAAACTCAAGGTTGGACACTTGCCCCATAAACGCTGGCATACGCTCACGGAATACCAACAACGCGTCGTGCTCTGCACCTAGTATATTTTTGCGGCGTTTGAACGCCCGGAACAGCGAACGCTCCGGCATAGAGTCCAACAGCGCATCCAGTACTACCCCTTCCAATTCGGCTTGACCCTTAGCCGCAGCACTACCAGCGATTCTTACTTCCGCATCACCACCACCTGCGTCTTTGACTTTTTTCTCCGCAGCGGCCACATAGGTAGCTGCTTTCTTGCGTACAGTACCCAACAGGTTGTAAGCGAACTGAGGGTCCACAGTTCCGGTGCGCTGGCGTTTAGCTGCATCAGGACGAGCCGCTTCCCCTATGTTCTGTACTGTCTTGTCTTGCTCCAATTCGCGCCGCGCCCGAGCGCGCTCTTCACGAGTTGGAAATGCTTCTTTGTACAGCTCAAGATTCCCTGTGTCAGGGTCTTTGGCTTCGTAGGTCAGCCAGTAGTCGCCCTTACGGTACAACGGGAAGTACGGCTCGATGGATTCTTTGTCCAACAGCTCATACAGAATCTTATCCTTGTACGTCTGTTTCAGGTCTTTGTTGGCCTCAATAGAGTCTATGCGCTTGAGCAATGTTTTACGCAAATCTGTAAACGCCTCGCTGTAAGCGTCCCGCAAGGCTTCGTAGGCGCCTTGAGCGGACTTGTCCATCTTCCGCCATTTGGTTTGTAATTTGTCATACGCTTCCAGTACCCCTTTGCTTGGGTTATAGGGGCGGGTTTGAAGCGTTTTGTCTTCGGCACGAACCTTGTTCATTGCCGCATTACGCTCGTCGGCGGTCTTGTATGATTGTGAGCGGAAGTCGGTACCGTCGGCTTTTACATACGAGAACCGATACCCTTCGTAATAGCTGCGGGGCTTCGATGGGTCCACCCGATCCATCGTGCTGTCCATCACTACGTCGTTGAACAACTCCCGTTGCTCTTTGGGCAGTTTGGCAAAAACTTTCTCCAGCTGTTTAGCGGTATCCCGTACCTTGGTCAGGTAGTTCTGTCGGGTACCGTTCTTCTGTTGGATCAAGCTGAACAGCGCCTTGATCTCTTTGCTGAGTTCCGGAAACTGGGGGGCGATGTAGTCTGCAATCGAGTTGAGGGGCAGTACGCTCAGGATAGATTTGCGTGTCCCGCTTCGCAGCCCCGGCATGTAGTCGTTGAAGATTGCGATGTCTTCTTTGGTGACGGTTCCTTTGGCCGTTTTACCGATGACGTTCAGCATGTCCTCGCCGATATTACTCATCGTGGCCGAGTGCAGATCAGCAGCGCCGCGGAACTCAGGGGCGGGGGCCAGCATCTCCATGACCAACTTATCCATCTCGTCGCGCACCGAGTTCACTTCTTTCGAGGGGAGCCCACGGAACTTACGCACGATGTTATTGATGATGTTTTTGAACCGGGTCCACACACTGATCCTGTCGCCCTTGGTGTCCATCTGAGCCAGTTTGGCTTGGAATTCCGGGTTGGAGAACGCCTCAGCGACAAACTCGTCAAGGCTCTCTGCGCCATAAGCGGTATCCAGTCGGTCCTTCACCGTGTTGAACAGGTTTTTCAACTGCTTGGTGTACGGGCTGGACGGGTTCGCCAGCTCTGCAGCCGTGGCTGCGTGCATTACTTCATGCAGCACTACGTGGTTGGTTGGCGCAAAGTCGGAATTGAGCACCACCGTGTTCGTCTTTGGCTCGAATTTACCGGCGATGATCTCGCCCCTATCGTTTTTCAAGCCGGCTTCAAACCGTACCTTGGTGTTTCCTGCCACACGCGCCAGCGCGGTCGCCACCCGGCTGATGGACTTGTTGCGCATCTTCGCCATTTGCGTCAGCGCATCCGCGAGCTTGTTGTTCTTCAGCAGCTCCAGTACTTCTCGGTCAACCGCGCCTGCGGTACGAGCCAGAGCCGACGCAGGAAGGTCCATACCCTCGTCGGAACGCATGAAATTGGTGTAGAAGGCTGCGTTGTCGTAAGTCTCGTCGTCTAAAGCATCTATAGCGTCTTTAGTGGACAACCGACCGGCTTCGGTTTGGTTTACTATATCGTCGGCGATGTCAAACGCTTCTTGGTCTTTAGCTGCAGGCTTCGCAGTTGTCGTCCGCCGCTGCTTATTGCTGGCCGCGGTTTTGTTGATATCGTCGCTACGAGCTTGCTTTGCCTCGCGTTCTTTACGCCGGTTGGTCTCAGCTTTCTCCCGCGCTTTTTTCTGGCGCGGAGTCTCACCGGAAGCTGGGGCTTCTTCGTCTACTGTGCCAGTGTCGGTGTCGGCTGTACCAGTTGTGGTGTCGGTGTCGGTGTCGGCTGCATCCGCAGGCTTGTCTTTGGCTTTCCTCCGCCCCTTGGGTTTGGGAGCTTCTTCGTCTACCGGGCCGGTGTCGGCTGTACCAGTTGTGGTGTCGGTGTCGGCTGTACCAGTTGTGGTGTCGGATGTTTCTTGTCCCATTTCTGGTTCTTTCGTTTCTGTTTTGACGGTTTCAGCTTGGCCACTGGGCTCCTCCGCTGGGGGTGGTTTTTTGGTTGAGGTTTTCTCAGGGGCCATGCGCGTACGCGGACCGCCACGCGGGCCAAACATCTCCCTCTGCTCCGGAGCAGGGCCGGCATCGTATTCAGGGGCTGGCGGCTCGTCCTCGAGCGCCCGCTGTTCTGCGGCGATACCTTGTATGGTCGGGTCTGCTGGCGGGATGGTAGGGATTTCCATCTGAGCTTGTCCCGGTACCCGACGCCCGCGGGACTCTGCCTGCTGCATTGCACGGCCTACAGTAGGAGGTACGCCCGCAGGACGCTGCGCGACACGATCCGCTACAGCCTGTCCAATCTGCTCGTCTTCGCGCTGCTGGTAGGCAGCGTCTTCTTGTTGTTTGCGTGTGGCCTGTTCCTGCCGGCGCTGCGCTGCGGCAGCGGCGAGGTTTTCCCGCTCCTGTGTTGCAGCTATCTGATCGTCAATGGTGAGCTGCTGGGTATCGGCTTCTTGTGTAGTGGCCTCGGTAACGGTCTGTGCAGGCATAAAAGATTTGAGCAGGCGGGCCAGCCCTATCCTTTGGCTACTTCCCCGTGGGGCCACTATCGGGTTTCGCATGTACTGGGTTATCGCGGATACTACTTCATCCCGCTGTGCTGGGTCAGTCGGGTCTTTACCGACGATGGAAGGGATGGTCTTGGACCCACGGATCAGTGCCGAATTGCGCGGTATTCCTTTGTCGGTCAAAGACTTAACAGTCAACGTGCGCGGGGGTGTCGGAGGGGTGGGGGCTTCTTCGGTGTCAAACAACTCACGCTGTGGGGGTAACGATGTTGCGGCGCGGCGCTCTTCCAATTCCTGCCGCTTGCGTACAACATTTGCGGGAGTGCCCGCCCCCTCAGCAGTCGCGCCAATAGCCGCTCGCTCAGACTCCGCTTCGGCTGCTTTTGCTTGATCGTATATACCTTGCAGGGACGCCGGGAACGCCGTTCCTTCTGGGCCCACGTTTATTGTAGTTGACGGCGCGGGGAGCCGTAAAACCTCGGGGGCAGCAAGAGCTGGTGGGGGCGTGGGGGAGACCAATTCTCCTGCGATGCCTTCTGGTTCTGGAGGGGGTATAGAGGGCGTATTCACCGGCACCACCGCCGTACCGGGAGTGGGGGGTTCTTCCAACCCAGCAGCTTTCAGTGCTTCTACCCGGCTGCGGGCCGCGCTGCGGTCGCCCACACTACCAATCGGGCCGAGCGCGCCACCGACTGTGGCCGCAGTAAAGGCCGCTTCGCCGTACTCGGCAATCGCTTCAGGGGACAGGATGTCCAGCCCAGCCTGCGCACGCTCCAGAATTTGTTGGGATACTTCGGTGGGGATTTCCGCCACGAGACC
>Ga0114974_10002613_pt1 | contig 13824 bp, 11 predicted proteins | sample S_130206_EF_Meta_FD_87318 | JGI IMG/M metagenome (GOLD analysis project Ga0114974, IMG submission 87318) | Freshwater microbial communities from Lake Simoncouche, Canada to study carbon cycling - S_130206_EF_MetaG | ecosystem: Environmental > Aquatic > Freshwater > Lake | place: Lake...
AACAGGTTTCAAAATGCAAACCACTGTATTCCTCAAAACATCCCCAATAGCGACCATACAACGTATCTTGTCCAATAAAACTCAAGGCTGCCGCGATATATTCATCATTCTTAACCGCAAACACCATTAGGATATTCTCTCCCATTGTTTGCGCAATCTGTTGAAAAAATGCCAGATTCAAATACGGCAGCGAGCCTTTTTTAACATACGTCATGGCATAAAACGCATAAAATGCCTGCCACTGTTCATCGCTAACGTCTCTACCCACTAATTTCACAAATTGAATACCATCCTCTTGAATACGACGGCGTTCACGTTTGAGCATTTTACGTTTACTCGAACTAAAGGAACTCAAATAATCTTCAAAGCTCCCATAATTGCGATTAAACCAATGAAACTGCACCTGTTCTCGAATAGATAATCCAATTTCTTGCAAAGATTCAACTTCTACTTGGGAGGGAAACAAACAATGCCACGAGGAAATATTCTGAGCCTGTGATGCAGTTTGAATAAACGTCACTAAGACTTGCATGACTTCAATCGGGTTGCATGATGGCTTGATAATCATACGATTACCATGACACGGCGTAAAAGGAATTGCTGTCAACCACTTAGGATAATAAGCCATACCATGCTGTTGATAGGCTTGCGCCCATTGATGATCGAAAACATATTCGCCCCATGAATGCCCTTTAAGATATAGCGGCATCAACGCAAGGTATTCTTGTTCGCTCTCATCTAAAACAACTAAGTGTGCAGATTGCCATCCCGTTTTGTTTCCAATAGAACCACTTTGTTCTAAAGAAAATAAAAATTCATGTCGCATAAAAGGCGATAATTCACCTGCTAAATGATTCCATATTGCCGCATCAACTTGGCTCATACTCTGTATTTGTTTTACTTTCATCTTTATAGTGCGTAAAGTTTTATAAAAAGAGCAACCTAATATATTTACTTAGGTAATCAACATGACAAACAAACCTTTCTCTCAATCCTGCGAAAACAATAAAGCCCCTATTCTGAAAATCATCCGCCGTGTTTTCACGCAGTCTTGCCACGTTTGGGAAATTGGCAGTGGAACAGGTCAACATGCCTGCTATTTTGCAAAACACCTACCCTATCTTCAGTGGCACCCTACTGATCGAGCTGAAAATATTGTAGGCATTAATTTATGGCAGCAAGAATCCAATCTACCCAATTTGCATCCTGCATTAATACTCAATGTCACCGATTCTCTTTGGCCGTGTACTCCTATTGAGGCTTTATTTACGGCAAATACACTACATATTATGAGCGAAGAAGAAGTTCAAATCATGTTTATGCAACTTGGAAACTATCTCAGCGCCCAAGCCAAACTTTGTATTTATGGCCCCTTTAATTATTATGGCGCCTACAGCAGTCAAAGTAATGCTCAATTTGATATATGGCTTAAACATCAACATCCATTAAGCGGTATTAGGCATTTTCAAACGATTGATGCGTTAGCGCTTGAATCGCATATCCATCTCATTGAGGATGTGGAAATGCCCGCCAATAATCGATTACTCGTTTTTCAAAAAGCATAAACGCCTATTCAGTATTTAAGATAATAGCTCAAAGGTAATGATGACGTTATTGCTATCATCGCTTAAATACAGTTCATTGTCTTGAATGGTGCATTGCAGTGTCATCGTTCGTTTAATTAGCACTTCAATCCCTGGCGCATTAATATGACAAACATTTAAATTTTTAAATCGTTCTAATTTGTCGCGTTGCTGCGCCCACCACACTTTAGCTTTGCGGTCATTGTAAGTATAAATAATCACTTGTTTTGCCCGTCCACAAGCTTTGCGAATACGTTTTTCATCGGGTTGACCTAAATCAACCCAGAGCTCAATCTCATCAGTGAGGGATTTTTGCCAAAGCTCTGGTTCATCATTATCACATAAGCCTTTGGTAAAAATTAGGTTTTCACTGGCATTCATTATAAAAGCCACTAATCTCACCATAAACCGAAAATCATTTTCAGAAGGATGTTGTGCCAACGTTAAATCATGTATTTGGTAATAATTCCTATCCATATTTGCAATATTGAGTGACACTTTATTGATTGTTGAACTGATAGCCATATGGAATTTTTCTCGATAGATTTTTAAGGTGATATGTTCACAACCTGCAGGCGATAATAGAGGTTACTGTCCATTTTTTTGAAGTTTGAACTTATTGGCAGAATTTTTTATGTACGCCAAATCAGCGTTACGGCACACCTTCAACAAATCCCAATAACATTCATAAAAGTGCTTATATAAAGGATTTTTCGCTTTTTAGTGTTCGTTTAAATACGTAAAAACTCATTGATACCCACAATTTTAATGGGTATAAAAGTGGTTATATTATCCAAAATCTTAGTACGAACGTGAAAAAAAGGAGACAGCAAACAAACGTTGATATTAAAGCAATCAAGCCATAAAGCAAAGAGAAGAAAAACTCTGCTAATCGAGGCTTATAAAAATGCCTGTCGAAGTTGCAGACAGTTTAGGAATGTAAGAGGGTTTGTTGTATAAATGGATTCGACAATATAAAGGGATGGATTCACAAGGATAAACGAATTCAGCGCAAAAAAAAACTCAAAAATAAAGTTCAAACGTTTAAAATGTACTTCATCGAATAAACGTGGTTTGGTAAGAAATACTTGTAAGTTGATAGGACTGACATTATCAAATCTCTTTCAACAAAGGACATTTCTGTTCACATTAACGCTTTCTAATTTCTTACCAAATCAGATTGATTACTTCAAATCCATTCATATGATGAACACTGGTCTTAACATTATTACCATTTGCATTACCATCTGAATTTAGCTCCTTTATTCCTGAAAAATGCTTTTCATTCATACAGCACCCAACAAATAAAAATCTATCAATTTTTGACTTTCCATCAAAATCACAAAAGTCGGCAAGTGCTTCGGCAACAAAAGTAGTTGTGTCTTCATGAAAATGACCACTACTTGATAAATGTGACATTGAAATTTTTTGAGCACCTAATACACGCGCAGCGTAGGAGATACTTTCATACGCAACATTGTAATGAAAATCCCTATTTAGTTTTAATGAAGAAGCCGAATCATATTTTTCATAACATTTGGCGTTTTCATTTGCAGCTATAATCAGACCTCGCAATTTACTTAATGGATTTCTACTTGGCAATACAATAAAGGATACCTCCAAATTTTCATATCTATTCCAATTTGCTAAATTAGAAATATCTTCTCTATCTATATTAAGTTCATTAGAAAAATAGTCTAAATTTTTTCCTAATGGTGAAAATTCTAAAACTGTTGATACTATTATAAAATCGACATATTCTCTTTCTACCAACTTGAATAAAGATGATTCAAAATCATAAGTAATGTCGATATTAGCGCCATCTTCATATTGTATTATTGCCATATTCTTCATGAATTATCACCTAAAAAAATATCTATTAAAGTTTATACAGCATTTACTTTTTCTCATTATATTTAAACATCTGATCCATTATCTTTTACTTATGGATATTATTAATTATTTAAATGATTTATCTAATGCCCATGTGAAAAGTGGTTTGAAATTTGTAACACACTATTAACTCTGAGTATCAACTCCTAGTTTCTTTACAAAACACGGCAGTCTCAACTTTCTCTTTTCTTAGCCAATCTATTTCATAATCAGCAATATAAATGGCACGAATAAAATCATTAAAATAATTAAAGCAAATAAGCCAACAGATGAAAGTTCCATAATCTAATTTTTTATTTACGAGTTAAAAAACTTGATATATATTTTAATGGAGCAAGAAAGCTAGAGTGCAAAAAAGGAATGTTGACTGTTGTTTGAGCGAAAAACAACAGAAATGATACACTCCAGCCCCTTACATTGCAAAAAACAATTTTTACATAACATATATTTTCTTAATCAAATAATAACTTGATTATGATTTTCTGTATTTTTTAAAGCTGCAACAGACTAAATGAATATTTAAGGGTGCAAGAGCTGAGAGTCGCATAATTGCGTTTTTAATGTCAAAAGGAAATAAAAACAAAAAAATCTCAACTCTTTGCATAACATTAAACACGCTCAATTCTAATTTTCTAATACACCTCTACCTCGTTACTATTCATTTTTTAAAATGTAAAACGCCATAATTAATGTCAAAAAAACAAGTAAAAATAATAAGTTTTCTAAATAAAGTTCCATAATCAAATCCTCTGTTTCAGTTTAAGAAAAAAACGTATGGTTTAATTTAGTGGCAGCTTCCATTTGAAATGCAGCAACTACTTTACTAACAACTAACTACTCATTAAGGTTGGTGCAATCAACAGCGATAAGATTGCGTACAAAACCGCTGCTGACGTATGGTTTTCTACTATCTCAATGCCTACTAAAGACACAAGTGGTACAAGCAAAATTATTATTAAAATACGCATCTCGCAACCCCTCTAATCAATTTCGTTCATCACTAACACAAAATGAAAAAGTTATACGCGACGCCCTTAAAATAAATGCCCAGCAGAGCAACTCGTAAATTTTTTTTTTCACCATGGCTAAATCATATCTAAAACCAACTTATTTAGTCAACTATTTTTTTACACGCTAGTCCATTTTTTTATGCAATAAGATTTAGTTCACACACAAGCCTCTAGTTTAAAAGTGTTCACTCAATACCCTGCACACCTTCAGGTTAACCTGTAAACCCTGAAAACTCTCATCCATATAAGAAGGTTAAACCTAATTCCATAAAAATAAGCAACTTCGTTGTGTGCTGTATCGCCATTTTTTTCAATAAATACGTTTTATAAACCAGTCAGCATGTCATAAAGATTCACTAAATATTCCGCAACACTAGGTTTGACTAATTTTCAAATTCGTTAAAAATAGTAACTAGCATTAACTCAAGCCTTTGATAAATGGAATTTTCGTCGTTTATTGGGTCAAGTCTGCCTTTTATCGCAAGGATATTTTAAGAAAATAGGTAAATACAATGGTCTATTTCTTTTAGATTCACTCCACATCGTTAAAAAGTTTTACTTTATATATATCCGAGTAAAACCAACACCTTTTAAACTTGCATACGCTCTTAAACGCATTTAGTGCGTTCATTTAAAATAAATACAAACTATTTCAGTTGGTTATTAATTATAAGAAATTGATTTTTAGGAAAAAAATAATCTAATTATATTTTATAGCGTTTATTAACTTTATAATATTTTAGATTTTGATATTATAGACCTCGGTAATGGTAGAAAGATTAGTGCCGTTGTAATTTATGAAATCCTCCTCATAAATTTTATGATTTTGCAGCGGCACTGAACTGTCAAGAAACAAAAAACATGCAAAAGCAACTTCTCATAACAACTTGGACTTTTTGAAGAGCAAATAATTACCTAAAGCTTAAATCACTAAAGATAAAGTGCTCATATTTCAAGATTACTTAATTTTAATTTTTTATTTTATTGGATATAGGTTAATTACGATAATAAGCTAGTTTTAAGTTTTTAATTTCCACTATTCTCAAAAAAATTTGTTTTAAGATGACTATAATATACGCAATAATGAAAATAATGCTTAAAATACATAACTATTTTTAGTTTTTATAAACAGACATTCGTTATTATTAATAACTGAACATTAGGATTTCGAATGAATATTTCAAATCAATTTAACTATAGATTACTAATAAACATAGGCAACACGCTAATAATTTTTGGATGTTCAGTCATCATCATCGGGTTGATTGGGCTAATTCCTTTAGATATGTTTGCTGTAGGTTTGTCATCAGGTATACGTGTTATTGCGACAATAGCGATTATGGGTTGTTTACTGAGTGCAATCGGTCACGGACTTATTGATTATTTTGATTACTAAAAAGAGGTGAAAGATATGTTTAAGAAATCGGATTACTTTATTCTTTTAGCGGTAATGTTATCTTTTTTTGTTTCTGCTTATTTATGGTTTATCGTTAAAGATGCAGAGCAAGCAATATTTACAGCCATATGGATTCCGTCAATTTTTTGTTTTGGCATTTACTTTAAGCTGTGTGCACTAATGGGGAGAAAATAGTCATGATACTTATTTTTATTGTAGGATTCGTCGCTTTTTCTCTTACACTTGTTGGTTTATTTTTAACTTACAAGGAATTCAGCAAACTTGAATGACATTACTCATTAAATTATTTATATAATTTTACAAGTAGAGTAGAAGTTTTAGTACAGTAAACGTTAATTTACTTTTGAATGGCTCATTTGGATTTCATTTTAAGAATTTACCCATTTAAGCCATTTTTTTATTCATTTTAATGTTCAATCTTTTTTTTTATTTTTCAATGATATAATTACTTAAACTTTCAACAGGTATTCTCAATGTTGAATAACTACTTTTTTACTTAAATGTTCCGTGTTGTTCAATTGATATCTTTTTTTTAATTCCATTTGACTAAATTAACTAATTACAACTTGCCAGAACTCATTCTTGTTTTCAAAATAGCTACTCCCTTTGATCAATTCAAACAAATTAGGTTGAAAAATTTTAAACGAAAACTCCTAATATAAAGCCAATCAAACCCCTGCTCTTCCAGCAATCATTACGCCAATAACTTAACCAATGAGTGTATAAAGTCATAATGTGAAAATGTTCATAAACCCCTTTAGGACTAACTAAATTAAAGTATCGGATATTGTTTTGACGAATCATCAACGCGTTCTCGTAATTCCAATGCTGGTTTGAAATGGACTGAGTGTCTTTGTTGAACGGCTACTTTTTCTTCAGTTTTAGGATTACGAGCAATTTTAGGTGCTCTATAATGCAGTGAAAATGAACCAAAGCCCCTAATTTCAATTCGACCACCATTTGCTAATTCCTTGCTCATAAGCTCAAGTATATTATTTACAGCAGCTACAACATCTGCGTGTGATAACTGAGTTTGCTTGCTTGCAATTAAATTGAGTAGTTCAGACTTAAGCATAATGGAAAATTTTGAAATTGTAATAAATTATCATTGTGTAAAAAATTGAGCTCGACATAATAGCCATTCCTTAATGTAATACAATTAATGCTTTTGAACATAACTATTTAGGCGTTGATCGTTAAACCCGTTTTAATTAAAACGCCACAACGTCAACATAGCCTCTAGAATATAAAAACCAACTAAATTAGTCAACTATATTTATTCACATCACTACAATTTTTTACGCAGTAACACTTAAATCAAATCCGAGCCTTAAATTGCGCTATTTTCAGTCAATGTCCTATTCGCCTTTAATTTAAAGCACAACCTTGTAAACATCTCATCCTTACAAGAGACGCAGGTGTCAACAGGCAGGATAAGTTAATGCCCTTTATGCTTAAAGATCAATCATCTTTCATCCTTAAGCTCGGGCTTCACTTCTATTGGAATGAGCTTAACTCCCGCTTGTATTGGCAACGTACGATGGCGGGCTCGATATTCACTGAGCCTTGAACAAAACGTCGAATACTTGAGGTCGTGCTGCAATGACTAGCGTTAATTCACTCGTTTCCCATTTCTCAATCTGCGTTTGCCAATGTGCGCTGATCGTCATTTACCTGATCCCGCTACACTAAACAGGACACAAATTGTGTAAAATAGTCTTAACAAAATGAGGTGTCAAAAGATGAGAAACAAATACACAGAAGCGTATAAAACGTCAGTCGTAAAAATGGTGCTGGAAGAAGGAAAAATGCCGATGGAAGTCGCAGGCAATTTAGGAATGCCAGTGGGGTTGTTGTATAAATGGATTCGCCAATATAAAGGGATGGATTCGCAAGGTAAAGCGAATGGCTCGCAAGAAGAAATTAAACGGCTCAAAAATGAAATTCAAGCGCTTAAAAAGCAATTAGCGACCTCAGAGCAATATCGAGAAATACTAAAAAAGGCGGCGTACTTTGCAGTACAAACACTGTGAAGCACGCGTGGATAAAAGAGCAACAAAAACACAATGAATTCAATGTAAATGCGATGTGCGAAGCATTAGAGGTGCAAATAACTTCACCACATCAAACATACTTAATTCGAATGAGGTTCCGTCAGGCAGTTACGTTAGACTACTAAAAGATCATTTAATGATATTGTAATATTAATCAGATACTTTAGAGACATTATGGAAATAATTTTAATCGTATCAGATAATTTATCAAATCAAGTAAATGGCGTAGTGACGACGTTTACCAATATTGAAAAACAAGCCATTTTAAATGGATACAGTGTAAAACACATTAATCCTTCTTTTTTTTGGCATTTTTCAGCTCCTGGCTATCCTGAAATTAAAGTGAGTTTGGCGTTAGGAATTACCAAATTAATTACTGAAATCAATCCGACTTATATTCATATTTGCACAGAAGGCCCTATTGGGTTAGCGGTTAGACATTGGTGTTGCAGAAGAGGATACAATTACAATACCTCCTATCACACTAAGTATCCCGAGTTTTTATATAAAATCTATGGCATCCCTGAATCGTTAACTTATGATTATGTTAGATGGTTTCACGCACGCTCAAATACAGTCATCACAACAACAAAAACCATGGTTTGCGAATTAAAAAACCATGGATTTAAAAATTCGATTATTCCATGGACGCGTGGTGTTAATCGAGAATTACTTAAACCTAACCGTCAAAAAACATCCAGTTCTAAAATTCGATTACTTTCAGTAGGGAGAGTATCTAAAGAAAAGAGTTTAGAGGATTTATGTAAACTCTCTTCGGATTTATCCTACCATATAACCATTGTTGGAGATGGACCACATCGCACTGAATTACAAAATAACTACCCTAATGTTGAATTTGTTGGATATAAGCACGATGGTGATTTAGCAAATTACTATCAAGATGCGGATGTATTTTGCTTTACAAGCAAAGTTGATACTTTTGGCATTGTGATTATTGAGGCCTTAGCCATGGGATGCCCTGTTGCCGCGTATCCTGTCCCAGGTCCAATTGATATCATTGAAAATGGTGTTGATGGGTATTTAGATTATGATTTGCAAACTGCAATTCAAAAATGTTTATCGCTTAATACAGAAAATATTAAACTTAATTCTGCTAAGTGGACATGGGAAAATTGTTGGGCGATTTTTGAAAAAAGCTTAATTTCAATCTAACTACGATTCAACACTATAAGGGTATGAATACATCAGAAATTAATCATTCCAAACGATAACACAAGTTATTTCATAAAATAAATAGCGCTTTGTTGACAACGCCTCGGTTAATTGCAATGATTAATCCACTATTATGATATGACTTAAGCATCAACTATGACCTCCTCCCCTGATAAAATTTACGGGGTATCCAAGCAACAATATAATGAAGCCTGAAAACCCGCTAAAAATATCTATTTATCTCATTTCAGTAAGCCTATCTGGATGTACTGGAGGCCTTCTGGCAACAGTTGGTCCAGATTATTCAACCGCGATTTTAAATGCACCCTCTCATTGGTCAGAGACATCTAAAGTTGACTCGTCATTCAAAACGAGTCCTCATCAAGGCAATCCTGAAAACTTGAAAAAATGGTGGCAAGATTTTCATGATCCTATACTCAATCAATTATTATCCGCTGCGCAAGAGGTCAATACATCCGTGATGGATGCAAAGGCACGGATTGCTCAATCAAGAGCCACGCTTGTTGGAGCTGAAGGTGCGTTACTACCCACCTTAGATTTTAGTGGTGGCGGAAAGCGCTCGTCTGCTTCATTTGGTGGAAACCCATTTGTTTGGAATCAACTCCCCGCTGGCCTGCAATCAAGCTGGGAAATTGATTTATTTGGCGGACTTGCGCGTCAAGAAGAAGCCGCTCAAAGTCAACTGGAATCCCGTCAAGCCGCGTGGCATGACGCGCGGGTTTCCGTTGCAGCAGAAGTTGCCAATGCGTATATGGATTACCGTTATTGTGAGTTGCAAGTCAAAACACGTCAAAAAGACGCTGCATCGAAAATGGAATCTGCAAGGCTCAGTGAGATTGCCGCCCAAGCTGGACTTAAAGCCATTAGCGATATTGAACTCTTAAAAGCCAGTGTTGCAGAAGGAAATCATCTTTTATTTCAACAGCAATCACAATGTAAAAAGGCCATTCAAGGTTTAGTGGCGATGACGGGATTGCCCGAAGAAAAAATCACTCTCCTACTCATAGGAAATCCAACGCAAATTGCTCAATTACCTTCGCCACCCACATTTAGTATTGATGCAATTCCAGCAAACGTGTTATTACAAAGACCCGATATCGCCTCCGCTGAACGTGATGTTGCTGAAGCGAGTGCAAAAATTGGCGTTGAGCAGGCAAAACGCTTTCCTAAATTAAGTTTATCGGGCAATATCACGCCGACCCTACAGAATATAAACGGTGCCGCTTTCTTTTTAGCGGAAACATGGTCTTTTGGACCCACACTGAGTTTGCCCTTATTTGATGCTGGTAAACGCGCTGCTGACGTCGAATTAGCGCGTGTTCAATATGAAGCAGCAGAAAATAAATTTAGAAGTAAAGTGCGCACCGCAGTGAAAGAAGTGGAGGAAGCACTGATACGCTTAAACAGTGTTTCACAACGCTTACCTGAAGCTCAAAAATCATTTGCGTATTTTCAGCGTCATTTTGATGCCATGCAAAATCTATATCAGGCAGGATTAGGAAATTTAATGGATGTTGAAACATCACGGCGCAGTCTACTGTCAGCAGATATGACGATAAAAGAACTTGAAAAAGAACGGGTTAGTGCATGGATTGCACTCTATCGCAGTGCAGGTGGCAGTTGGAGTAATGATAACCCCCAATTCGAAACGACTAAGCCACCAAGTCTTCACGTTGACGAAAATAGAGAGAATTTATGATACAGGGAAAATATCGCCTTTATATTACCCTCTTATTTGGGCTCGGAATCAGCATAAGTTGCAGCAAGAAATCTGACTCAGAGCAGAAAAGTGTTGAATCAAAGCCAGCACTTTCTGTGACGCTTATTAAACCCACTCTGCAAGATATTCCTTTTAAAATAACCGCCAACGGATCAATAGCAGCTTGGCATGAAGCGATTATCAGTTCAGAAATCAGCGAATTACGTTTAATTAAGATTAACGTCGAAATTGGCGATATGGTCAAAAAAGATCAAATATTAGCGATATTCTCAGATGAAAGTGTTTTAACCGATGTTGCGCAAAGTCGCGCAGCACTCAATGAAGCCCAGGCGAATTTAGCTGAAGCACAAACTAATGCAACGCGTGCAAATCAAGTATTAACATCAGGCGCCTTGAGCCGTCAGCAAATTGATCAATTCTTAACCTCAGAGAAAACAGCACTCGCGAAAGTTGAATCAGCAAAAGCCAAATTAGATGCACAATTACTGCGCCTAAAATACACAAAAGTGCTCGCTAGCGATAATGGTGTCATATCTTCTCGAAATGCAACACTGGGTGCTGTCACTACGAAAGGACAAGAATTATTTCGATTGATTAGAGAAAATCGTTTAGAGTGGCGCGGTGAAGTCATGGCCTCGGAAATGGTGAAACTTAAGCCCACTATGACAGTCAATCTTGAGTTGCCAAATGTTGGCAATCAAATAAAAGGGACCATTCGTGCAATTGCACCCACTTTAGATGAAAAAAGTCGTTATGGTCTAATTTATGTTGATGTGCCTGATGCCACGTCGTATGGGTTGCGTGCGGGTATGTTTGCCCGTGGGGAATTTAATTTAGGGCATAGCGCCGCATTAACACTGCCACAATCAGCATTAGTTCAACGTGAAGGCTTTAGCTATGTTTTTAAAGTTAGCGAAATGAAAAACGAAGAAATTGCAAAAATTTCACAAATGAAAGTCCAACTGGGACGCAGAGCATCCGACGATATTGAAATTACCGCCGGACTTAATATTGATGACGTCATTGTCGCTAGTGGCGCGTCATTTTTAGCTGATAACGATACGGTGAGAGTTGTCAAACCATGAATATGTCTACATGGTGTATTCGCAACCCAATTCCAGCATTGATGTTGTTTGTCATACTGTGCTTTACCGGCTTAATGAGTTTCAAGTCGATGAAAGTACAAAATATGCCGGATTTGGATTTGCCAACAATAAGCGTTTCAGCTTCACTTCCCGGCGCATCGCCATCGCAACTTGAAACCGAAGTCGCTCAAAAAATTGAAAATTCGATTGCGACCATCTCAAATCTAAAACATATCACCACAAAAATTCAAGATGGCAGCGTATCCATTACCGCTGAATTTCAATTAGAAAAACCAGGTCAAGAAGCGTTAGATGATGTGCGATCAGCAGTAGCAAAAGTCCGCACCGATTTACCCACCGAATTACCCGATCCCATTATTACCAAACTTGATATTGCCGGATCGCCTATTTTAGCATTCTCAGTCGCCTCTTCTGCTCAGCGTGATGATGAAGCGCTGTCTTGGTTTGTTGATGATGTTGTGGCTAAAACATTACTCAATGTGAGAGGTGTTGGTGCGATCAATCGCGTCGGTGGTGTAAATCGAGAAATCAGCATCACACTTGATCCACTCAAACTGCAAGCACTTGGCATCACGGCGGCTGAAATTTCACAGCAACTACGCAAAATACAAACTGAAAGCACAGGGGGACGCGTTAATTTAGGACTAGGGGAGCAACCTTTACGCGCAGTGGCAAATTCAACGTCAGTTGAGAGTATTCGACAACTAGAAATTGCATTGATGAATGGCCGTCATATTCGCCTTGAGCAAGTCGCCAGCATCGAAGATACGTTTTCTGAGCGTCGTGCCTTAGCCATGCTAAATGGTAAAGAAGTAGTGGGTTTTGAAGTGACCCGAAGTCGAGGTGCAAGTGACGTTGAAGTAGGTATTGGCGTCCAAAAAGCATTAAACGACTTACGTACTGCCAACCCCGAAATGACGTTTACGCAAGCCTTTAACTTCATTGATCCCATTCAAGAAAAGTTCCAAAGTTCAATGACTATGCTGTACGAAGGCAGTTTACTTGCCGTCCTCGTCGTGTGGCTTTTTCTAAAGGATATACGCGCGACGTTCATTTCTGCCGTCGCATTGCCTTTGTCCATCATTCCCGCTTTTTTAGGTATGGACCTTTTTGGCTTTACGTTAAATGGAATCAGTCTATTGGCTCTATCGCTGGTCATTGGTATTTTAGTTGATGATGCTATCGTGGAAGTTGAAAACATTGTTCGACATTTGCGCATGGGTAAAACGCCTTACCAAGCGGCGTCAGATGCGGCAACAGAGATTGGTTTTGCCGTTATTGCAACCACTTTTGCCTTAGTGGCTGTCTTTTTGCCTACGGCGTTTATGAGTGGCATTGTAGGCCTGTTTTTTAAGCAATTTGGTTTAACCGCAGTTTTAGCTATTCTCGCTTCACTTTTGGTAGCCAGAATGCTAACGCCTATGATGGCGGCCTATTTACTCAAAGAATGCCCACATATTCAGCCAAAAGATGGGCGCGTCATGACGCTCTATCTCACGCTAGTAAATTGGAGTTTACATCATCGAAAAACCACGATGGCTGTAGCGACCTTATTTTTTATAGGATCTCTCTTATTAATTCCTTTACTCCCAAAAGGCTTTATTCCACCTGATAACATGCCGCAAACGCAGGTTTTCATCGAATTAGCCCCAGGTTCGACACTGACCCAAACTCAACATTCAGCAGAATTAGCACGACAATTCATTGCGAAGGTGCCTTATGTCAAGTCGATATACACCACGATTGGTAGCGGCTCAGTAGGAAAAGTCAGTCCAAAACCGGGGAGCGGTAGCGCAAATAATGAAGTCAGAAAAGCCACATTGACTATTATGCTCGAAAAAGGCAAA
>Ga0114974_10002615_pt1 | contig 13818 bp, 12 predicted proteins | sample S_130206_EF_Meta_FD_87318 | JGI IMG/M metagenome (GOLD analysis project Ga0114974, IMG submission 87318) | Freshwater microbial communities from Lake Simoncouche, Canada to study carbon cycling - S_130206_EF_MetaG | ecosystem: Environmental > Aquatic > Freshwater > Lake | place: Lake...
GGTGGGCCACCGGAATGCGGACGATCTGTCCGGCTTCGTATTCCGCCGTAAACAGCGACTGGTTGTTATCGACCTTCAGCGCCACTTCGCGGCAGACAAATCGAATCCCGGCATTGCGCATCAGCGCGCCGGGCAGGAGGCCGGCCTCGGTCAGTACCTGAAAGCCGTTGCACACGCCCAGCAACGGCACGCCGCGCTCCGCCGCCGCGATCACCGCCCGCATGATCGGAGAGCGTGCCGCCATGGCGCCGCTGCGCAGATAGTCGCCATAGGAAAAGCCGCCGGGCAGCGCGATGAAATCGAGCTCTGTGGGCAATTCGGCATCGCCATGCCAGACTCGAAGGGGGGCGCTTCCCGAAACCTTTTCCAGCGCATCCGCCATGTCGCGGTCGCAGTTGGAACCGGGAAAAGTGATAACGGCGGCGCGGAACGTCATCAGACGGCGACCTTCTCGATCCGGTAATTCTCGATCACCATGTTGGCGAGCAACTGGCGGCACATGTCATCGAGCGCGGCGTCAGTGACATCGTCGGCGACATCCAGCTCGATCAGCCGTCCGGCGCGCACATCTTTCACTCCGGCGAAGCCGAGGCCTTCCAGCGAATGCTGGATCGCCCGCCCCTGCGGGTCGAGCACACCGGGCTTGAGGCTGACGGAAACGCGGACTTTCATCGCGGGGCCTTTCGCGGGGGTTGCGGAACTCGCTGCAGCCTATGGCGATTGCGCGCGGATCGGGCAAGCGGGCGGGTGCTACTTTACCCAGTCCAGCCCGATATCGTCATAGAATTCGCGCGTCTCGGCCCAGCCTTCTTCCACTTTGACGTGCAGGAAAAGGTGTACCTTGACCCCAAGGATCTCGGCCAGCTCCTTGCGTGCCGCCTCGCCGATAGCTTTCAGCTTGGCGCCGCCCTTGCCCAGCACGATGCCCTTCTGGCTGTCGCGGGCGATGACGATTTGCTGGTGGACCTCGACCGAGCCATCCTTGCGCTGGGTGTAGCTCTCGGGCCGCACCGCGCTGTCATAGGGCAATTCATCATGGAGCTGTTTGTAAAGCTGCTCGCGAGTGATCTCACAGGCGAGCAGACGCTCGCTGGCATCGGAAACCTGGTCCTCGGGATAGTGCCATGCGTCTTCGGGCATCAGCGCGGCGAGCCGGGCCTTGAGCTCAGCCACACCGTCGCCGGTCAGGGCCGAGATGAAAAACACCTCGTCGAACTCGGCAGCCTTGGTCAGTTCCTCGGCGGCGACCAAAAGCGGCTCCTTGGGTGTCTCATCGACCTTGTTGAGCACCAGAATCTTGCGTTCGGGGCGGCTGGCCAGCGATTCGAGGATCGGCTCCAGATAGTCGCGCCGCTTCTTGCGGGAATCGACCACCAGCAGGATGGCGTCAGCCGTATTCGCGCCTTCCCATGCGGCGGCGACCATGGCGCGGTCGAGGCGGCGCTTGGGCGCGAAGATGCCGGGGGTGTCGGCGAGAATGATTTGGGTTTCATCCGCAAGCGCAATCCCCATCAGTCGCGCCCGCGTGGTCTGCGCCTTGGCCGAAACGATCGCGACCTTCTGCCCGACCAGCGCATTGACGAGGGTCGATTTGCCGGCATTGGGCGCGCCGAGGACGGCAACAAGGCCGCAGTGTTGGGTCATGTGTGTTTCTCAATAAAAGTTGCCGCGGCGGCAGTTTCGGCGTCCTGCTTGCTCGAGCCATGCCCCTGCGCCTCGCCGACACCGGGAACGCTGACCTCGACGGTAAAGCGCGCGGCATGGTCCGGGCCGGAGCGGTCGAGCAGGCGGTATTGCGGCACCTTGCGCTTGTTTGTCGCCGCCCATTCCTGCAGCTCGCTCTTGGGATGCTTGGTGCTGCCGGCATGGCCGGTCACCGCCTCGGCCCACAGGCGGCGCACCATGGCGCGGGCGGCATCATAGCCTTGCGTGACGAAACAGGCACCGATCAGCGCTTCCATCACATCGCCCAGCACATTGTCACTGTCGCGCGCGCCGTCGTCGCTGGCCTGCTTGCCGAGCCGGATATGCGCACCCAGCGCAATCCGGCGCGCGACCCCGGCGCACATGGAACGGCTCACCAATGCGTTCAGGCGCTGCGAGAGCTTGCCCTCGTTGCCGGTGCCCAGCGCATGCAGCCATTCGGCAATGGCAAGGCCCAGCACGCGGTCGCCGAGGAATTCGAGCCGCTCATAATTGCGCGCGGCGCCGGTGCTGCCGTGAGTCAGGGCTTCCAGCCACAGCGCCTCGTCCTCCGGCACATGCCCGACAAGGTCTGCAAGATAGGCGCTGGTTTCCTGGTTCAGCATGCCTCTAGAAGGTCGTGCCGATCCGGTTCCACCGTGCGGCAGAGAACCAGGTCCATGGCTTGATCCATTCGACCGAGCCGTCGGTCGAGAACATCATGACTGTCGCCCGTCCGACCAGGTTTTCCTGCGGCACCAGGCCAATGCCTTGTCCGGCGATGGCCGGAAAGCGGCTGTCCATCGAATTGTCGCGGTTGTCGCCCATCATGAACAGATGGCCTTCGGGCACGACGAAGGGCGGGGTATCGTCCTGAGGGGTCTGGGCGAGATCGAGCACGAAGTAGCTCTTGCCGTTCGGCAGCGTCTCGCGGAAGCGCGGGTAGTGGCAGACCGGCGCCCCGGCGGCATTGGTCGTCTCGAACTCGGGCAGGAAGCAATGGGTGTTGGGCGACACCGCCACTTCGAAATCGGCGACCTTCACCTTGGGCACCGGCTTGCCATTGGTATAGAGCTGGCCGCCGATCATCTGGATCTGATCGCCCGGCACGCCGATGACGCGCTTGATATAGTCGGTCTGGTTGTCGGGCGGGGCCTTGAAGATGGCAATGTCGCCCGGCTGGGGCTGGTGCGCGAGTATGCGGCTGGGCAGCAGCGGCGCGCTGAACGGCAGCGAATAGGATGAATAGCCATAGGGCCATTTCGCCGCGAGCAGATAGTCGCCATTGACCAGATTGGGCAGCATCGATTCGCTGGGAATGTTGAACGGCGAGAACACGAAGCTTCGGAACACTGCCACGATCAGCACCAGCTTGATCAGGAAGACGAAGAAATTCTCTTCCTTCTTGACCGGCTTGGCCGGAGAAGGGGGCGTTTCGGGAGTGGCAGGAGGTTGAATTTCGGTCATCGCCCTGTCCATGTTGGCAGCGGCGGGCTTCGTCAAGCATTGTCGCTTGGCCTGCCGGGAGCGCGCAGGCATAATGATGCGGTGCAGCAAATGGAAGATGGCTCATGAAAAGTGCAATTGCGGCGGCGTGGCAGAAGCTGGAAATATTGCCCAGGCCCCGCCTGACCGAGCTGTTTGCCGATGGTCCCGCGCGGCTCGCCAGCCTTTCGGCGCGGCTCGAGCTGCCCGATGGTTCGGGCGTGCTGTTCGACTGGTCGAAGACCCACCTCGATGCGGCGCACCTTGCCGCATTTGCGGCGCTCGCCGAGGCCTCCGGTTTTGCTGCGCGGCGCGAGGCCCTGTTTGCGGGTGAAGTGGTCAATCAGACCGAGAACCGCGCCGCCGAACACACCGCACAGCGCGGACTGGGCCGCGAGACCAGTGTCGAGGAAGCCGCCGCGCTGCATGGGCGCATGGCCTCGCTGGTCGCCGCGATCCATGATGGCGCGCTCGGCGAGGTCCGCCACCTGATCCACATCGGTATCGGCGGATCGGCGCTGGGCCCGGCGCTTGCCATCGACGCGCTGGCCCGCGACGGGGCGCTGGTCGATGTCCATGTCGTCTCCAACATCGATGGCTGCGCGCTCGAAGCAGCCTTTGCCAGGTGCGATCCCGCGACCACGCTGATCGCCGTCGCCTCCAAGACCTTCACCACCACCGAAACCATGACCAACGCCGCCTCGGCACTTGCCTGGCTAGCGGAAAACGGCGTCGAGGATGTCTATGGCCGCGTCGTGGCGCTCACGGCTTACCCCGAAAAGGCGGTCGATTGGGGTGTCGACGAGACTCGCGTGCTGCCCTTTCAGGAGACAGTCGGCGGGCGCTATTCGCTGTGGTCTTCAATCGGCTTTCCGGTTGCTCTTGCCCTCGGCTCGGAGGGCTTTGCCGAATTCCTCGAAGGCGCCGCCGTAATGGACAGGCATTTTCTTGACAGCGATGCGAGCCACAACCTGCCGCTGCGCGCTGCCTTCGCCGATCAGCTCTATGCGCGCTTGCGCCATTGCCAGACCCGCGCCGTCTTCGCTTACGATGAGCGGCTGCGGCTGTTGCCGAGCTATCTCCAGCAGCTCGAAATGGAATCGAACGGCAAGTCAGTGACCGCCCAGGGCCAGCCGGTAACCGGGCCGACGGCGGCGATTACCTGGGGCGGGGTAGGAACCGATGCGCAGCATGCGGTGTTCCAGTTGCTGCATCAGGGCACGCACCTGATCCCGGTCGATTTCATAGCCGCGATTGCGCCTGGCGATGCGCTCGATCCGGCACACCACGCCAACCTGCTCGCCAACTGCTTCGCGCAGGGCGCGGCCTTGATGGCGGGCAAGGCGAGCAGCGATCCCGCGCGCGCCTATCCGGGCGACCGGCCTTCGGCGACCATCCTGCTCGACGAACTGACCCCGGCCAGCCTCGGCGCCTTGGTGGCCTTCCACGAGCACCGCACCTTCGCCAACGCCGTGCTTCTGGGGATCAATCCGTTCGACCAGTTCGGCGTGGAGCTGGGCAAGGAAATCGCCAAGCAGATCGAGGCAGGCGGCACGCGCTTTGATGCCTCCACAGAGGCGCTGCTCAAGGCGGCAGGGATCGGGAGCTGATCCATGGACAAGGACATCGAAACAACCACCGGCCAGTGCCACTGCGGCGGCGTCAAATTCCGCGTGCAACTGGCCGATGGCCTCCACAAGCCGGTGCGCTGCAATTGCACTATGTGCCGGATGAAAGGCGCGGTAATGGTCTTCGCCAAGGTCGGCAGCATCGAAGTGACCGAAGGCGAGGACCTGCTTTCGACCTATCAGTTCCACACGCAGGTCGCAAAGCACCACTTCTGCTCGCGTTGCGGCATCCACTTGTTTCACCAACGCCGCTTCGATCCTTCGCTCTACGGGGTCAATGTCGCGGTGCTTGACGGGCTGAGCCCGTTCGATTTCGAGGAAGTCGCGGTGTTCGACGGCGCCAATCATCCCAGGGATCGCGGCGGCAGCGAGCTTGAAGTGATCGGGCATCTTCGGTTTGATCGGACCGTTCCCGATACAGGGATGTGACACTACACCCGTTCGTGTCGAGCGAAGTCGAGACACCCCAGCGCAAGGTGTCTCGACTTCGCTCGACACGAACGGGTAGGGTTTGGAACTGAATTATCAGACGCCTAACAGGAGCGCCTAGTGGCAGAATTCGAATACGATCTCTTCGTCATCGGCGCAGGCTCCGGCGGGGTGCGTGCCAGCCGGGTTGCGGCATCGCACGGCGCGAGGGTGGCGGTGGCCGAGGAATTCCGCATCGGCGGCACCTGCGTCATCCGGGGCTGCGTACCCAAGAAGCTGCTGGTCTATGGTTCGGACTTTGCCCACGCGCTGGACGATGCCGCGCAGTTCGGCTGGACTATTGGCGAAATGTCGTTCGACTGGGGCACCTTGCGCGAATTCGTCGCGCGCGATGTCGATAGGCTGGAAAAGGCCTACACAACCACGCTCGACAACAACAAGGTCGATCACTTTCACGAGCGCGCAGTAGTTGTCGGGCCCAACGCAGTGCGGCTGGCCTCTGGCCGCGAGATTTCCGCGAAATGCATCCTCGTTGCCACCGGCGCATGGCCGGTCATGCCGGATTTTGCCGGCAATGAGCACTGCATCACCTCTAACGAGGTGTTCGATCTGCCGGCCCTGCCTCGCCGGGTTGTGATCCAGGGCGCTGGCTACATTGCCCTCGAATTTGCCGGAATATTCAATGCGCTGGGCTGCCAGGTCACGGTGGTCAACCGCAGCGATCAGATCCTGCGCGGCTATGACCAGAGCCTGCGTGACCGTTTGCTGCAGATCACCATGGCGCGCGGCATCGATTACCGGTTTGGCAGCCCGATCGAGCGGGTCGATAAGCGCGATGACGGTTCATTCGCCGTCACCACCAAAGGGCACGATGCAATGGGCGCCGACGCGGTGCTCATCGCCACCGGACGCCGTCCCAATACTGCGGGGCTCGGGCTGGAAGGCGCAGGCATTGTTCTCGGGCCAAACGGCGAAGTGCCGGTCGATGAATACAACAAGACATCCTGCCCAAGCATCTATGCCGTCGGCGACGTAACTGACCGGGTCCAACTCACCCCGGTAGCGATCCGCGAAGGCCATGCCTTTGCCGACACCGTATTCGGCGGCACGCCCCGCACCATCGACTATGCCAATATCCCCAGCGCCGTCTTCTCTCAGCCGCCGCTCGCGGGTGTAGGGCTTACCGAGGCAGAGGCGCGCGGCCAATTCCTCGAGATCAAGATTTTCACATCCGATTTCCGCCCGATGAAGAACATGTTTTCCGCCAAGGCCGAGCGCGGGCTCTACAAGCTCGTGGTCGATGCCGCCTCCGACAAGGTGCTCGGCGTCCATATGATCGGCCCGGAAGCGCCGGAAATTCTCCAGGCGGCGGCGATTGCGGTCAAGGCCGGGCTGACCAAGGCGGATTTCGACGCTACCATGGCGCTGCATCCATCGATGGCGGAAGAACTGGTGCTGATGCGATAAATCCACAGCCGTTTAACCGCGCGGTTAAACCCTATTGACGCTATGGCACCCGCGCGCCTAGGCGTTCGCGCCTGCAACAAGGATTCCAGCGCCTATGTCAGCCAATATCGCCGAAATGGAACGTCGCCGCGCTGCCGCCCATCTGGGCGGCGGGCAGAAGCGCATCGACACCCAGCATGCCAAGGGCAAGCTGACTGCGCGCGAACGCATCGAAGTGCTGCTCGATGAAGACAGTTTCGAAGAAATTGACGCCTATGTAGAGCACAATTGCGTCGAATTCGGCATGGCCGAGCAGAAGATTTCGGGCGACGGCGTGGTCACCGGCTCTGGCACGATCAACGGCCGGCTGGTCTTCGTGTTCAGTCAGGATTTCACGGTTTTCGGCGGCGCGGTTTCCGAGGCGCACGCCATGAAGATCTGCAAGATCATGGACAACGCCATGAAAGTCGGCGCGCCGGTGATCGGCATCAACGATTCGGGCGGCGCGCGCATTCAGGAAGGCGTTGCTTCGCTAGGCGGATATGCCGAAATTTTTCAGCGTAACGTCAACGCCTCGGGCGTGGTACCGCAGCTCAGTCTGATCATGGGGCCCTGCGCGGGCGGCGCAGTCTATTCGCCGGCCATGACCGACTTCATCTTCATGGTGAAGGACAGCTCCTACATGTTCGTCACCGGCCCTGACGTGGTCAAGACCGTGACCAACGAGATCGTGACGCAGGAAGAGCTGGGCGGGGCGATTACTCACACCACCAAAACCTCGGTCGCCGATCTGGCGCTGGAAAACGATATCGAGGCCTTGCTCACAGCGCGCGATTTCTTCGATTATCTGCCGCTGTCAAACCGCGAGGAAGTGCCCGAGCGGCCGTCCGCCGATCCCTGGGATCGCCGTGAGGGCAGCCTCGACACGCTGATTCCGGCCAATGCCAACCAGCCCTATGACATGCATGAAGTCATCCGCAAAGTGGTCGACGAAGCCGAATTCTTCGAAATCCAGCCGGCTCATGCGCCCAATATCCTGGTCGGGTTTGCCCGGATCGAAGGCCGCACCATCGGCGTTGTCGCTAACCAGCCGATGGCCCTGGCCGGTGTGCTCGATATCAACAGCTCGAAAAAGGCCGCCCGCTTCGTGCGGTTCTGCGATGCTTTCAACGTGCCGATCATCACATTCGTCGACGTCCCCGGATTCCTTCCCGGCACCAGCCAGGAGCATAACGGCATCATCAAGCACGGCGCCAAGCTGCTGTTCGCCTATGCCGAAGCGACCGTGCCCAAGATCACCGTGATCACCCGCAAGGCCTATGGCGGCGCCTATGACGTGATGGCTTCAAAGCATCTGCGCGGCGATCTCAACTACGCCTGGCCGACCGCCGAAATCGCGGTGATGGGCGCCAAGGGCGCCGTCGAGATCATTTTCCGCGGACTGAGTGCCGAGGACAGCGCTGAGAAGGTGGCCGAATACGAAGATCGCTTCGCCAACCCGTTTGTGGCCGCATCAAAGGGCTTCATCGACGAGGTGATCTATCCGCATTCGACCCGGCGCCGAATCGCGCTGGGCCTGCGCAAGCTCAGGGGCAAAAGTCTGGAAAACCCCTGGAAGAAGCACGACAATATTCCGCTCTAACTGGAAGTAGCAGCGATCATGATCAACAAACCCGATATCTACATCGTCGCCGCCGTGCGTACCGCAATCGGCTCGTTCGGCGGTTCGCTCAAGCCCTTCCGCCCCGCCGATCTTGGCGCGCAGGTGATCACCGAGGCGCTCAAGCGCGCCCATGTGGCACCCGCTGACGTCGAGCACGTCATCATGGGCCAGGTCATGCAGACCGGCCCCAAGGACCAGTTCATGGCGCGCGTTGCCATGCTCAAGGCCGATATTCCTGTCAGCACTCCGGCGCTGACGCTCAATCGCCTGTGCGGCTCTGGCGTGCAATCGATCATTTCCTGCGTCCAGTTGATGAAGCTGGGCGAGGCCGGGATCACGGTTGCGGGCGGCGCAGAGTCGATGTCCAACGTGCCCTATCACGATCTCGAGGCGCGCTGGGGCAAACGGCTGGGCAATTCGGTGTTGCTCGATGCGCTGGTCGAAGGCCTGCATGATCCGATTCATGAGATCCACATGGCGATCACTGCCGAAAACGTCGCCATCCGCCATCAGGTGACCCGCAAGCAGCAGGACGAACTGGCGGTCGATGGCCACCTTCGCGCCGCCCGTGCTATCGCCGAGGGCCGCTTCAAGGAGCAAATCCTCCCGATCGAGATCAAGACCCGCAAGGGCACGGTGACTTTTGACACCGACGAGCACGTCCGCGCCGATACCACCATTGAATCGGTCTCTGCGCTCAAGCCGATGTTCAAGGAAGATGGTTCGGTCACGGCTGCCAACAGTTCGGGCATCAACGATGGCGCTGCCGCCGTGGTGCTGGCCACCGGCGAGGAAGTGAGCAAGCGCGGCCTCACGCCGATGGCCCGCATCGTCTCCTGGGGCTATGCCGGCGTCGAGCCCGAATATATGGGCGAGGGGCCGATCAAGGCAGTGCCGATCGCGCTCAAGCGCGCCGGGCTGACGCTCGCGGACATGGATGTGATCGAGGCTAACGAGGCTTTCGCCGCGCAGGCGCTAGCCGTCGCCAAGGAGCTGGGCTTCGACCGCGACAAGCTCAACCCCAATGGCTCGGGCATCTCGCTCGGCCACCCGGTTGGCGCGACGGGCACGATCCTGACCGTCAAGGCCATCTACGAGCTCAAGCGGATCGGCGGGCGCTATGCCCTGATGACCATGTGCATCGGCGGCGGGCAGGGCATCGCGCTGATCATCGAGAATGTCGATGCTGTTGTGGAAGCGCCGCAGGAGGCCAAAGTGGCAGCTTGATCGAACATGGAATGGTTCGGAATCTTTTGGCTTGGATTCGTTGCGTGCTTTGTCCTTGCACAAGGAGCATGGTTTGTGCGGGCTCTCAAGACCGGTGTTGTGACCTACTATTTCCAGTATGATTTTTGTCGTGATATCGAGCCATTCAAATTTTGGATGTTGACGATTGGCAGAGGTCTCGCTGCCGTTTTCGGTTTGGCTATGTTTGCTGCTGGTTTTGAATTTTGGGCGAATGTGAAATGAAACTTGGACGATTAAACCACATCGGCGTCGCCACGCCCGATCTCGACGCCTCGATCGACTTCTACCGCGATGTCATGGGCGCGACCGACATCACCGAGCCCTTCGTGCTGGAAAGCCAGCAGGTGCGCGTCTGCTTCGTCAATACACCCGGCGAGCATGGCTCGGCGGGCACCCAGATCGAACTGCTCCAGCCCACGGCTGCGGACAGCGCGGTCGGCAAGTGGCTCGAGAAGAACCCTTTGGGCGGCCAGCACCATATCTGCTACGAAGTGCCCGATATTCATGTGGCCAAGGCCTGGTTCGAAGGCCTCGGCAAGCGCGTGCTGGGCGAGCCGCGCATCGGCGCGCACGGCACGCTGATTTTCTTCGTCCACCCCAAGGACATGGGCGGACAGCTGACCGAGATCATGGAAACGCCAAAAGGCGCGCATTGATTCCATCGAGGACATAGACATGGCAAAAATCGAAGACTGGCAGGCCGCCGCCGCGAAAGAGGTCAAGGGCAAGGACCTTACCTGGAACACGCCCGAAGGCTTCGCCATCAAGCCTTTGTATACGGCGGAGGATGCTGGCGATCCGGGCCTGCCTGGTTTCGCCCCGTTCACGCGCGGCGTGCGCGCTTCGATGTATGCCGGGCGCCCCTGGACCATTCGCCAGTATGCCGGTTTCTCCACCGCCGAGGAATCGAACGCCTTCTATCGCCGTAACCTCGCGGCGGGCCAGAAGGGGCTTTCCGTGGCCTTCGATCTTGCCACCCATCGCGGTTATGACAGCGACCACCCGCGCGTTGTCGGCGATGTCGGCAAGGCCGGCGTGGCGATCGATTCGATCGAGGACATGAAGATCCTGTTCGACGGCATCCCGCTCGACAAGATGTCGGTGTCGATGACCATGAACGGCGCGGTGATCCCGATCCTCGCCTTCTTTATCGTTGCCGGCGAAGAGCAGGGTGTGCCGCTCGCGCAGCTCGACGGGACCATCCAGAACGACATCCTCAAGGAGTTCATGGTCCGCAACACCTATATCTATCCGCCTGAGCCAAGCATGCGGATCGTTTCAGACATTATCGCATATACTTCTGCCAACATGCCGAAATTCAACTCGATTTCGATCTCGGGCTATCACATGCACGAGGCCGGGGCGACCGCCGTGCAGGAACTCGCCTTCACCATCGCCGACGGCAAGGAATATGCCAAGCGCGCGGTCGAAAGCGGGCTCGATATTGACAGCTTCGCTGGCCGCCTCAGCTTCTTCTTCGGCATCGGCATGAACTTCTTCATGGAAGTGGCCAAGCTGCGCGCCGCGCGCACCCTATGGTACAAGGTGATGGACGGCCTCGGCGCCAAGGACGAACGCAGCAAGATGCTGCGCACCCATTGCCAGACCTCGGGCGTCTCGCTGCAGGAGCAGGACCCTTACAACAACGTAATTCGCACCACGATCGAGGCCATGGCGGCAACGCTCGGCGGCACCCAGTCGCTCCACACCAACGCGCTGGACGAGGCCATCGCGCTCCCCACCGATTTCTCCGCGCGTATCGCCCGTAACACCCAGATAGTGCTCGCCGAAGAGAGCGGCATCACCAAGGTGGTCGATCCGCTGGGCGGCTCCTACTACGTCGAAGCGCTCACCCAGATGCTGGTCGACGATGCCTGGAAGCTCATCGAGGAAGTCGATACTCTAGGCGGCATGACCAAGGCGGTTGCCACTGGCATGCCCAAGCGCCGTATCGAGGAGGCCGCCGCCGCGCGTCAAGCCCGGGTCGACAAGGGCGAGGACGTCATTGTCGGCGTCAACAAGTACAAGCTGGCGCAGGAAGAACACCTCGATACGCTCAGCATCGATAACCACGCCGTGCGCGAAGGCCAGATCGCGCGGCTCAAAAAGATGCGCGACAGCCGCGATGCCGCGGCCTGCAGTGCCGCGCTGACCGCGCTCACCGAAGGCGCCAAGGCCGGAGGCAACCTGCTCGCGCTCGCCGTCGACGCCGCCCGCGCCCGCGCCTCGCTGGGCGAGATTTCGGATGCGATGGAAGCCGCTTTCGGCCGCTATTCGACCCAGCCGGTGCCTGTGACCGGCATCTACGGCAAGGCCTATGCCGAAGACGCGCGCTATGGTCAGGTGATCGACGGCGTCGAAGCCGTCACCCGCCGTCTTGGCCGCAAGCCGCGGCTGCTGGTCGCCAAGATGGGACAGGACGGCCATGATCGCGGCGCCAATGTCATCGCCAGCGCCTTCACCGATATGGGCTTCGATGTCACTTCCGGGCCGCTGTTCCAGACGCCCGAGGAAGCCTGCAAACTGGCGCTCGAAAACGATGTCGATGCCATCGGCGCCTCCAGCCTCGCGGCTGGCCACAAGACCCTGATCCCCGATCTGATCGGCAAGCTGAAAGAGGCTGGCCGCCCGGACATAAAGGTCGTCGCCGGTGGCGTCATCCCGCCGCAGGACTATGACTATCTGCGTGAAGCAGGCGTTCAGGGCATCTATGGCCCGGGTTCGAACGTGGTCGAGTGCGCGGCGGACATGCTGCGCCTGCTGGGCCACAACATGCCGCCAGTCGGTAGTGAGCTGGAAGCCGCCGAGTGATCGCAGCGCTGCTCATCCTCGCAGCTGCACCGGCGCGGCAGGACTGCGGCGATCTGCCGCAGCAGCCGATGAACATGTGTCTGCTCGAAGAGTTCCAGCGCGTCGATGCCGAGCTCAATCGGCAGTGGAAGGTCACTAGCGACGCGATGAAGGCCAACGATCGCGAGATCGACCGGAGCTACGACAAGGACCCCGGCTATTTCGACACGCTGCTCGCCGGTCAGCGCGGCTGGCTTGCTTGGCGCGGCCAGCAATGCCTGCTCGAAAGCTTCGAAATGCGCGGCGGCTCCGGCGCGCCGATGGTCCACAGCCTGTGCATGGCGCGGATCACGCGGGAGCGGATCAATCAACTCAAGTCTCTGGTGGAAGCCCAAAACTGATGTTCAAGAAAATCCTCATCGCCAATCGCGGCGAAATTGCCTGCCGGGTCATCAAGACTGCGCGCCGTATGGGCATTGCCACGGTGGCGGTCTATTCCGACGCCGATGCCCGCGCGCCGTTTGTCAGGATGGCTGACGAAGCAGTTCACATCGGCCCGTCGCCAGCCAGCGAAAGCTATCTGATCGCCGACAAGATCATCGCCGCCTGCAAGCAAACCGGCGCAGAAGCGGTCCATCCGGGCTATGGCTTCCTCTCAGAACGCACCTCCTTCGCCGAGCAGCTCGCCGCAGAGGGCATCGAATTCATTGGCCCGCCGGTGAATGCCATTGCCGCGATGGGTGACAAGATCGAGAGCAAGAAGCTTGCGCAGGAGGCCGGGGTCAATGTTGTGCCCGGCTCCGACGGCGAAGTGGAAACCACCGCCGATGCGCTGCGCTGGTCGAACAAGATCGGCTATCCGGTTATGATGAAGGCCTCGGCGGGCGGCGGTGGCAAAGGCATGCGGCTCGCCTACAATGACAAGGATGTTGAAGAGGGCTTTGAGGCGACACAGCGCGAAGGCTTGAACAGCTTTGGTGACAAGCGCGTTTTCATCGAGAAATTCATCCTCAACCCGCGCCACATCGAGATCCAGATCCTCGGCGACAAGCATGGTAACATTCTCTACCTCAATGAGCGCGAATGCAGCATTCAGCGCCGCCACCAGAAGGTGGTCGAGGAAGCGCCGTCGCCCTTCGTCACCCCCAAGATGCGCAAGGCGATGGGCGAGCAGTGCGTCGCGCTGTCAAAGGCCGTGGGTTATTACAGCGCTGGCACGGTCGAACTGATCGTATCGGGCGCGGACCCAAGCGGCGAGAGCTTCTACTTCCTCGAGATGAACACCCGCCTTCAGGTCGAGCATCCCGTCACCGAAGCAATCACCGGGATTGACCTTGTCGAGCAAATGATTCGCGTGGCTTACGGTGAAAAGTTGAAGCTCACCCAGAAGGATATCGGCATCGACGGCTGGGCCATCGAGAACCGCGTCTATGCCGAAGATCCCTA
>Ga0114974_10002616_pt1 | contig 13818 bp, 12 predicted proteins | sample S_130206_EF_Meta_FD_87318 | JGI IMG/M metagenome (GOLD analysis project Ga0114974, IMG submission 87318) | Freshwater microbial communities from Lake Simoncouche, Canada to study carbon cycling - S_130206_EF_MetaG | ecosystem: Environmental > Aquatic > Freshwater > Lake | place: Lake...
ATTTCCTTGGTCGGGGTTTCGTAGGCAAAAGGGCGGTAGGTCGCGCTCGAACCGACGACCAGTTCCTTGCTCTGGGCCTGGGCGCCGCCGACGGCGAAGCTGAGCAGTCCGGCCAGAGCCGCGAGGGTAGGTAGCAGTTTCATGGTGTTGTTCGGAAAAGTGGAGGCATCGCCTTTGAGGGCGCAAATATAGCTGATGTGGGATCCCGATCACCCAGCGTCGGCCGACCTGCACCCAACGCCGCCGCCGTGCGCAACCCGCCCGCCTAGGCCGGCACGCCCGCCTCAGGCCAGCGAAGCCGGGTCGACGTTCGCGCCGCAGACGATCAGACAGACCGTCTCGCCGCTGCGCGGCGTATAGGCGCCGCACTGCAAAGCCGCCAGCGGCAGTGCGGCGGCGGGCTCAACCGCCAGTTTCATTTCGCGCCACATCCATTGCTGGGCGGATCTGATGGACGCGTCGCTGAGCAGCAGCGACTGCGCCACCCATCGTTGGGTGAGCTCCCATGCGATAGCGCCGATGCGCTTGGCACCAAGCGAGTCAGCGGCGATTCCGCCGACCTCGACGTCGACCGGTTGCCCCTGCCTGCGCGCGGCGTGCAGGGTGGGCGCGAGTTCGGGCTCCAGCGCGACAACACGGGTGCGCGACTCAAAGCCAGCCGCCAGGCCGGCGATCAAGCCGCCGCCGCCGACGCTGACCAGCACCGCGTCCGGAAGCCCGGCCTGCGCTTCGATCTCCAGCGCGATGGTTCCGGCACCCGCCACCACTTCAGGCTGGTCGTAGGCGTGCACCATCAGCGCGCCCGTATCCGCCTGCCGTTGCTGGCACGCTTGCAGAGCCTGCGGATAGAAGGCGCCGCCCACCACCACGGTGGCGCCGAGTGCAGCGAGCTTGTGCTGCTTGGCCGGCGGACACAGTTCGGGCACATAGACCTCGCAGCGAACGCCCAGCGCCTGCGCCGCCTGCGCGCAGGCGATGCCGGCGTTACCCCCCGAGGCGATGATGACGCCGGCCGCGGGTATGGGGCCCGCCAGCAGACGGTTGAGCATGCCCCGGGCCTTGAAGCTGCCGCTGACCTGCAACTGCTCGAGCTTGAGCCAGACCTCGGCGCATGGCAGTCCGAGGGCGGCGCCCGGCAAGCGCATCAGCGGCGTGCGGCGCACAAAGGGCTTGAATTCGTCGAACAACCGGGTCTGCGCGGCGACGATATCGGCGCGCGAGACGCTGGCGGGTGTGGCATGCATGGCGGACTCCTTCAATGGGGTGGACTCTCAGGTGCGACGCGATCAGCCGATCTGGAACCAGGCGGACTTGCTCTGGGTGTAGGACAGGAGGCTGGCCATGTGCTTGTCGCGCGAGTTGCCCGACTGCTTGTAGCCGCCGAAAGGCTGGGTCATGTCGCCGTCGCCGAAACAGTTGACCCACACCACGCCGGCCTCGAGCGCACGGACCATGCGGTGCGCGCGCTGCAGGTCGCGCGTCCAGACCGACGCCGCCAGCCCATAGTCGGAATCGTTCGCCAGCGCGATCGCTTCTTCCTCGGTATCGAAGGCGATGACCGCTGCGACCGGCCCGAATACCTCCTCGCGCGCGATCGCCATCCGGTTCGTCGCGCCGGTAAACAGCGTCGGCTCCAGATAGGCACCGGCACCTGCCGCCGCAGGGGCGCGCCCCCCCATGACCAGCTGCGCGCCCTCGCTTTGGCCGCTCGCAATGCGCGCCAGAATGCCGCGCTGGTGCGCCTGGCTCACCACCGGGCCCAACCTGGTCGCAGGGTCAAGCGGGTCGCCGGGCCTATAGGCCTGGCCTGCACGCGCGACGAAACGGCGGACGAATTCGTCGACCATGTCGCGCTGCACCAGAAGCCGTGACCCGGCGTTGCAAACCTGGCCCGCGTTGTCAAAAATGCCACCGACCGCGCGGTCCACCGCGACGTCCAGGTCGTACAGATCGGGCATGAAGATCTGCGGGCTTTTGCCGCCGGTCTCGAGCGCGATCCGCTTCATGTTCGACTGCCCGGCGTAGCCCAGCAGCAGCTTGCCGACGGCGGTCGAGCCGGTGAACGATAGCTTGATGACGTCCGGGTGCAGCGCCAGCGCGCGCCCGGCCTCGATGCCCAGCCCGTTGACGACGTTGAAGACGCCCGGCGGACCGCCGGCCTCGACGAACAGCTGCGCGAGCCGGGTGCACGACAAAGGCGCTTGCTCGGCGGGCTTGAGGACGACGCAGTTCCCCGCGGCCAGGATCGGCGCGACTTTCCACATCGCCATCAGCATCGGGTAGTTCCACGGCGTGATCGCGCCGACTACGCCGAGCGGCTCGTGGGCGATCAGGTGCAGCGCCTGCGCGTCGGTGTGGGTGACGGCACCCTCGATCTTGTCGATGCACTCGGCAAAATAGCGGATCGTCTTGAGCACTTCGGGCAGGTCGATCGCCAGCACATCGCTGATCGGCTTGCCCATGTCCAGCGTCTCGAGCAGCGCCAGTTCGTCGCCGTGCTGCTGCACCAGATCGGCGAAGCGAAACAAGATGTCCATGCGCGCGCGCGGGGCCAGTCCGCGCCAGCGCCGATCCCGCCAGGCGAGCAACGCGCTGGCCACCGCAGCGTCGACGTCGGCCGCCTGGCCGCGCGCCACCTGCGCAATCACGGAGCCGGTGGCCGGGTTGACGCATTCAAAGCGCTCGCCCGCGATGGCTGGGCAGTCGCGGCCGTCGATGAACAGCCCGCTGGCGATACGCAGCGCGCCCGCCCGCTCGGCCCATTGCGCGCGTGTAGCGGTGGTGGTCATGGCGATTCAGGCCTTGGGCTGAGTGCCCGATGGCCTCGGCGCGCCCATCTCGGCGAGCAACTCGCTTGGGTAGCCCGGCGCGCGCAACTCGAGTGCGCAGGCCTGCTCGATCATGCGCGCGACCTCGGGCGACTGCGCGTTGCCGCCAAAAAGTCCGCGTGCGCGGGTGAATATCTGCTGCGTCATGCTGCCAAGTTCGAGCGGAACGCCGAGCTTTTGCGCAATGCTGTTGACCAGTCCGAGGTCCTTGCAGGCAAGGTCCATCGTGAACTTCACGTTGTAGCTGCCCGACAGGATCAGCTGCGACTCGGTCTCGTGCACGAAGCTGTTGCCCGAACTCGCGCGGATCGCGCGGTACGCCGCGTCCAGGTCGACGCCGTATTTGGCCGGAACCATCATGGCTTCGGCCGCCGCGACCAGATGGATGAAGGCCAGCATGTTGGTGACAACTTTCACCACCGACGCACTGCCGAGCTTGCCCAGAAAAATGATCTGCCCGCCGATGGTCTGCAGCAGCGGCTCGACGCGTTTGTAAACCGCTTCGTCGCCGCCCACCAGCACCGTGATTTCGCCGGAATTTGCCAGGTGCACGCCGCCGGTCACCGGGCATTCCAGCACGCTGATGCCGCGCTGCGCCGCAACGCCCTGCAGGCGCTGCAGGTCTTCCAGGTCGGTAGTGCTCATCTCGACCCAGATGCCGCCGCGCGGCAGGCTGTCAAATACGCCGCCCGGCCCTTCGACGACCTGGCGCGAAACCGCTGGCGAGGGCAGCGCCGTGATGAGCACGTCGGCTTCGCGGCAGGCGCCCGCGATGTCGTCGGACCAGCGCGCGCCTGCGGCCAGCAGCCGCGTCGCCAGGTCTTTGTGGAGGTCGTTGACGGTGACGCTGTAGCCGGCCTTGACCAGGCTGTTGCACAGGCCCTCGCCAAGGGCGCCCAGGCCGATGAAGCCGATGTTCAGTTTGGAAGCGCAGTGCATGGATGTGTGAAAGTTGGCTTCGGGGGCGACCGCCATGGCCGCAGCGAAAGGGGCAGTCCCCGAATGTTGCGTTGTAAGATCGTGCATGCTAATGCATCGCCGCTGCCGCCGCGGCGCGCATCGGTGCCGCAGCGCGAACACCAATCCGGTCGCCAGCGCCTTGAACGGCCGGCTGCCACGGGAGACGACAGCATGCGCGAGACGAGCGGTTTTGACACCATCATCATCGGGGCCGGAACCGCCGGCTGCCTGATGGCCAACAGGCTGTCGGCAGACCCCCAGCGGCGCGTCCTCCTGCTTGAAGCCGGCGGGCCGGACAGCTACCACTGGATCCATATACCGGTGGGCTACCTCTACTGCATCGGCAACCCGCGCACCGACTGGATGTACCAGACCGAAGCATCGGCCGGGCTCAACGGCCGCAGCCTGCTGTACCCGCGCGGCAAGACGCTCGGCGGCTGTTCGAGCATCAACGGCATGATCTACATGCGCGGCCAGGCGCGCGACTACGACCACTGGGCCGAGCTGACCGGCGACGCGCAATGGAGCTGGGCCAACTGCCTGCCTGACTTCATGGCGCACGAAAGCCATTACCGGCTCGACCCCGGCGCGCCCGCCGGTGACGGCGGCGCTGCAGCCTTTCACGGCGCCAGCGGCGAATGGCGGGTGGAGCAGCAGCGCGTTCGCTGGGATATTCTGGAGGCCTTCGCGCAGGCGGCGCAACAGGCCGGGATCCCGGCGACGCAGGACTTCAATCGCGGCGACAACAACGGTGTCGCCTATTTCGACGTGAACCAGCGCAGCGGCTGGCGCTGGAACGCGGCCAAGGCTTTTCTGCGCCCGACCGCGATGCGCCGGCCCAACTTCAGCCTGTGGACGCATGCGCAGGTCAGCCGGCTGCTGTTCGAGCGCCGGGGCGACGGCGCGCTGCGCTGTTCGGGGGTTGAGTTGGTACGCGGCGGCAGGAGCGGCCAGAAGCTGCAGGTCAGCGCCGCGCGCGAGGTGATCCTGTGCGCCGGCGCGGTCGGCTCGCCGCAGATCCTGCAGCTCTCGGGCGTGGGCCCGTCCGAATTGCTGCGCCAACACGGCATCGAGGTGGTGCAGGATCTGCCCGGCGTGGGCGCCAATCTGCAGGACCATCTGCAGATCCGTGCGGTGTTCAAGGTGCAGGGCGCCAAGACGCTCAATACCATCGGCGCTTCGCTGTGGGGCAAGGCGGGCATTGCACTGCAGTACGCGCTCACGCGCAGCGGACCGATGAGCATGTCGCCCTCGCAGCTCGGCGCCTTCACCCGCAGCGACCCGTCGCAGCCGCACCCGAATCTGCAGTACCACATACAGCCGCTGAGTCTGGACGCCTTTGGCCAGCCGCTGCACAAGTTCGCGGCCATCACCGCCAGCGTCTGCAACCTGAACCCGACCAGCCGCGGATCGCTGACGATTCGCAGCCCGCGCTTCGAAGACGCGCCGGCGATCGCGCCCAATTACCTCAGCACGCCCGAGGACCGCAAGGTCGCCGCCGACTCCTTGCGGGTCACGCGCAACATCGTCGCGCAGCCGGCGCTGGCGCGCTACCAGCCACAGGAGTTCAAGCCCGGCGCCCAATACCAAAGCGACGACGAACTCGCCAAGCTCGCGGGCGACATCGCCAGCACCATCTTTCACCCGATCGGAACCACCCGAATGGGCCGCGACGACGACCCGATGGCGGTCGTCGACACGCGGCTGCGGCTGCGCGGCATAGAGGGCCTGCGCGTGGTCGACGCCGGCGTGATGCCGAGCATCACCAGCGGCAACACCAATGCACCGACGCTGATGCTCGCCGAAAAGGCCGCGCGCTGGATCCTGGCGGACTCGGACGCGCGGGCGTCTCAGTAGTAGCCCAGCGGGTGCTGCGCCATGTCCAGATGCAGGCCGCGGCCGGTGTAAGGGTGCGCGAGCGCGACCTCCTCGTTGAGCTCGACACCCAGGCCGGGCTCTTTGCTCGGTATCACGTAGCCGCCCTCCCACTGCAGCGGCTTTTTCAACAGCTTGGCGTGAAAGCCACCGAGCTGCTGGATGCTCTCGAGGATCAGAAAATTCGGTATGCACGCCGCAAGCTGGATGTTCGCTGCCGCCTCGATCGGACCGCAGTACAGGTGCGGCGCAACCTGCGCGTAATGCGCTTCGGCCATGGCGGCTATTTTCTTGCACTCCAGGATGCCGCCGACGCGTCCCAGCGCGGGCTGCAGGATGCTCGCCGCGCCGGTTTCGAGCACACGCGCGAATTCGTACTTGGTGCATAGACGCTCCCCGGTGGCGATCGGTATGCTGGTGTGGCGCGCGACCTCGGCCATCAGCTCCGGACGCTCGGGCGGCGTTGGCTCCTCGAACCACAGCGGGTCGTAGGGCTCTATCCGGCGCGCCATGCGCTTGGCGCCCGACACGGTGTACTGGCCATGGGTTCCGAACAAGATGTCGGCCTGGTTCCCGACGGCCTCGCGGATCAGTTTGCAAAAACGCTCCGCCATGTCCATGCGCTCGAGCGTGGGCTGGCGCGGGTCGAATACCGAGTAGCCGCCGACCGGGTCGAACTTGATGGCCGTGAAGCCCTGCTGCACATAGACGGCGGCGCGCTCGGCCGAGCGCACCGGGTCGCCGTAGAACGATTCGTCCTCGTTCTCGTCCGGGTACAGGTAGGTGTAGCTGCGCAGGCGCGGATTGACCAGGCCGCCGAGCAGCTTGTAGACCGGCTGCCCGAGCGCCTTGCCGGTGATGTCCCAGCAGGCCATCTCAAGCGCGCTCAGAACGCCCATCAACGAAATGTCGGGCCGCAGCGAGAAGCCCTCGCCGTAGGCCCGTCGCCACAGTGTTTCGGTCTGCATCGGGTCCTCGCCGGCGAAGACGCGCGCGAAAAGGTCCTCGGCCATCGCTGCGATGACATGCGGGCTGAAGGTCGCGGCGTAGGCCTCGCCGACGCCCTCGATGCCGCAGGTGGTGCGGATCTTGACAAAAACAAAGTACCGGCCACCAAAGCCCGGCGGCGGGTTGCCGACCACAAAGGTCTTTATCGATTCGAGTTGCATCGCTCGCTCCTGAAGAATAGGGGTGTTCAGCGCTGCGCCCGCAGGATGGCGGCGGCGCCCTTATGCGCGACCATCGTCGTCGGCGCGTGGGTGTTGCCCGATGTGATGGTCGGAAACACCGACGCGTCAACCACATAAAGGCCCTCGAGTCCGTGGACGCTGAGGTTGGCGTCGACGACAGAGCCGCGGGCGTCGGCGCCCATCACACAGGTTCCGACCGGGTGGTAGCAGGTGCTGGCGCGCGCGCGAAAATCGTCCAGCATCGCAGCGTCGTCCATGCCGTCGAGCGCGGGCCCGATCGGCGCCCTGATCAGACCGCGCATCGCGGCCGTTCTCGCCAGCCGCCGCACCAACTGCGCCCCGCGCAGCGCCTGCTCCAGATCCTGCGGGTGCGACAGGTAGTTCGGCCGGATCAGTGGCGCCTGGCTTGCATCCGCGGCGGCGATCGATACGCTGCCGCGGCTCCGGGGCCGGCAGGGCTGGAAACACAGGATGAAGCCGGCGGTCCTGTCGGGCACGATGTGCGTTCCGGTTGTCGACTCGGCCAGCGTATAGGTGATCGGGTTGCAGTAGAGCTGGGTATCGGCCTGCTCCGCGCCCGGGTGCGAGCGCACAAAACCACCGCATTGATTCACGCTGATGCCCAGCGGGCCGCCCAGACCCAGCGCGTACTGCAGGCCGGCGCGCAGCTTACCCCATGGCGAACCGAGCACGTTATTGAGTGTCGGCTCGGTCGCCTGGTAGTAGTAGCTCATCGCCAGGTGGTCCTGCAGATTTGCGCCAACCTGTGCCTGGTCGAGGACGACCGCGATGTTGTGCTCCTGCAGCAGCGCCGACGGCCCCACGCCCGACAGCTGCAGCAGTTGCGGGCTTTGTATCGCCCCGGCGCTCAGCACCACCGCGCGGCGCGCACGCGCGCGCAGCAGGCCGCCGCCCCGGCGGTAGGCGACGCCGACGGCCCGACGCCCCTCGAACAGCACGCGCTCGGCAAGCGCCCCGGTCTTGAGGTCCAGGCTTGCGCGGCGCAGCGCTGGTCGTAAAAAGGCGTCGGCAGCCGACCAGCGCATGGCGTGTCGCGTGTTGATGCGGTAGCGGCCAACGCCTTCGGGTTGTGCACCGTTGAAATCCTCGCTAAACGGCAGCCCGGCCTGCTGCGCCGCCGCGAAGAAGTGGCGCTCGATCGGATGCAACTCCCGGCGCACGTCGCTGACAAAGAGCGAGCCGCCCGGCGCGGCGACGCCGTTTTCGTCAACAGGACGCTCGAAGCCCTCGTAGACCGGGCGCACATCGTTCCAGGACCAGCCGCTGTTACCCAGCGCCGCCCAGTCGTCGAAGTCGCTGGGAAGGCCGCGGCAGTACACCATCGCGTTGATGGAGCTCGAGCCACCGACGATGCGACCGCGCGGGAAGTAAATGCGGCGCCCCTGCAGCCCCGGGTCGGGCTGCGCGACAAATTTCCAGTTGACACGCTCGTCGTAGAAGCTCATTCCGTAGCCGATCGGCAGATTGATCCACAGCCGCCGATCGTGTCCGCCGGCCTCGAGCAGCAGGACGGTGGAGCGGCCGTCGGCGCTAAGCTGTTCGGCCAGCACGCAGCCGGCCGACCCCGCACCGACGACGATGTAGTCGTAGTCCTGACTGCTCACAGCGACCCCCTTGTTGGACGAATGCGATGCGCTGCTTTGGCTCGGTACAAGCACTGACATCGTTCGCAAGGGGAAAGTGTAGGGCAGGCAATCGCGCCGATGCCCTTGCGTGGCGCGTGATCGTCGACAATGGAGGCTGCCGTCAGCCACCGGGGCTGGCCCTATGTCACAGAGGTTCACGTTGTCGCTTCCTGCCCCCCAAGCACGCAAACACCTGCACACCCGCTCCATCGAGCTGTGCGGCTACCGGCGCGACGACGGCCTGTGGGATATCGAGGCACGACTGAGCGACGTCAAGACCTACGACCTGCTCCGCAGCGAAGGCGGCACGCTCAAGGCCGGGTTGCCGGTGCACGACATGGCGATCCGGGTGACCGTGGACGATAGCTTCACGGTGCGTGAAATCGCCAGTTCAATGAACAGCACGCCCTACCCGGAATGTGTCCAAGCCCGCGACCCGATGCAGGCGATGGTTGGCGCAAAGATGGGGCCCGGGTGGCGCATGGCCATCGAGCGGGCTGTCGGCGGTACGGCGGGCTGTACCCACCTGCGCGAACTGCTGTTTTCCATGGCGACCGCTGCCTACCAGACCATTCCCGGCTACCGGGCGCATATGCGCAAGCTGGCCGACATTCCGGCCCGCGACGATGGCAAGCCGCCGTACCACCTGGGCAAATGCATGTCGTGGGACTTCAATGGCCCGGTTGTACGGCGCATCTATCCGCAGTTCGCCGGCTGGAAGCCGGCGCGGCAGGCAGACGGCGAGGACTGAAGCCGGCACGGTGGCCCCCTTGCGGGCACGCCAAGGCAAACGGACGGCGTCGGGCCGCAGACTGACAGCGGTCGCATCGTGCCAAGTCGACGTCGCACACAGCGGCGGGGCGCCTGCGCCGGGGCGTTACAGTGCGACGGCACCATTCGCTTGCAGCATGTCCACCACGATCGAAGCCCAAGCCCGCATCGACCTCGCAGCCGCCTTTCGCTGGGCGGCGCGGCTAGACATGCACGAGGCGATCGCCAACCACTTCAGCGTGGCGGTGTCGGCCAACGGAAAACGCTTTTTGCTTAACCCGCCAGGCCGGCATTTTTCGCGGCTGCGCGCCAGCGAACTGCTGCTGCTCGACGCCGACGACCCTTCTGCCGGCGAAGGCGACTGCGACCCAACCGCGTGGAACCTGCACGCGCAATTGCACCAGCAACTGCCGCAGGCGCGCTGCGTCCTGCACACGCACATGCTGAACACCACCGCGCTATGCTGCCTGCAGGAATTCGAATTCCTGATGCTCGACCAGAACGCCTGCCGCTTTCACGGGCGCATCGCCTACGACCGCGACTACAGCGGCATGGCGCTGGACATGGCCGAGGGCGAGCGGGTGGCGCGCCTGATGGGGCCCGACAAAGACGTGCTGTTCATGGGCAACCACGGCGTGATCGTGGTGGGCGCCTCGGTGGCGCAGGCTTTTGACACGCTCTACTACCTGGAGAAGGCGGCAGCGTTGCAGGTACGCGCGCTGTCCACCGGGCGCCCGCTGGCGCTGATACCCGAAGCCATGGCGGCGGTCGCGGGCGCGCAGTGGCGGAGCTACCCGACGGACTATTGCGCCATGCACTTTGACGAGCTCAAGCGGATTCTCGACCAACAGGAAGCGGACTACTGCCGATGAACCACGACGTCATCATCACCTGCGCGCTGACCGGCGCAGGCGACACCGCCGACAAGAACCCGGCTGTTCCGGTCACGCCCGAGCAAATAGCCGCCGCTGCGGTCGAGGCCGCGCGGGCCGGTGCGACCGTTGTGCACTGCCATGTGCGCGACCCCAAGACCGGCAAAGGCAGTCGCGACCCGGCGCTGTACCGCGAACTGATGCAACGGATCCGCGACTCGGGCGTAGACGTGATCGTCAACCTGACCGCTGGCATGGGGGGCGACCTGGAGATCGGCGCCGGTGAGAAGCCGCTGGCCTTCGGACCCGCAACCGATTTGGTCGGCCCGCTCGAGCGGCTGGTCCATGTCGCAGAACTGCTGCCCGAAATCTGCACCCTCGACTGCGGTACGCTGAACTTCGGAGACGGCGACACGATCTATGTGTCGACGCCCGCGGCACTGCGCGCCGGCGCGCGGCGCATCACCGAACTCGGCGTGAAGGCCGAACTCGAAATATTCGACACTGGCCACCTGTGGTTTTCCAAGCAGATGATCGCCGAAGGCCTGCTCAAGGACCCGCTGTTCCAGCTCTGCCTGGGAATCCCCTGGGGCGCTCCGGCCGACACCACGACGATGAAGGCGATGGTCGACAACCTTCCCTTGGGCGCGACCTGGGCCGCTTTCGGCATCGGCCGCACCCAGATGCCCATGGCAGCGCAGGCGGTGCTGCTCGGCGGCCATGTGCGCGTCGGACTGGAGGACAACCTGTGGCTTGACCGCGGCGTTGCCGCGACCAACGGCGCGCTGGTCGAGCGTGTTCGCCAGCTGATCGGCTGCATGGGTGCCAAGGCGATGACCCCGGCGCAGGGCCGCGCCCGCATGGGCCTGAGGCCGCGCGCCTAGCTGCGGCACGGCGGCGCCGATACCCGCTACGGCCGCTGCGGCCGCTGCGCTCTGAGTGAACCCGCAGGAACAAGGAGTTTTCCATGCAGTTTGTTTCGGATATCAAGACCTTCGCCGCGCTGGGCAGCGGCGTCATTGGCGGCGGCTGGGTGGCGCGCGCACTGGCGCACGGCCTGGACGTCGTCGCCTGGGACCCGGCTCCCGGCGCCGAGGCGCAGTTGCGCGCGCGCGTCGCACGCTGCTGGGGCGCGCTGGAACAGCAGGGCCTTGTGGCCGGCGCGTCGCCAAGCCGCCTGCGCTTTGCAGCCAGCGTCGAGCAATGCGTGGCGCAGGCCGACTTCATCCAGGAAAGTGCGCCCGAGACCTTGCAGCTCAAGATCGACTTGCACGAGAAGATCAGCGCTGCGGCCCGGTCGGATGTGCTGATCGGCTCCTCCACCTCGGGGCTCCTGCCAAGCGCTTTTTATGCCAAGGCGCTGCACCCGCAACGCTGTGTCGTCGGCCACCCCTTCAATCCGGTCTATCTACTGCCGCTGGTCGAGGTGGTGGGCGGCGCCGCCACCGCGCCCGAGGCGGTGCAGGCGGCGATGGCCGTATACCGTGCACTGGGCATGCGACCGCTGCATGTGCGCAAGGAGGTTCCGGGCTTCATTGCCGATCGGTTGCTCGAGGCGATGTGGCGCGAGTCGCTGCACCTGGTCAACGATGGCGTCGCAACCACGGGCGAGATAGACGATGCGATCCGCTTTGGTGCCGGAATGCGCTGGTCCTTCATGGGCAGCTTCCTGACCTATACCCTGGCCGGCGGCGATGCCGGCATGCGCCACTTCATGGCGCAGTTCGGGCCCGCGCTCAAGCTGCCCTGGACCCGGCTTGAGGCGCCCGAACTCAGCGAGGCGCTGATCGACCGCGTGGTCGACGGAACCCAGGCGCAGTTGGGCAAGCACAGCATCGCCGATCTGGAGCGTTATCGCGACGACTGCCTGTTGGCTGTGCAGGCCGCGGTGCGGGCCAGCAAAATCAAGCATGGGATCGCCCTCGATGACTGAACCCGCCGCTCTGCTAACGCCGTGGCGCGGCACGGTGCTGCCCGCCTGGACGGATTTCAACGGCCATTTGCGGGACGCGCATTACATGATCGTATTCAGCAACGCCACGGATTGCCTGATAGAAGGTTTCGGTCTGGACGAGGCCGGTCGAAAGGCGACCGGGCATTCGATATTCACGCTGGAGTCGCACATCAACTACCTGCTTGAGGTGAAGGAAGGTACGCCGATCGAGGTGCGTACCCAGGTCCTGGGCGCGGACACCAAGCGGCTCAATATTTACCACACACTGCATGTGGCCGGTGCGCAAGACACACTGGCCGCCAACCAGCAGATGCTGCTCAACGTCGACATGGCGGGGCCGCGCGCGGCGCCGTTTGCCCCTTCGGTGCTGCCGCGGGTGCAGGCGCTGGCCGAGCGGCACAGGGGGCTTCCCACACCGAAATACGCGGGTCGCTCGATCAGCCTGCCGGCGCCGCGATGAGCAACCCGGCCCAGCCGCCGGACCGGTCGCAGCCCCTGCGACCGCTGCGCGTGCGCACGCCGCTGGAAAATACCCCCGCCTGGCCCTGGAACCCGCAGGCCGCGATTGCCGCGCCCCTGTGCCTGCACGCGCCGCGGGTCCAGCCCGAGTGGGTGGACTACAACGGCCACATGAGTGAATCCTGTTTCCTGCTCGCCTTCGGTGACAGCGCGGACGCTTTTTTCCGTTTTTTGGGTATCGACGAGCACTACCGCGACCTACGTGGCCTGTCGTTCTACACGGTGCAGACGCATCTGCACAACCTGCAGGAGGCCGCCGAGGATGCGCCGCTGCGCCTGACCCTGCAACTGCTCGACGCCGACGACAAGCGCATGCACCTCTTTCACAGCATGTTCCACGCAACCCGTGGCGAACTGCTCGCCACCGGCGAACAGATGCTGGTGCATGTGGATACGCGCGCCGGCCGCGCCGCCGCCATGCCAGCAGACATCCATGACCATGTGCACGCCGTGCTGGCAGCGCATGCGGCGTTGCCGCGCCCACCGCAGGCGGGCGCCTCGATCGGCATCCGCCGCAGACAAGCTACCTGAGGTACGCCACATGCATTTCGAGCTCACCCAGGAACAGACCATGCTGGTCGACACCGCGCGCGCTTTTGCCGAGAAGGAGTTGTATCCCCACGAGGAACTGGTTGAGAGGACCGACGCGATACCGCCGGATCTGGCGCGGCAGATCCAGGCCAAGGCGATCGCGGTGGGGCTGTTTGCAGCCAACATGCCCGAGCAGCACGGCGGCGGCGGGCTGGACAACTTTGGCGTGACGCTGCTCGAGCGTGAGCTTGGCCGCGCATCCTATGCCTTGCAGATGCTGGTGGCGCGACCAAGCAACATCCTGCGCGGCTGCACTGGCAGCCAGATCGACGAGTACCTGCTGCCAACGATCCGAGGCGAGCGCCACGATTGCCTGGCCATGACCGAACCCAACGCCGGGTCCGATGTGCGCAGCATGCAGACCCGTGCGGTACGCGACGGCGACGACTATGTCATCAATGGCGCCAAACACTTCATCAGCCATGCCGATATGGCCGACTATGTGGTGCTGTTCGCCGCCACCGATGTGGAACAGACGCGCACCGGCCCCAAGAAAAAGATCACCGGTTTTCTGGTGGACTTCGACACGCCCGGCGTGACACGCCGGCGCGGGCCGGTCTGTGTATCGAACCGCGGCTACCACCAGTGCGAGCTGTTTTTTGACGACGTGCG
>Ga0114974_10002619_pt1 | contig 13812 bp, 14 predicted proteins | sample S_130206_EF_Meta_FD_87318 | JGI IMG/M metagenome (GOLD analysis project Ga0114974, IMG submission 87318) | Freshwater microbial communities from Lake Simoncouche, Canada to study carbon cycling - S_130206_EF_MetaG | ecosystem: Environmental > Aquatic > Freshwater > Lake | place: Lake...
AAAAAGCGCAAATCTACCTACCGTGAAACACGACAGATTGCATTGAGATGAAACTTGTTGTTATAGGCGCTGGCATTGCAGGATCCTCAGCCACGCGTATTGCACGTGATAAAGGTTGGGACGTAACATTGATTGACCACGCACCAGAGCAGTCTGCGTCCAGATCTGCGCTGGCAACAATACGCCCAACTTGGTTTGATAAGGCTGAGCGCGCAGACCTTGAAAGATCTTGGGAGTGGTACAGCGCTTGGGGTGCAGCAGGGACAAGAGAGGCGCACGTATCAAATTGGAAGAACCGAGAAGTTAAGACACAAAAGGATTGGTGGCTGGTGGATCCGATTTTGCCGCTGGTTGAGCCAGACCTAACTGAGCGCGTAGTAGGGATCTATAAAACATTTGTTACCACGCCAACAAAAGAGATTGCTGCTGACGCTATCTTGAATTGCACAGGCGCTTACGGGGCAGATCTAGCGCATGACGTAAGCCTGTTTGCAGGGGTCACTTGGATTTCCACTGACGCTCAATTAGATTATTTACCCTACCGTGTCCACCATTTGAGACCATACAAATCACTCTCAGCAGCACAAATCAACGGTGTCACGCGTGTTGGATCCTCAATCAACGCAAGCGCTGACAAGGCAATACAAGAGGCTGAAGAATTGTTAGAGCAGGCTCACTTGTTGGGAATTGTGCAACCAGGCGCAACTTGGGAGATGTCACTGGGTTGGAGAGCAAAGGGCAAAGGGGGCATACCGATTTACCCGCAGTTGGGTCAGCGCAACGCTTATTTCTCAGGATTAGCCAGGAGTGGCTATGGGCTATCACCTGCAATTGCAGAAAAGTGGATTGACAGTTTATAGTTACTAGATTACAAAGGGGGCAAAATGGAAAAGAAAATAGGTAAGTTTTGGTTTCATTGCGGTCACACAAGTGGATTTGCCTTGGGGTTTCACATCAGCAAATACGGTTGGGACATTGATCTAGGTTTTTGGTACATAGGGCAGGAGTTCTAATGAAAATCATCTACGTGATAGGCGCACCAGGATCGGGCAAAACAACACTTACTGAGGCATTTACAAGCGATTGGATAGACCACGCCAAACATGAACAACCAATCAAATTCAGATCGCACCATACCCCTTATGGGGACGCACTCTCACTTGGTTGGCTTAGACCAGCGTTTGGCGGAACAGACACGCTTGGCAATACAGCGATACTGAGTATTGAACCGTGGCTACCAGGGATCGCCAAAGACTACGAAATCATTTACGGAGAAGGCGACAGATTAGCCAACTCACGTTTCTTTAATTTGTGCAAAGGTATTGGAGAGTTCCACCTGTTTTATCTCAACACTGAGCCTGCACTGTGCGCTGAGCGTAGGGCGCAAAGATCCTTCTTGACAGGCAAAACACAAAACCCAATTTGGGTTAAAGGTAGGGAGACTAAGCACCGCAACCTTGCAATGACGTTCAAAGCGTTTGAGATCCCGTCAGGACTAACACCTATGGCTGGCGCAGATCTAATGCGTAATGTAATCTTTTCCTGATGAATAGGAAACGTACGTGAGAAAAACACCAACGCCAGAACAGATAGACAAAGAAAAGAAAGTGCTGGAGTTAAAGCGTTCAGGGGCTACTTGGGACGCTATTGCTGAGGTAACTGGGTATGCAAATGCTTCAGGCGCGTTCAAGGCTTACCAAAGAGCAATGGTGCGCACATTGCAGCAACCAGCAGATGAATTGCGAGACGCTGAGATTGATCGCTTAGACCGATTGCAAAGGGCGTATTGGTTTGAGGCAATAGGCGATAGAGATAACCCGCCAGTACACAAGTCAGCAGAAATTGTTTTGAAGATTATTGACAGGCGCGCAAAGTTACTTGGGCTAGACGCACCAACCAAGATCCAAGCAGAGGTGGTTACGTATGACGCAAGCGGAATTGACGCCGACATTGAACGAATTGCCTATCAACTCAGAGGAGTGGATCAGGGCGTCACGTTGGCGCTGGAAGCAGGAGCAAGCCAGAACGGAACAGTTACCGCCTGAAGGTGATTGGAATATTTGGCTGTACATGGCTGGGCGCGGTGCAGGCAAAACAAGAACCGCAGCAGAGTGGTTAGCGTGGGAAGCAGTGAGCCAACCGCAAACACGTTGGGCAATAGTTGCACCTACCTACGGTGACGCAAGAGATACCTGCGTTGAGGGTGAGTCAGGAGTGCTGGCAATCCTGAGACGATACAAAGCGCTTAAAGATTGGAACAGATCACTGGGTGAGATCCTGTTGCACAATGGATCGCAAATAAAACTATTCTCAGCAGACAAGCCTGATCGTTTCCGTGGTCCACAGCATCACGGCGCATGGTGTGATGAGTTAGCAGCGTACAGATACAGTGACGCGTGGGATCAGTTGCAGTTTGGTATGCGACTAGGAGACAAGCCACGCATTGTTGTCACCACAACACCTAGACCTACTGCGCTAATTAGATTATTAGCAGGGCGCAATGACGGATCAGTAACAATCACGCGTGGATCTACTTTTGACAATGCTGCCAACCTTGCACCTTCAGCGCTATTGGAGTTGGAAGCCAGATACGCAGGCACCAGATTAGGGCGCCAAGAGTTGTTTGGCGAGATCCTGGACGATGTTGAGGGCGCATTGTGGACACGTGGACTAATTGAGCGCAACAGGCTTCAAAAGGCTCCAGCAATGGCAAGGATAGTTGTGTCAATAGATCCCGCAGTGACCAATACCAAAGATAGCGATGAAACAGGAATTATTGTGTTGGGATCTGACGCGCAAGGACATGGATACGTGTTGGGTGATTATTCATTCAAGGGATCTCCACTTGATTGGGCAAGCAAGGCTGTATCGGTATTTGACGAGTGGAAAGCAGACTCAATCTTGGTTGAAGTAAATCAAGGCGGTGACATGGTGAGCGCGGTGTTGAGACAAATCCGATTAGGGCTACCGATAAGAGAAGTGCGAGCGCACGTAGGTAAGCGGTTGAGGGCTGAGCCAGTTGCAGCAATGTACGAGCAGGGACGTATTCACCACATTGGAGAGTTTGCCAAATTGGAAGATCAAATGACCGTGTGGACGCCAGACGATCCAGACTCACCAGACAGAATTGACGCAATGGTGCAGGGGTTTGCGGATTTGTTAGGCACGCAAAACGTGATGAATTACTTTAACGCCATTGCTAACTTTTGCCCCAGTTGCAACCTACCCAACCCCAAATCTTCAGCAATGTGCTTGAAGTGCGGAACCGCTATCATTACACCAGCCGTAGGTTAAGGGCTACCAACAAGGGAGATACACGTGGGTTTATTAGACCGTATCGCAAAGCAAATCGCCACACAGGTTGAAAAGCGCGCATTACCAGCAGGCGCAATAACAATGACCGAGCAAGACATGAGAAACGGATCCATTGGACAGTCGTACGGTAATAACGTGCCATTGGGACGCCAAGCATTTATGCCTGTTGCGTTTGGTCCAGGTGTGCCGATTACTCCAGGGGCAATCAATCCACTGCGCGATGACGGGCGACCAGATCCACGGCGTTACGAATACCAAGTTGCACAAAACATTAACATTACTGAGACAAAACTAATTCCATTCAAAACACTACGTGCCTCAGCAGATCAAATTGACATTATCAGACGTTGCGTTGAAGTTACAAAAAGTAAACTTGTTGGATTGGAATGGGACATTGTCCTAGCGGCAGACGCGTCAGAAAAGATTGCAGCAAAATCAGGTGGGGATCACGTAAGAGCAATGGCAAAAGCGCGTGAACAGTTTTCTGATGAGATAAACCGCTTGCGCACATTTTGGGAGAACCCAGACCCAAGCAACGGTTTAACGTTTTCAGATTGGCTAATGATTGCAGCGGAAGAGACACTAGTGTTAGACGCACTCGCAATTTGGCCGCAAAGAACAGTTGGTGGAGATCTCTACGGGTTCCAGATCCTAGACGGTTCAACTATTAAACCAATGTTGGACGACAGAGGTATGCGCCCACAAGCACCTGACGTTGCTTACCAACAGATCCTTTACGGGTTCCCACGCGCTGAATTTACTGCTAACGATGATGACCCTGCTGCTGACGGTGAGTTCACTAGCGATGACCTTGCTTATCTAGTTCGCAACCGCAGAGCAATGAGCACCTATGGCTATTCACCAGTGGAACGTTCACTACCTTTGGCTGACATTTACTTGCGCAGACAACAATGGATCCGCGCTGAATACACTGACGGCGTAATTCCAGATCTGATGTTCACAACGACAGCAGACTGGGGTAATAACCCTGACTTGCTACGTGCTTACGAGAACATTCTCAACGATGATCTTGCGGGACAGACAGAACAGCGCAAGCGCGCACGCCTATTGCCTACTGGCTTAGTACCGATCACCAATGACGGTTACGGCGAGAAGTTTAAAGACACGCTGGACGATTACCTTGTGACCTCAATTTGCGGTCACTTTGGAGTTCAACCAAGTGAGATTGGATTTTCACCAAAGGCTGGATTGGGCGGTGCAGGATTTTCAGAGGGACAAGCAGAAAACGCTGAAGCACTTGGAATTGGTCCACTGTCTAACTGGTTGAGCAAGTCACTTACAAATCTTTCATACACATTCTTGGGTATGCCACGTGAACTTGAATTCAAACTTATGACAAGCAAGCGCATGGACAATGAAGAAAATGCACGCAAAAACCAAATTGAAATTACTTCAGGTGGTAAAACAATCAACGAGCGTAGATCTAAAATGGGACTACCTTTGTTGGATACACCGCAAGCAGACATGCCTATCTTGATTAGCGCGGCAGGTATGTTCCTGTTTAGCCCTGACGGATTGATCAACGCTGCTCAACTTACAACAGCCCCAGCGCTAGAGGGATCTGAAGCAACAGCAATTGAAGAACCAGTTGAGGTTGAAGAGCCAGAGATTGCAGAAACACCAGTAACGGTTGAGACTGTTAAAGAGGTTCAAGCCTTTATGAAGTGGGCAAAGAAGGGTGATCGTGGGCGTGACTTTGAGTTCAAGACAATTGAACCAATAGTTGCTGAAGCGCTGAACCAATGTGTGTATGACGGGGATTTGGATACTGCTAAAGCGCTCGCAAAGGCGTATCTGGCATGAGAGCAGGCGCACACAACGCAGATGTGCGCATAGCGGCAACCAACGCACGTAAGATCCAAGCAGCATTGCGGCAGGGGATTGACGCTAAGCGGGTTATTGCTGCTTACCGTAAAACTCAACCTAACAAGAGTGACAAACCTGTTCAAGACAGAGCCAGAGCAAGAGCGTGGGCAATGCTCAACATGAGGATCAACAACGAGCCTTTGATTGAAGTGCTGCAACGTACTTGGGCAGAGGGTTTTGTGCTGGGTGAGGCTTACGGCAATGACGAAATCCAGCGAGCGCGTGAGGCTAAAAAAGCAGCAAACGATTACATTGACTGGGATAACTGGAAGCCTGGTGACGCTGCAACGGCGACACTGCTCAGACCACCCAAAGCATTTCAAGAGTTACTAGGCAGAGCGCGAGTCACAATCAAGGATCTTGACCAGACTGGGTACGACAGAGTAGGCACAGCGCTGGCTGACAGCATTGAGCAAGGGCTATCGGATACCCGCGCAGCAAGGCTTATCAATGACGCAATTGGATCCCCTAGCAGGGCGCTGACTATTGCTATCACTGAGACTAACCGCGCCATGTCGCAGGGTGCAATCAGCCGATACCAAGCAGCCAAATTAGAGCAAATGGAGTGGTCCACCTCAGATCCTTGCCCAGAGTGCGCAATGAATAGTGGACAGGTCATTGACATAGGCGGCACATTTAATTCAGGCGCGCAAATGCCACCTGCTCACCCACATTGTCGTTGCGCTTTGCTTCCTGTCATTCCTGAATTTGAGCCAAATGAGCAAGGCGTTGTATTGGTTGAGCCACCTAAACCTGATGTTGCGCCAAAACTAACGGTCAAAGAAAAACTAGAGAAAGAATACGCGCACAAACCTGGCGCTTGGAGCAAACCGCGACAGGGAGACAGTGCAGTTGAAGCGATTGAAGAACAACGGCGCAAGCGCAGTAATTACGATCAGGGCAAGCGCTGGACGGATAAGGGTTGGGCAAATAACGAACGCAGTGCCTACCAACTCAAAGCAGATGCAGATTTTGCTAGGGGTAATGTTGTTTACACAAACGGTTGGACAACAGTGTTGGTTAGAGAAACCGACTTTTTGAAGATGCCAGCAAGTATTGACGCGTTGCTTGACACCATTGACGCCAACATGGACAAATTCTCGTTGAAGTTTTTACAAGTACGAGTCAGCGATGAGGCTTTGGACGAGATCTACAAGGAATACACGCCAGAAAAGCGCAAGAGAGTTTTGGCTGCTGCAAACCGTGGAAGCCTGTTTGGTTCTAAAATGTACGTGCGACCAACAAGCGTAGACGTTAGACCCGTAGACCCTAAGAGCAACGGTATTTGGTTCAGCGCTGTTCCAGAAACAACAACCAGAGTTGAATACACAATTGCGCACGAATGGGGTCATTTGCGCGAAAAGTTGGCTGGCACCTTTGAAATGGACACTGCTGATAAAGTCATTGAGGTGATTACCAACAAAAACGGCAAAGCCTTTTTGAGCGAGTACGGCAAGACAAAGCCAGCAGAAGCCTACGCTGAGTCATGGGCTGATTGGGTACTGAACAAAGGCGTAACAGATAATCCAATAACTAACGCTATGGCAAAGGAGTTTGGTTGGAAATGAGCGACAAATTCTATGACGCACTGGTAGATTACAAAGACCTGCCTGACAAAGAGATTATGTATGATGCTGCTAGTGGATTGCAGTACGGAATAGATGAGGCGATCAGGCGCGGTATTTATCCTGAGTCTGCTAAAGTTACGAAGAGCCTTGAAGAAGCCCTGGCTGACGTCAAGTTAGAATGGATTGAGGAATAACATGGCATTTAAGCACATCAACGCAAGCACACTTACAGTAACTTCAATTTTGCACCAAGTAGACAAAAACGCCAGACCTGAGACCCCAATTAACATTTACAACGGTCACAGTGCGTCAATCTTCATTGGCGATAGCACAATTACTACGTCAGGCGCAACGATTGGTCGTACAATTGCAACAGGTACTTCACAAGTATTTTATGCAAGCGCTAACGACATTATCTATGCAATTTCAGCAGCAGCCTCAGCAGCAGGCGCAATCGTTTTGACTTATTCAGCATAATTATGGCTGAAGGATTTGTACCACCACAAGAGGTCAGGTCGAACGCCAAACGCGGTTTGGAGTTAAGAGCCAAATACAATCGTGGTGGAACAGAAGTAGGGGTCGCTCGTGCGCGTGACTTATCGAACGGTAAATCACTATCATTAGATACCCTAAAGCGTATGAGTTCATTTTTTGCTCGTCACGAAGTGGACAAAAAGGGTGAGGGTTGGGGCGTAGATAGCGCTGGTTACGTAGCGTGGTTGCTATGGGGCGGTGACGCTGGTTGGGCTTGGGCAAAGAGAATTATCAGTGAACAAGAAAACAAGGAGAAATCATCAATGTCAAACTTAACAACAGCATTCTTTCAAATTGAGAAAGCAGATCGCAACGCAGACGGGACAATGACTGTTTACGGCAAAGCGACAGACGACAGTATTGACATTGACCAACAGATTTGTGACGGCGATTGGCTAGACCGCGCAATGCCTCACTGGTTCAAAACAGGCGGCAACATCAGAGAGCAACACAGCAACATTGCAGCAGGAGTGGCTACCGATTACGAAGCCAAAGCAGACGGACATTACATTTCTGCACTTGTAGTAGATCCAGTCTCAGTTAAAAAGGTAGAGGCAGGCGTACTCAAAGGGTTCAGCATTGGAATTAAAAACCCACGCGTGACCCGTGACAAGTCAGCAATGAACGGGCGCATTGTGGACGGACAAATTGTTGAAGTAAGTCTTGTGGATCGCCCAGCCAACCCAAATTGCCAGTTGGTATTGGCTAAATCAGCCAGTGGCGATGAGACTGTGGTTCAGGTTGAGGATCTAATTGAGAAGGAAGATAAGCCAGATTACGAGAACATGCTGCCTGGTGGCGAGCGCTCAGAGCCAGCAGACAAGGATCTATACAACCGAGTCAAGGCTGAAGCCAAAGAGAAGTTTGATGTGTACCCAAGTGCAGTAGCCAATTCATGGGTAGTGAACGAATACAAAAAGCGTGGCGGAAAATACAAGGCAAAGACCAAAAAATCATTACAATTTGAGGACACAAACACGGGAGACAACGCAATGGCAACAGAAACTATCTCAATACCTAAGTCCATTGTGGGCGACATTTTGAAGTTTGACAAGGTGCAGTTTGAAGCAGCACGCGACGCGCTTGCGAACCTTGTTCAAATTGAAGCAGGCGAAATGAAAGAGGGCGGCAATGAGATCCAATCCATTGCTCACCTATTGGAAGCGATAAGTCACCTACACGCTTGGTATGAAGGTGAAGAAGCAGAGGGTGAAGTGACTGAAGAAATTATTGAAATGTCAGCGCACGTTAAATCAACAATTGGTTGCGACTGCGCTGGTTGCATGGCTTGCGAGAAAGCAGGCGGTTGCAAGGGTGCAATGTGCAAGGGTCATGACGGTAAATCAATGACCAAGACAAACGTTACTGAAGATAGTGCAGCAACAGGCGCTGAGGATCTAATTGTTGCTGAGAAGTCTGCAAAAGAGATGATGCCTAACAAGGGTGAGTCACTTGCAGAGTTCAAAGCGCGTTGCAAAGAAGCAGGAATGGACGATGATTACGCAAAAGAGTGTTTCACAAAATACATGGCTGCTGAAGAAGACAAAGAAAAGTCAGCAACAATGGATAAGTGCTTGGAATGCGGTTGCCACCGTCCAGAGGAAACACACGGACAATCAGACGTCACTACTGCTGACATGGTTGCGCCAAGCGAAACACCTAAGTCTGCTGAGGCAGATGAAGAAGTGACTGAAGAAGTCGCACCAGATAATTCCACTGAAGATAATTCAGAGGATCTTAATGCCATAGTAGAGCAAGTGGTAGAGAGCGCAACAAAAGCACTCAAATCAGAGATTGCTTCATTAGTGTCTGCAAAAGAGGCAGCACTGGCGAAAGCAGTGGGGTTGGAGACTGAGTTGGCACAAGCCAAATCTCTCGCAGTGGCGGGTGGCCCAAAGCGCACAGCACGTCCATTAGGTGGAACATCTAATGAACTTGTGCTCAAAGCGGCAACCTACAAAGCGAAAGCAAATGCAGCAACAGACCCAGATCTTGCAAAGGGTTACAGAGCGTTAGCGGATAAGTTTTACGCTGAGGCTACTGAAACCCTAAACAAGTAACCAACCTAACCGAAAGGAACCACAACTATGGCTGAAATGCCACGCGCTAAAGATCTGTTTGACGGATCCAGCCCTGTTGAGGCTGCTGAAAAAATGGACTCATATACTGCTGAACTCAGCAAGTCATTGAGCAATTCTTCATCAGTTCCAGGACAAGCACCAGCACCAGACGCTACTGCCCAGTTGGAACTACTTGCAGCAAGCAAGTCACTTTCACCTGATGCAGCAGCAGGACTTCAGAATGCATTAGCGGCACAGCGCCTAGCAATGCAGGACATTCAGAAAGACATCACACTTACATCTCCACTCAGCACATCATTTGCTGCGTTTGACTTGGAAGCACCTTCAAAGTTGCTCACACCACGTCCAACACCTTTGCGTAACCGTATTCCACGTAAGAAGGGCGTAGGCACATCACACCGTGTCAAGCGTATTCTTGGATACACAGGTACAGGAACTGGTGGAGTCGGAAACACTTGGCCAGGAATTACTGAAAGCACAACAACTGCTTTCGGTTCAATCAACTACGAGCGTGGCGCAAAGATCTCCTACGCAGCAGATGATTTAATCCTGCCTTACAACTCATACTCACTATCTGACAGCGTATCTTTTGACGCTAACTTTTCAGGACTTGGGTATCAGGATCTACGCCAACTATCAAGCACATCAACACTGTATGCAACAATGCTTATGGAAGAGCGCATGATGCTTATGGCACGCGGTACTGCTTCAGGTTACTCTGGCGCACTTACTGCTCCAACAGTAACTCTCACATCACCAGTTGCTTCAGGATCACAAACAGCACTTGCAGCAACCACATATTATGTTTATGTAACTGCTGACGCAGGTATTTCTGTAAACGGTTTTGGTGAGTCAATTGCATCTTCAGTTGCTTCAGAAGTAGTTGCTTCAGGAGACGTTCTAAAGGTTTCTGTTGCCGCTATCACTGGCGCACTTGGATACAACGTATATGTTGGAACCACAACTGGTCTTGCTAACTGTAAGTATCAGGGAACAATGAAGGGAACTTCATGCTTTATTCAAGGAGCAGCAGCAACTGGACTAACTGGTGACAACTTTGCATTGACAACAACTGGTGCAGCAGCAACACGCGCAACAGCAGATACTTCTGCGTATGCAACAGGCTATGACGGCATTTTGCCAACAGTGCTTGGTGCAAACTCAGGTTACAACAACGCAATCAACACTACATTCTCTACTGCTAACCCAGGTTCGGAATATCAGACTGTTTTTGCTAACTTGTACCAGAACGTCAAAGCAGATCCAGACATGGTTCTAATGAACGGTAATGATCGTAAGCAACTTTCAGACGCGATCAAGAACGGCTCAACAGCAAACTACCGTCTAACAATTGACAATCCAGGTACAGGCGGGGGAACCACATACGGTTCAATCGTTACTGGACTTCAGAACGAAGTAACAGGCAAGTCTGTTGACATCATGGTTCACCCATGGTTGAACCCAGGCGTGTCACCAGTGCTTTCATTCACACTTCCAATCCCTGATACTGAGGTATCAGACGTTTGGGCGAACTTCATGGTTCAGGACTACATGGGTATCCAGTGGCCTGTAACTCAGTTTGCGTATGAATTCAGCACATACTTCCGTGGAACATTCTTCTGTACTGCTCCAGCATGGAACGGTGCAGTATCAGGAATTGTGTCTGCTTAATAACTGAATAGATAAGGCAAGGGGGGTGCGTTCCACGTGAGCGCACCCCCACTTATACTAGAGAGGGCAATCATGGCAAGATTAGTAGCATCTGATAAAGGCGTCAGAGAGACAGAAGTGAACGGGCGCTTATACAAGCCTGATCGTGGCGGGATCTATAACATTGAAAGCGCCAGTGCAGCAAGAGCAATGAAGGCTGAAGGATTTTTTGAGGCAACACTCACACCTTACTCGCAAGGTGACGTCACAAAAGGCTTTACTTGCGTAGAATGTGGTTTTGGATCTTGGTTTCGCAAGTGTTCGCGTTGCGGTCACACAAACGGGGAACCTCAAAGAGACGGGGAATAACAAATGGCAACAGGTATTACGCCTGACACAACAGACGAAAGCCAGTATGTCAGCGTTGCTGAGTTCAAAAATGCTCCTACCTCACTAGACATTAACAACTTAGTCTCAGGCGGTAATCAGAACGCACAAGACGCAGAGTTGGCTAACGTGCTTATGCGCGCGTCTTCCTACATGAATGAATACCTTAATCAAAACCTTGTGGCGCAAAAATACGTTGAGACTCAGCGCCTACGTACCACCAGTGAGGGTTTTATTTCACTGCACCCCAACAACAGCCCAATCATTGCGCTGGAGTCTTTTGAATACGGATCCACTCCAAACAACCTTCAAACTTTAACGGATCCTTCTCTTTGCTGGTTTGAACCTCAGCAAATTGTTATCCCGTTAGGGCAGATGAACACAACGTATTCCAGCGCTGGTCCACTCTCTTTTGGCGGTGCTGCACCAGGACAACGACTATTTACCAAATATACTTACGTCTCAGGCTACGTAAACAACTTCATTGCTACGGCTACCGCTGGCGCAACCTCATTGACCGTCACTAGCGGCACAGGGATTGTGGTAGGTCAAATCTTGCACATCTATGACGGCGCAACATCGGAAAACGTCACAGTAGCCTCAACCTACACTTACGGTTCTACCACCGTTCCTTTGACCACTGCGCTGGTTTCTACGCACGCAGCAGGCATTGTCATAGGAAATCTACCAACAGCCATTAAACAGGCTTGTATCCTCATTGCGTCAGCGTTTATACGTGTCCGTGGAGACAAGTCAAACACCATGAACATCACCACCCAAGCGCAAAGCAGTCAGATAAGCGGTCAAGCAAGATACGGCTCAGAGATTGCGCTGGCGTTGGACATGGTTAGCCTTTACCGCAGGATCCGATAATGGCAGGGCGCACAGGGGTACGCGCAACAGTTTACTCATTCTTATCGTCACCTCAAATTACCAACCTCAACCAGATCTTTGTTTCATTCCCCAAGCGCATTGATTTCAACGTCAATACCACGGCTGGATCTACCACGCGTGCAGCAGCAGTGATCTTTATTGCGTCTGAGACGGAAAGCAGATTGGCTATTGGCGGTTCAACCAACGGTATCAAGCGCGTTGATTACACAATTATTCTTCAGATCTACCAGCACTCATTTGTACGAAATGCAGAAGACGCAATGACAGATTTTGATACGCTTATTGACGCTATCAAAACACGCCTGCGTTCAGATCACCGATTTGGCGATACGAACGGCACTTTGGTGTGGCAAGGCGCTGAACCGCGTATCACTACGCGTTATGGCGAACCTTCTACGGCTGAAGAAGGCATGACGGAAACGTATGCTGAGGTAGAATTTGAAGTCACAGAAATGATCCACGCATAGGGAGAAACAAATGAGATACAAATATACAGGAACAGACTCACGCGTGTTCCCTACGTTGGGGATTATCGTGAAGCCAGGTGAAGAATTTGAAGCACCTGACAACTTAGACGTGCCTAATGTAGTACCAGCAGGCGCACACAAAGCAGTTCCAGTACCACCAGCCACGTCTGCCGCGTCAGACAAAACATTAGGAGAGTGAAATGTCAGTACAAAATAGCGTACGCAGTTTTATAGGTATTGCAAAAGAAGCAACAAAAGGTACAGCAGTTGCACCAACGGATTATTTGCTTGTTATGAGCGATAGCGTCAAGCCAGTTGACGTAATTGATCCACTATACGACAAGGGACTACGTGGGGCGCTAGTAGATAGTTACAACTACATTCCTGGTCGCACACGTTCAACCTTTGATTTCAGTTCAGCAGGGTTCCCTGACGGAATTGGATACGCACTAACAGGTTTACTAGGCGCTTGCGCAACAACAGGCGCTTCAGCACCATACACGCACACAATTTCATTGAAGAACAGCCTCACAGCAGCAGCAGACGCTCAACCACTCTCATACACAATCACTGATTTTTATGCAGCAGCAGTTCGCGCCTATCCTGGTTTGCAGTTTACTGATTTTTCATTGAAGTTCAATGCTGACGGAATGTTGGAGTATGACGCAAAGACAACTGGATTTATTTCAGCCTCAGCCTCAACTCCAACGCCTACTTTCAGCACAATCCTTCCAACACCAGTTTGGACAGGTACAGTGTCAATTGCAGGATCTCCAGTATCAACCGCAGTGTCAGGTAACATTGACATGAAGCGTCCAGTAACGCCAATTTACGGTATTGCTAACACTCAAAATCCTTACGCAGTGTTTGTGGGCGCGTTGGAGACAACAGGCAAGTTTACTTTCGTAATGGAAGATAACACCGAACTCACACGCTACCTTACCAACACTCAGCCTGCGATTATCCTTAACTGGAGTCAGGGCGCGAGCGCAGCACTTACTCAGATCCAAGCCACAATCACAAAGGGTG
>Ga0114974_10002622_pt1 | contig 13806 bp, 20 predicted proteins | sample S_130206_EF_Meta_FD_87318 | JGI IMG/M metagenome (GOLD analysis project Ga0114974, IMG submission 87318) | Freshwater microbial communities from Lake Simoncouche, Canada to study carbon cycling - S_130206_EF_MetaG | ecosystem: Environmental > Aquatic > Freshwater > Lake | place: Lake...
AACAACACTCTTCTGATTATAAACTAACTGCTATAAAGCATTATGAAAAATCAGGTAATCTGACTGAAACCTGTAGAGTATTTCATTGTTATAGAAAAACTCTAAAGTTGTGGTATGATAAATACAAGGCTACTGGGAGTATTACAAGAAAAGCAAGGAAAGAAGGATCTTATAAGGTTAAAATGGAATTAGTCCAATATGCTACTAATCGTATCAAGGAGAAACCTGATATTTTTATTAAGGACTTATTGGATGATGTAAAAGGTAAATTTCCTGATATACCAATATCACGGCAACATTTGGGGCGAATACTTCGTAATGAGAATAAGACAAGAAAGCTTCTTAGACATATACACCAACCTGCTACATACTGGGGAAAACCAAGAGATCATAATAAGGAAATAACTGACTATCTTTTGAAGATACAAAAACAGCCAATGGATAAAATAATAGCCTTGGATGAAACAGGTATTTATGCATCTTTGAAGGGTAGTTATGGACGCTGTGATTTGGGTAAAAGGTGTGCCTATAAAACCACTGATAATAAGATATTCAAGAAATATTCTTTATTGATTGCCATAAATACAAAAGGTGTTGTAGGCTGGAAACTATATAAAGAAGGAGCAGTAAATTCAGAACGCCTAACAGAGTTTATAAGGGAAAATATTACAAGTAAGTTTGAAGATAATATGGTTATAATGGATAATGCTGGATTTCATAAGACACAAGATGTGAAAAAGGAAATACAGGAAAAGAATAACTTTATATACACAATACCCTATTATCCACGCTCAAACCCAATAGAGAATTTCTTTAGTCAGTTGAAGCATTATATCAAGAAAGAATCGCCTATATCATATTCTGATATGAATAAGGTAATAGAAAGGGTTTTTACTAAAATAAAAGAGAAGAACTATAGAAACTATTTTCTGTACGCCTTTGATAAAGATGCAGTTAAAAAGAAGTATTTGAAAGATTCTACTCTAAAAAGAAAGAGAAAGGTTTATATTTCATAAATTATTTCCTTTTATTTTTCCGTGTCCTTTTACCACCAGTATATCGATTTCTTATTAATAGCTTTCTTCTGGACATTCTATTGTAATAACTACTATGAGTTCTTCTGCATATAAAATTATAATATACACCTGGTCTTTTTGCTATACCATCTTCGCCTATTTTAAGAAGTTGCTTTTGAGTGACTGAAAAAAAATATGTTAAGAAGGTCAGAAAATCACCAGAATCTAATTTATCGGTTTCCATCATATTTTTGAATGTCGTAGTTTCTGTATCAGTTGGTTCTCTTTTGAGTATATTATACAATATAACACTATATACAGTTTGTTTTTTAGGAAAAACACTTTCATTATAAATTTCATTTATAGTATTTATTATGTTATTCTTTTGATTATACTCTGTTGTTAGACTTATAGGATTTGTAAGAGGTGTTTTTAATAAGCCAAGATGGGATAATACAGTATGCTTTTTTGCTTGAACAGTATGTCTATTAAAAAATAGGCTATATTTAAAGTTAGGGCATTTATCACCAGGCTTATATATAGATACAGGTCCTAATTGATTTATTAGTTCTTTTGTATTTGATAGTGGTTTTCTATATAGTTCTTGATTTTCTACACTTCCTATTTTATTTAACTTAGGAATTAAACTAGGTAAATAAGTTAGTTCGCCAGGCTTTCCTTTTACTACAATAATACAATCATTAGGAACAATAAAGAAAGAATCTAAATCCATAAATCCATTATTACTTCTTGTGCCAATTGTAGCATATTTCCCTTCTGCCTTTATTTTATCTCCGGAAGGTATAAAATTCTGTTCTTCTTTTAATGTAACTTTTGGCTCTTCCCCGTGCCCCATTATAATATAAGAATCGCTTGGAACGAACTCCATCTAATAACATGTAATATAAAAACGGCAATTTAAAATGAGCACGGGTCTAAATGTCCTTGCTGTAATTAGTCATACTGAAATTTCACAATCAATTAAATATTGCAGGCATTCTTTACCCATTGAAAATATATATGACTGTACATGCGCTCTATGCATTGGATTACAGCATGTATTTATAGTGCTTCCAAATAATTTTATATTCTTTTGCAAGCCATTTATATATATGTCAGTCCATTTACCTGTATAATATGATGGAATAAATGGACCATTTACAGAAGAGTTTACAAATATAAACTTATCATACGATCTATATAAATTATTCGTGAGTAAAGCATCGCTCCATCCTCCAAAATCATATCCTATATTATCTCTAACTAGAGTTTTTACATAAGCCGGAACCTTAACCATGTCATTTTTATCATTTGATATTACAATAAAGTCAACATCTGAATCATAAAAAATACAATTGTCAATGAATGTTTTCACTCTCTCATTATATAGATGAAATACATATAACACAAGTACTTTAGTCATTATATTAAATATACAAATATATAGTGATATATTAACGCATACTCAGACCTAAAATACTTCTATACAGAATGAATATGTCTAGAAAAGCTATCTGTATAACATACCACGAAAGATCTTTAGAGTCATTCGAAAACAAGGGTCATATATTAAAGATGATCGGCGTAGGACGAAGGCGGGGTGGGCGTCCTATAGGAAATCAGCAATATGATGCACAACTAGAGTTTCTTAGACCAACGGGCATTTTAATCGGGCACTTTGTGCCCGAATCATTTTTAATATATCATATAAGTATATGAGCCTTGTAAGAACTTATTGGGACCAAATCGAAGTGGGTGATATAATTTATGCTAAAGGTAACAACACACCATTAACCGTAAAAACCAAAGTTAATGAGGGTGGTATCATGGGTTTTGAAATAGATTTAGAAGTAAAACCTAGCCCACCATTTTCGTGGGTTTATATAGAAAATGTAGATGAAAAGAAACTATCAAGTAAGTATGGGCGGGGGGGTGCCAGAAGACATAAAAATCGCAAATCAACGAAGAAGGCTCGTAGAAATCACCGTTATTATTCCCGGCGCTCTAGACGCAATTAACGTATACCGCGATGTGCTGTAGTCATGTAGGCTAGATCAAGAACCCCCTTCGGAGGTTCTTAACTTTGGCACATGCCGTTAGTTACGATTTTTCGTTCAACGCTGCTATATCTGGCATTACTATTGATTGTATGAGTCATTCGCTTAAATCATACACTCAATTTTACTGTGAAAAAGTGCCGGTTTGAAATGCTCACCGGTCTAAGACTGCAAGTATACAAAAAACATTCTCTGTATTTTCCAAGGATGGTACTGAAACATATATGGGAGAATATTCTTTACATTCATTTACAAAGAAAGTAAGTTTTGAAGGATTCACCTATTTTCTTTTTACTCTACATCGAGTACCTCTGTCGTAAAATCTAGCCAAGTATCAGTGGTATATTCTCTGTATTTAAGTGTAAGGCCTGGGTACATTGAATATACATTATACAAATCTCGCAGTATATCAGTAATTGATGAACTACTGTAACAGGAGAGAATGATTCTTTGTGTACTGAAATCGATAAGATATATCCATTTGCATGTATAAGGTTTCAATGCATGTTTCACAACAATGTCATCCCACACTATAGGAGACGTAAAGTCTATTTCGTAATGTGTATACCAGCCCATATTAGACTTAGTTAAATTCTGGTAATTATTTCATTTTTTTTAAATCTAAAAAAATGAAATTATGTATACCTATATAAGGTGTCCCGTAGCATGAATAAAAAAAGCTATAATGGACCATTTTCAAGAAATCTGGATCAAGTAAAACATGCAGTGTATCTTGATCCATCCTGTATATATACTAAATCAACATTGGAAGAATGGCATGGCCTCTATAATCTTTATCCACTTGAGCATGCAATATGGTACAATTATCCCATATCAATAATTAGATTCCTTCTTCGATCTGGATCTTCTGTGAATCTACAATTTCTTAGTTACACGAAGAACTGGATTATTCGAAGGAATATCATTCAATATATACCGTCGATTGTATCAAATGTTGACGGCATACGAAATATCTATACAAAAGCCCCGAAAAAGGAGAAGATATGGATTGATTCCTTCCTTAAGAATCGTGAAGTATTTGTTAAAGAAATTACCCCTCAACTCTTAGCAAAAGTTTCCGAGACATATGGCATACCTCCAATACATATCAAACCAGGGTTTACTGTACCTGGACGACAAGGGTATGTCGATGCACGTGCACATATGATAGCCCTGGGGGGTGAAGAATTATTTGTAAAGGAAGTAGATCTACCTGCGCCTGCTCCTGTTGCTGCTGTGCAAGAGGAATATGTCCACGTGGAACAGTTAGTGGAAGAAAAGCCAAAGGCTAGTAAGTATTATAATCATCCACGATGGCCATCTCCTCTTCCAAAAGTATTTCTTCAACACATATGTAGACTTGCTAAATTACGTAAGTCTATGAATATAAAGATATCACATTTATTTACTGAAGCAGGGATTGAGGGGAAGGTAACACATGATAACTGTTTAGCATACCTTGCTTGGAAAATAAACATATCACTAGATGCACTACTTGAACATTATCCAAGTAATATTAACCTTCTTCTCTTTGGAAAAGATGGAATTAAGGTGAGGGGTATCCACACTAATTGAATGACAATACTTCTGCGCGCCCTTTTCCATCCGTTAAAAAAGATCCCCACCCTTCAACAAATACTCTTAATTCTGTAGCATCAGATGCTTGCAAACTCATATATAAGGTTGGTCTATCAGCTGTAGTAAAGTTTATTGTTCCATCTGCCTGAGAAATACCATATTTCTGAGGAGATACACAACCTAGACTCCAATTCATTGAGTTAATTTCTGTGCCAGAATCTATGTCTTCTTTTGCATAATTTGTAACATCTCTCCATATGGAAGGAGAAAAATTTGTTTCTCGCGATCTTCCTGCAATTGTTAATCCCATTGTTGAATAAGGCATAACTTTCCACAATCGGTTTGCTTGTATATCTGTAAGCAATCGAAACATCCATAACATACGAGAAGAAGGATGGCATGCATCAATGCGTCGATTAATTCCAACAGATGTTGATTCTTGAGAAGTTTGTGTCGAAATATTTTCGTAGACAGATTTAAATGGTATTTCGATAGGAGTTTTTCTTAGTTCCTCTTTAGATTCATTGTTTAAGAATACATGCTGAGTTTCAAGTTGGACTCTCAATGGTTCCATTTGATTTTTTGATAATGCGGTAAACGGTGTAATTCCCGAGAGATTTGTATATTGCATAGGTTTATCCCATGGACTCCCCTTCCCCTGTGTAATATCAGATATCTCAACAAGATCTTCTACTTTCCTTAATTTACATTTGATTTTATAGACATGCGAATTTGTTGAGACTAAGGGAAATCCTCTATCTCCTGGCGAACATCCCACTAAAGGGATTTTTAGTCGTAGGGGACCTGGAACTGCATTATTTCCTATTGACATGGGACTTCCATCGTGCGAACCTGTTTCTTCTTTTTCGATAAAGGTGTTTGCATACGTTCCCTGTACTTGTGATGAACACCATAGATAATCTCCACTAAATTCTTGAAGAATTGTATTATCTTGATAGAATTGAATCTTCTCAAAAAGAAAGTAAGCAATACCATTGACATATCCATGGTATATACCGGCAGTATCGGTAACTTGTATATTAGGGACAAGTCGTGCTACAGGTGCAGGATACCATGATGGAAGATGAATAAGGAATGTTAAAGAATCTAAGGTATCGCCAACGATATCAATAGGAAACTCAATTGTTTTTCCAAAGTCTGTACCTGTCGTCGGAGGAATTCTTCTTATTTCCCTTATAATCTGTTCTTCATGCTTGTAGGATACATCAAATGGAACTACACTTTTACGGCTATCTTCATAAAAGTATGTATCCTTTTTTCCACGACACATAAGTTCGTAGAGAGATCCTTCAGAGGAGGCAATAACATTCATCTGTATAGAGTGGGTTTTCTGTTTTATACTGGTTCCTTAAATGTAGGTATCATGTCGACAGCAAATCGTGACATACCTACAAGTAGGAAAGACGAGTACGACACTTGTGTTTGAGAACTAATAGATAAGATTGTTTGGCATACAGGACTTCCCGTTGTTAGAAATCCTTGGATAAATCCCCAATATCCTTCTGGGATACAAAAGACATTATATGCCTTCATACTTCCGTAATGAATAGAGTATGCTAGAAGGCCAGAAGCAAGCGTCTTGAGCAATTGTTCCTGCATACTACAACGTATAATATTTTCTTTATATAGTAATAGTATGAAATTGGTAGAGTATTTCACCAATATTGCTAATGCTGCAGTTGGTAGTGAATTGAAAGAAGGATTTTCGGAATCACCGACACCTGGATCCCTCCTTACATCTTTACAAACACTGTATTCTTCTTTGCCTATTGTATTCATTTTTCATGCATTAACAATGGTTCTCTACGGATTGGGTGCAGCACGCCTTTCTTATTGTTACCAAATGTCAACTAATCCATCTTCATTCCTTTTCTACCCTTATGTCGTACTAGCATTTATATTCTCTCCAGTCTATTATCCTTTTTACGGCATATTCTTGAATCCTCTGTGTAGAGTTAAATAATTATACTTTCCCTCTTAGCTTAAGCACGTATATAGGTTCTACTCCTGAAAACTTTGGAAGTGTCATATGAGCGACTCTTCCATGGCTTGGAAATGGTATAGTATAGACAGCAGGTTCTCCGTCCTTTATCCATGTATCTAGATATGCCTTTGTTGCTATATACTCACTGGAGTCCTTTTCAACACCGATATCTAGAATCTTACGCAAAATATTCACGGATTCTGATACACGTTCATTAAGTGTCTTTGGTACCTTTGACATACTACAAAAAAGTGGTTGTTCTTTATATTGGTTTGTTTTCTTTTGCTTGCTTCTTTATTCTTTTGTTTACTTCTTTGTTCTTTTGCTTACTTCTTTGTTGCAACTACTCGCCCATGCCCAAGGCTACCTACCCATTCAGTTGCAGAAGGGAAGTAGTCTCTTGTTGGGAATGTCCTCTTTACCGACCCCTTAAACACATCTGCCACTTGAAGCAACCCGCCAACTAGAACAACTGCGGTTACATGGTGAATATATGTATCCTCGTTGCTTGGGTACCATCGCAGGACAGTACCTGCCTCGTACTCTTGAGTATAGGCCATAGGAGCAGCAGCAGTAGAAGGAGAAGAAGCAGAAGCTGCAGGTGGAAGTTCAGAGTCACTATCATTGATGTCAAGTGAATACACCATGTTAAGCAAATGATTCATCTCGTCTGTGTTATTCATATCCATGGTTGAGGGGACTTAGTTTACATAGGCTGATAAGTTCAATTTTTTTAAAGAGTTTGCAGTTCAATTATACACTAAGATCATTCCAAGACACTTCCTTCTTTAGGGTAGACGATGGTATTGGGGGAAGAGGTAGTGCAGGTGTCATTCCTCCACAAAAGCCTTCCTCTTCTAAAATACTATATCTCAAGTTTTTAGCAATACGCTCATGGTAAGGAAGAGAAGTGTCGCCTAACTTAAGGGTAAGAGGTTGTTCTGCAACTGCAGATGCAACTGCAACTGGCTTCTCCTTCTTCAACAAAGCTAGTTCAGAAGATATTCTGTTACAATGCTCCTCTAGTTGAAGTATACGAGCCTTGAACCATACCTCGCGTTCTTTCATCCGATGCATAAGCATATCAACTTCATGAACTACTTCTACACCAAAAGGGGCATACTCAAATATACCCAGGCTCATCTCTACTGTAGTAATACGACCTTCTCGTTCACGATGACTCTCAATCATACAAATTTCCTTCACAATATCCTTTTTACATCCACTATTCAAGAGAGTTCTTACACGATCAGCATGGGGGACTGAGCGGGCAGAAAGAGTCGTTAAGAAATAGCCTAAGTCCTTATTCATAGTGGGACTATCTATACCCTTTAGATTACTTCATTTTTTGCACAAATGTGTGTTATATATAGAATGGACGTTACCGTCAGAACTAAGAAAGGCGTTACCTTCACAAATAATAAGGGCGGTCCGCTGACTAATACTATGGAATATCTAGATCCTCATTATCCTGCTGGGCCTAAGCATCAGGGTAAGAGGTTCGAAGGAAACTCAAATCCGGTTGCTAAATATCCTGCTAGGCCGAATGGTAATTCTCCATATATACCACCTGAGCACTGGAGAAAGACAATACCTGGTGTCGGTCACATGCCTTCTGCAGAATCAGCTGAAGAAGTAGCAAAAAATCTTGCAAAAAATCCAAACGGTGAGGGGTTTTATAATGCGTTAGCATTGAAAGGCTACTATAAGCATAGCAGTAAAGAACCAGACAATAGTCTTGTTAAATTCTGGAAAATCAAGGAAGACAATCCTTATGCTCAAGAAGTTCTTAAACAAATGGCAGTTGAAGAACTTATTGCAAGAAAAGAAAAAGAGGAACCCTACTCAAATAATAAGTCTAAAGGAGGTTCTTACCAAGGTCGTAGGCGGAAGTCTAGACGTATGTGTAAGAGAAGGGCTAGTAGGCGTACATCAAAGAAGTAATAAAAAGAACAAAAAAAGAGGGTTTCTCTTTTTCTTCTTTTCCTTAGCTTGCACAAACATATAGGTCTGGTGTTACATGGTTAATCTCGCGCGTAAAGCACCATTAGCCTTATTCTCAGCACTCATGCCCTTTGGCTCGGCTCCTGAACCAATTATATCATCTGGTACAGGAATCTCTCCTCTCTCTTCACGCTCCAGCAGACGACGCTTATATAGTACTGCTGCTTCAGCGAGAGATATGATTTGCCTTTCTTTCCTTTCTTGCGTTGCTTTCACAGTATTCATTGTAGTGGGGACTTCCCTTAGCACATACAGCCACTTCATTTTTAACATGCTGATTAGCAAGAAGCAATAGAAGTAAAAAGAGAGTGTGTTTTGTTTCTCTTTTGCTTTGTTCCTCTTTTGCTTTGTTTCTCTTTTGCTTTATTTCTCTTCAGTGGTCTACTTCACTAGGTTGCATTGGCATTCAATCTTGCGACGCTTGCGAGGTTCATAGTAGGGTGCAGGATTTCTACGCTTTGTCTCAGTGTAAAATGCTATTACCCTCTGGAGCTTAGTAACTTCTCGTACTGGCCGCTTGGGGAGATATCTTGTCTTGGCCTTTGCAATTGGCGTAGATGGCTGTTCCTCTTGCTCTTCCTCATCCTCATCCTCATCCTCATCCTCATTCTCATCCTCATCCTCTTGCTCTTGCTCTTGCTCTTGCTCTTGCTTTGGCTGTTGCTTTGGCTCAGCCTTGAAGAAAAACTCCAATGCGCACAGTATGCATGCCACTAGCACAGACGGCCAAATGGGAGGAGCAGGGGGTATGGTCGATACTTATGCAAATGTGTGAGACGTGTTCATTGTGGGGACATTCTTACCTGTGACCGCAGGGCTTCATTTTTTATAAAGAGTCTTACGCGATACAAAAAAAGAGGGGTTCTCTTTTTTTCTTTTTTGTCTTTTTGTCTTTTTTGTTGTCTTTCCTTTACTCAGCCATGAACTCCCCCAGGTCTGCGTCCCATGCAGGCATGGCAGCCCCAAGCTGGTAGCCAGGCTCAGGCACGAAGAGTTCACCAGTCTCCACGATGCGGTAGTAGAGGGTGCCGTTCAAGGTGACCTCCTCAAAGCCATCAGCAAGGAACTGCTTGTACTCAGCCTCATCTGCCCTTGGTGCGGCCACAGGGGTAGGGGCAGTCACAGGGACAGTCACAGGGACAGTCACAGGGGCAGACACAGTCACAGGTGCAGGAGCAGGGACAGGCACAGGGTGAGTGCGCATGTGGTTCTTGAGAGTGCCACTCGCCGAAGCAGCATAGCCGCAGCCTGGCACATCACAGGCGTAGGGGCGCTCGCCAGTGTGAGTGCGCATGTGGCTCTTGAGGTGATCACTCTTCGCAGCAGTATAGCAGCATCCTGGCACATCACAGGCAAAGGGGGCAGGGGCAGTCACAGCCACAGGGGCAGGCACAGGGGCAGGCACAGACACAGTGACATCCACAGGGGCAGGGACACCCTCTCCACGCACCTGGAGGCGGAGTTTGTGCAGCCTCTTCTCAGTAGACGTCTTTGGGGGGGCCAGGGGTAGCCCAGCAGCCTCCATCTCTTTGACCCTAGCAAGCTCTTTCAGGCGTCGCTGCTCCACGCCAGAGGCCTGACCGCTGGCAGTGGAGCGGCGCAGGGAGGCCTCTTTCATCGCCATTGCGTGGTTAGCACCAGCCTCTCTAGCAGCCTTGATGAAGTCCTTGTGCTCAGGGTACTGGTCATAAATGACCCCCACCTTCGCGGCGAGCTCTTTGTGCACCTGGAGCACCGTGTCATTCCACTCAGATCGGGTCTGTTTGGTTGCCATATTGTCTTTGGGGGACTTCTATTGGCAGGGCAACACAACTTCAATTTTTATATCAGGTTGAATAGGGGACTGTATTTGAGGCTAAAGAGGTATTTCAATTTTTATATTAGATTGATAAAAATACGCGCGAAAGAGGTACCCCTGCAGGCAAAAGAGGTCTTTCAATATCAATCTAATATAAAAATTGAAATAGGGGCTGACTTCATTAAACAGTCCCCCTAATATGTCCTCAATGCAAATCATGGCGCTGGCGCAGTCCCTCAGCAACACTGATAAGGTGGAACTCATTGGCCTCCTGGCTACCTCTTTGGCAAGCCAGACTGTTACTCCCGCTCTGCCTCCCCCTCTCCTTGAGATTGTGCGTGACAGGCCACGCTGCACCGAGCCGTGCGCGATTTGTGAGACCCGCCACCGCACTGACAGTCCTGAGTCTCCTGTTACCAATGCGGTCTTTACCATTGGCAGGGCAAACTTCAATGCGAGCCATTACGGCAGCGGCGGCGGCATGGCCATCCGCATCCTGGAGATTGTGCATGACAACACCTCCATAAGCAGGCAAGCCATCATGGATATCGTGGAAAAGGAGGCAGAGGACTATTGTGAAGGATGCGGGGAAGGCACAGTCGAGGTCGTAGACTCCTGGCTGAGGAAGTTGACAAAGGCTGGCGAGATTATCCAGGTTTAACTGTAAGAAAAGACAAGAAAAGACAAGAAAAGACAAGAAAAGACAAGAAAAGACAAGAAAAGAAAAGACAAGAAAAGACAAGAAAAGAAAAGAAAAGACAAGAAAAGACAAAAAGGGAACCCCCTCTTTTTTTACGTTCAGCGATTCAGTGCTCAATGACGATAAAAATGAAGGGGTTACTCAACACGAAACAAGTCCTACTATGTCCTCAAAGCAAATAATGACCATGGTGGATACCCTCAGCCACGCCGACAAGTTAATGCTTAATGTCCTCTTGGCTACTTCTTTGGCTAGCAAGGCTAAGGCAGACAAGGCTAATGCAGTCGAGGCTAAGGCAGTCAAGGCGGGACGTCAAGCAGGTCTTACAAGGGTTACAAAGGCATCAAAGGCGAAGGTCGCACTCACAGAACCTCTTGCACCTGACCCATCTTGGCATGCTCTCGTCGAACAGTGCAAAAGACAAGAACCTCTCATGTTCACAAAGATTGACGGTATAGAATATGGCTTGAATATCAAGACCAAGAACCTCTACAGCCGCGAGGCCTCCTTTGTAGGGCGTTTCCGTCCAGGCCACAAGGATGGTGATATTGATTTCAAGGCGACCGAGTAAAGAAAAGGGAATAAGGAAAAGAGGGGCTTTTTTGTTCGCCAATGATAAAAATTGAAGGCACGACGGCCACTAACGAAAGTCCCCCCTAAAATGTCCTTACTCCTTATTGGTAAGCAAACCATTGCGGTAATGATGCCTCACCTGAGCAAAAGTGACAAGCTAGAGATGATTGGCCTCCTGGCTACTTCTTTGGCAAGAGAGCATGTGACTCCTACTGAGGCTGCGACTCCTACTGAGCCTGTGACTTCCACTGAGCCTGTTACTTCCAGTGAGGCTGTGACTCCTACTGAGGCTGAGTCTGAGTCTGAGCCTGTTACTGCTACTGAGCCTGTTACAGGTGCAATGTTTTGCAAGGGTAAACACCAATTACTTGCAAAGTTTGACAAGCGTCAATTTGTCAAGACAGCAAAGTTCAAGCAAGACAACTACAATGGGTGCACATCTGAAACGACTGAGGGTGTAATGCGACCTATAAAGGCTTATATGCTGAGCAATGATACGTTTACACCTTTTAGTATCGCCCCTATTATTCCAAAACACCTTGTGAAAATATGGGAGAATCCCATGCTAAGCGCACGCTACTTCGTGGGGAGGCTTTTAAAGGATGGTGAGATTATGCTAGACGCTTAACTGTACAAAAGACAATAAAAGACAAAACAAAACAAGAAAAAAGAAGAAAAAACAAGAAAAGAGGGGCTTTTTTTGTCCGTCAATGATAAAAATTGAAGCCACGACGGCCACTAAGGGAAGTCCACCTAAAATGTCCTTCATAATTCTTGCCAAGCAAATGATGGAGTTGATGATGCCTCACCTGAGCGACAGTGACAAGTTGGAAGTGATTAGCCTCCTGTCTAGTTCTTTGGCTCCCACTAAGCCTGTGGCTGTCCCTGTGGCTGTGGCTGAGTATGAGTCTGAGGATGACTGTGAGTCTGATTCTGATGATGATGATAGAATGTTTACCAAGGGTGGAGATCAATTGCTTGCAAGTCTTGACCAGCGTCCATTTAGGAAGTCAATCAATTTCAAGACAGACTACTACAATGGCTTCACAGATGAAAGGACGATTGCCATCACAAAGGCTATGAAGACTTATATGGCTGCCAGAGAGACATTTACACCTTGGAGCGTTGCCGACGCAGTTCGCACTTCCTTCCTGGCAAATTGCGATATCACAATGCCCGATATACGCAACTACATGGGGAAGATTGTATGTGATGGTGAGATTATATAAGGAATAGAAGCAAAAGCAAAAGAAAAAAAGAACAAAAAGGGGGACCCTCTTTTTTCTATGAATTCTCGAGTCTCTTTATTGAAGTAGAAAAAAATTGAAGCCACAAGTCCCTACAAAGTAAAGTCCCTACAAAGTAAAGTCCCCGCGAAAATGTCCTTTGCATCAAACTTCAAGGCGAATGACATGCTGAATACCATCATGCAGGTCATTCCTGATGAGTCTCATCTCCCAGTCATCGAGAACATCCTTCGTGACAAGCAGAGTGGGTGGACGCACAACTACTACATGTACGCTGGGACTTCAGTAGACGCCCCTCTGGCACGTGCAAAGGCAGTCGTTGAGTGGAAGAACATACAGACTAAAACTCTTCCTTTCGAGAAGGAACTTGTTGCACTCAAAATGCTGGTACCCTTAGATGCTAAAGAGATCATGAGGGTGAAGGGGATCATTGACAAAAATAATTATGAGGCAAAGAGGTTGTCTACTATTGCTGGCTCTGGTGAATTTCTCAAGAACTACCCTTCCATCGACGCAGCAGTAGAAGAATTGGAAATCAAGAAATTTAATGAAGAGTACCGCAGGAGCCACTTGCAGGGTCTCAGGGACAAGTTCAAGAAGGATGGAGACCTTGAGTATCTGACAAAAGCAGTAACATGGGTTGAACGTTCCGCAGCAGCCATGGCAAAGTAAAAGGAATACAAAGGAGCAAAAGCAAAAGCAAAAGCAAAAGGAGCAAAAGGAGCAAAAGCAAAAGGAGCAAAAGCAAAAGGAGCAAAAGCAAAAGGAGCAAAAGCAAAAGGAGCAAAAGCAAAGAGAAAAAGGAGAGAAGGCTCCCTTTTTTTGTAG
>Ga0114974_10002625_pt1 | contig 13798 bp, 7 predicted proteins | sample S_130206_EF_Meta_FD_87318 | JGI IMG/M metagenome (GOLD analysis project Ga0114974, IMG submission 87318) | Freshwater microbial communities from Lake Simoncouche, Canada to study carbon cycling - S_130206_EF_MetaG | ecosystem: Environmental > Aquatic > Freshwater > Lake | place: Lake...
TAAAAATAAAGGTAGAGATGTATACTTTAACCTAGAGACAAACAAGAAGAAACTGTTGACAGTTCCTTACGGTGAGAACCATTTATTTATCTTGGCATCACACCTGAAGTCAGATGATGGAATTGAGACACTTAGATTACTTGAGAGTCATTTAGATTAATATTTTTTTAGTATCTTTGCAAGGATTATTAATCATAAACAAAAGATAAAAATGGAAAAATTTTTAAGTATTCCTGTAACTAACGAGCAATTTCAAATTGTATCTGCTACAGACATTAAACTTATCGAGCAAGCATCGACTACTACTGTTACCATCACTTACGGTGGAGGTAAAGTTGTTACTATCACTCACGCTACTGCTGGTGCTGGTGTTGAAACAGAAAGAGACGCTATTGAAGCGGCTGTTGTTGCAGCGTTAGGTGAGGGATGGACAAAAGTAACTTACGATGTTACATTATTACCGTTTGCTGTTTCTGGAATAGCTATTGCGTAATTGTTTTTGTTCTTAAGGAAAGCTAAAGGCACTCTAATCAGAGTGCTTTTTTTTATTATCTTTGTAAAAAGTTTTTAATATGATAAACTCAGTTAGAAATACAGTTCTATCTGTTATAAATAAGAATAACTACGGCTATATTACACCTGCTGATTTCAACTTATTTGCCAAGCAGGCACAGATGGAATTATACGAGGAGTACTACTCTTCCTATAACAAGACCATCAATATGGAGAATGCTCGTATGTCAGGTACTGAATACGCTGATATTGAGCAGCCAATAGCCGAGACTCTTGAGTCTTTCTTGGTTACATCAAATTTAGATAATTATAGTGCAAATCAGTGGCTAGCTCCTTCAGAAGATACGACTGGAAGCGCAGCATATATGATATTAAGGATAGACTGTCTTAATGATTTAGGCAGTAGAATCGGTACAGCTGAAAAGGTTTCTAATGCAAGGATAATGATGCTTTCAGACTCTAACTTAACTGGACCATCGTTGATGTACCCAGTATATACATACGAGCAGAATACAGTAGGAACATCTACCATTGTATTATATCCTGACACAATCAGTGATACAAATGATTATGATATAAGATGCACCTACTTTACGTATCCTAAGGATCCTAAGTGGACATACATTACGCTTATTGATGGTGAGCCGATGTTTGATCAGTCTCAACCAGATTACCAAGACTTTCAACTTCCTGCAGAGGATGAGTATAAACTGGCTATGAAGATACTTCAGTACTCAGGAATATCTATAAGAGAACAAGAGGTTGCTGCTTACGCATTAGGTCAAGAACAACACGAACAACCAACATTTAGTCAACAACAATAATTATGGCATACTTAACTGGCTATCAATACTATGAGAACGCTGGAGATTCTCCAGAGAGTGAAAACTGGGGAACGTACCAGTATGTATCACTAAAGGATATAGTTAACAACTTTATGTTGATGTATGTAGGTAACAATAAGCTTGTTAATAATGTTGACAAGTACGAGATCCTTTTTCACGCAAAGAGAGGTATTCAAGAATTGAATTACGATGCCTTGAAAGAGATTAAGATAGTGGAGCTTAGTATATGTGACGACCTTAAGTTGGTTCTGCCACCAGACTACGTGAACTACGTTAGAATATCATTGTACAAGGACGGTGTGTTAAGACCACTGACTGAGAACATTCAGACAAACTATAGTAACTCATACCTACAGGATAACAGCTGTAGAGTATTGTTCGATCAGGACGGAAACGTGTTAGAGGGTACATCTATATTAGACTACGATAGAATACATAAGTTAAATAAGAGCATCTACCTAGGTGACGGTGATTTTAACGGTATGGAAGGATACAATCTTGACGGTAAGTGGTACTTCAACCACACTATTGGGGCAAGATTTGGTTTGAATACAGAGACTGCAAACGTAAACCCTACGTACAGAATAGACAAGAAGTCAGGCGTTATAAACTTTGGATCAGGAATGGCTGGTCAGCTTTGCATACTTGAGTATGTTACTGATGGTATGGAGGGAGGAGACGACTCTGAGGTTACTGTAAATAAGATGGCTGAGGAGTTCTTGTACGCATACATTAAGTATAACGTGCTTACAAACAAGTACGGAGTTCAGGAGTATGTTGTGAATAGAGCTAAGAAAGAGAAGACAGCCCTTTTAAGAAACGCAAAAATAAGATTGAGTAACATACACCCTGGAAGATTATTGATGAATATGAGGGGAAAAGATAAGTGGATTAAATAAGTATGGATTTAAATACTACGTTCCTTAAGGGTAGAATGAATAAGTCGCTTGACGAGAGAGTTCTTCCAGATGGAGAATATATTGACGCGTTAAATATAAGGATAGGATCTACTGAAAACAATAGCGTTGGTGCTATTGAGAACTCATTAGGTAACACTAAGATAACGTCTATTCTTTATGAAGGCGATCCTTTATCTACCAACGCAAAATGTATTGGTGCGTATGAGGATAGCCAACACGAGACAATATACTGGTTCGTAACAGATCCAGGGAATGTAGATATGGTTCTATCTTACAACGACAGAACAAGTACACTTATATATCACGTAATATCTACCACAGTACTTAACTTTGACACTCAGTATCTGGTTAATGGAATAGATTTAATTGATGGTCTATTATTCTGGACGGATAATCTTAATCCTCCAAGAAGAATAAATACAAGAGGATCGTACGCATACCCTACAATGGGGGTAGATAACATTACAGAGGACGATATCTCTGTTATTGTTTCTCCACCGTTAGAGTCACCAATAGTTATTGCGAATCCGTTATCTGGAGAGAAGAACTATATGACTGATAAGTTCATATCATTTTCTTATAGATATAAGTACAAGGATGGAGAGTATAGTGCGTTATCACAGTTCAGTGACATAGCGTTTGAGCCAAAGGCATTTTTTGTTGACTATACATTTTATGGTAATGGAGCAATGCAGAATTTATATAATTCTGTAAATGTTTCATTTAATACTGGAAACGAAAATGTTATACAGATTGACTTATGCTTTAAACTGTCTGACTCAAGTATTGTTAACATTATAGAGAGATACATAAAGGATGAGAATGGATGGGGAGATGATCAGATTCAATCAATTAATTTTGATAACAAAAAAATATACACTTCACTTCCAAGTTCAGAGCTGACAAGATTATTTGATAACGTGCCTCTAACGGCTAAGTCTCAGACCACTATGGGTAATAGGCTTATGTACGGAAACTACGTAGACGGTTATGATATTGACACAAATATTAACTATGATGTTGTTGGCGTTAGCGAGGACATAAATGTGTCTGAAATACAAGTTACAAACGAAACTGGAGTAGTTTATAATATAAACCCTTTAGATCCAAAAACAATCGCTGGAAGTAAAATAAAATTAGACTTCACAGGGGTTACAATAGAACAAAATTCAATACTTAATATTGATTTTTCTATTATTCATAATATATTTGGAGGCAGTGATTTATATGATGGTGTTGGTTCATGTGCAGCTCCGCAGAATAACTACGAATATAATTATTCTTTTAACATACAGAATGACTTTGCCAGTGCTTATCAACTATCTGTAGATCCTGGATTTATTGCAAGTATATATAATAGCTTACCTATATTAAACTGTGGTGATGGATTTTCTGTTACTGACGACTTTAACTGTGCAATAACAGCTAAGGATGTTATATGTGCCCCTGTAAATGACGGTTGGGAAAAAGAAGGTAGTGGTATTAGTGCTATTGGTCAAGGATTTACAATAACATCATCTCCTTTAGATCCTAATATAATATACATACAGATTCCTGCTATGGAGTTTGTAGGTTTTGATGACGACACAAGTTTAAATGTATATGCTTATGAGTACTTTTCAGATGCAAATACTATAGCGTCTATAACAAAAATAAATTCAAGAAGAAGTCTACACAGCAATAGAGATTTTGAGGTAGGTATTGTATATCAAGACGAGTACCTAAGAAGTTCTACTGCATTAGTTTGTGATGGAAACACAGTGTTCTTTCCAGCTTCAGCTTCTGATACGAAAAACTTCATAGTTGCTACAATAAATAACTTAGCTCCTTCTTGGGCTAAGAGATATAAGTTTGTAGTAAAACCTTCTAAGTCAAAGTATGAGACAATTTACACAAGTTTATTTTTCCCTGATACTACTGGATTTACTTGGTTTAAGTTAGAGGGAGAGAATATAAGCAAGGCAAGAGTTGGTGATACTCTTATTGTAAAGATGGATACTGATGGCTATGTTAATTCTTTAGTTACTACTGAAGTTTTAGAGGTTAAGGCTCAGTCTAATAATTTTATAAGTGGAGCCAATGATGACAATATAGTATACGAGCCAGCTGGAACTTATATGAGACTAAAGGCTTCTGAATTTCAAGCAGAGTATAGAGAAAATTCATTTATAGAGCCTTCAGTTAAAAGAGGAAGTCCAGGATATCCTAGGGGTAGTTCATACAGACAAAATGCTGTTTTGTTTTTTTATGAAAACCCTGATTTTGATCCAATATCTCCTAATTCATCATTAAATCAGAGGTACATACCTTACGATATTCCTGCTGGAAGTATTGTAAATATAAAGTGGAGAATAAAAAGAAATTCAGCTGGATTAGATGCTGGATGTGGATCTTATAGTTATTTATATCAGAAATCATTTGTAGCAAATTCAGACTATGATAGCTTTTATACTTTCTGTATAGAGCAAAATATAAATTTTGAAGAAGGTATTCAAGGAGGTGGAGATGAACTTGCTGATGTAACAACTACGGTACAATATAATACCTTAAACGACACTGGTATATTTAATAATACAACAACAGCAAGTAATGGATCTACAGTCCCTGTGTATCCTTTTATTGAGCCTTTTGATCAAACTGCGTTAAATCAAGTTGGATTTGGACAGACTGAGGAGGATGGGGTTTCTGATGGAAGTATGTATTTAATTGTAGCGTCTGGAATCCCAGGTTGTAGCGGAAAAACAGCATACAACGATATAGTTATAACCATACAACAGGCTAATGGTACATTAGTGTTTGAAACAGAGGCTCTTGATGCTGATGGAGAGATATTTTACGAGGGTAGCGATAGCTTCCCTATAGATGAGGATAGATTCCATATGAGCGGTGACGCAGATGCAGACCAAAACCAGACATCTTCATTGCCAGCTGTTGTTACGCTTAACTTCTTTGACTGCTTTAGTTTTGGTAACGGAGTTGAGAGTTATAAGATAAATGACTCACTTACTGGTGATCCGTTCTACTTAGGTGAGCGTGTTACAGCTGTGGCTCAGGAGCAGTACAGAAAGGCTGACAGGTATGCCTCTATGACGTACAGTGGTATATACAATGCAGAGACAAACATAAACAAGTTAAACGAGTTCAACCTATCACTAGCAAACTTTAAGGACCTAGAGAAGTCTTTCGGACCTATCAATAGACTGTATGCTAGACGTACGGATGTTTTAGTTTTGCAGGAGGATAAGGTGTCATATATTTTAGCTGGCAAGAACTTACTGTCTGACTCCGCTGGAGGTGGACAGATTGCATCTATACCAGAGGTACTTGGTACTCAGATCGCAAGGATTGAGGACTACGGAATAAGTAATAACCCAGAGAGCTTTGCTGTGTTTGGTGGTGAGGTTTACTTTACAGATATCAAGCGTAATTCAGTGTTAAACCTAAGAGGTGGATCAGCTCAGAGTGATGCGCTTAGTGTTGTATCTGATATGGGTATGAAGTACTGGTTCAGAGACGAGTTCAAGAACTCGCCAAATTACTTTAAGATAGGTGGTTACGATCCGTATATGGACGAGTACGTGCTTCACTTGACTGAGACAGCTATGCCTACAGAGTTAGATGTGTACGGGTGTGGTGTTACTATATCTAAAAATAATGTGAACGGGGTGTATGAGTTTGACGTAGAGATAGGTAATGATATAGGAGAGGTTACTGTAAGTCTTACGTTGTTTGACGGAGAGGTTGATATTACGGTTGAGTACGATGGTGGTGTTATATCGGATGAAAATTATACTGATCCTGACACCTATGATTTTACATTTCAAAAGACAGAGGTTCTTCCTAACACTATTAGGGTTACTATAACGTCTACTGACGCGTCTTACTCTACAAGCACATCGTGCGTAAATATAGTAGATTTCTTGACGGTTTACAGAGTTGTATATAACAACCCTAATTCAGAGGAGCAGACAATACATAACAGTTACAAATGGACTTTAGGAAGTTTTAACAGTCCATTCTTAAATGAACTTATAACTATGCAGGCAGATGGTGTGTCATTATACGAGAGTCAGTTCGGAGGACTTTCTCAAGGTATGATACCAGCTGACGGAAGTAATATAACACTTGTTTCACAAAAGAGAGCTGGAGATACATTTATATTTGATCCAGATCTTAACTCGTTCAAGTACTTAATATCTAATAACTTGTATACTGCTGAGGAGTTGTTACCTCTATTAAATACTATAACTCCAATAACTGGAACGTATCAGGCTGTTATAAACGCTGCTAATTTGGCAGGTTTTGACTACCTTTATTTAGTGTGGGATTATAGAAGTATGATGGAGATAGAGCTATGTTATACAGATTCAAACCCTTATGTACTGTGCTGTATTGAGTGCACTAATGTTAGTTATTTTATAGACTCTGACTCGTTCTTTACAGCTAGTAGTTTATGGACAGACGAGAATCAGACTACGTTAGCCCCCGATGGATTATATTTACTTGATGGTACATACAGGGAGCTTTTATCTGGTGTACTTTTAGATCCTGTCCCTTGCCCTGGATGTGAGCCGCAGACCACTTGCTTCGAAGGCGTTTGGGAGGAGGGAGATCCAGCACACCCTGACGGTGGAAGTGTTGTATATATAAACATAGATGGAAACACTATCTCTCAGGACGGAATATGGTTAGGTGATACTGTAGCTATAGAGAACTTTGAGATAATATCTTTCACTGGTGTTGTAGAGATTGATTGCGAAAGCATAGAATTAGATTTAGCTTATAGAAGTGATGGTACTTCAACTTCAGTTGATATTTGTGATTTAGAAACTCCTGATAATGCATTCTACATACTTGGAAATGTAGGGTGTGTTATTGATACAGGAAACACAGCATATAATACTAATAGCGTGTTAGATCCATTTGATGGAGGAGATTTGTACTATTTAGTTTACGTAGCAATATGCGATGAATTAACAGATACTTATATTGTTCAGATAAACTCAGTAGGGTATATAACATTGATAGGTATTTGCGAACCACCACCACCATAATAAAATATGAAGTACACACTAACATACAACAAGAACGTAGAGGGATGGACATCATTCTTTTCATACCACCCAGAGATGATGCTAGGTATGAACGGGGCGTTCTATTCCTTTAAGGGAGGTGAGCTTTATAAGCACAACACCAATGTAAACAGGAACACCTTTTATTATGACTGGTGGGATGAATTAGGGTTTCCTGAAGATGCGTTTGAAGCATCTAAGGTAACGTCTGTATTTAATAAGGAGCCGCTGACGATTAAGAACTTCAAGACTATCGCCACGTACGGAAATAGCCCCTGGAACTGCACGGTAGTGACAGACCTCTCCACTGGAGAGATAGATTCAAGCTACTTTGTAGAGAAGGAGGGGAACTGGTTTGCGTATATTAGAAGCCTTTCAGGTGACGATAATCTTAGACTTCGCTCCGCTCAGGGTGTGGGTTCAGTGGACACTGTAGATGATCCAGGGACTGCTACTGCCGTCTTAAACTTCACGTTTAATATTGGAACAATCGTAAGTATTGGTGACTTGGCGTACAGAAACAACGCTGGAGTTATAGAATTTATAGGTCCTATTACAGATTTTACAAAGACATCTATAACAATAGATAATGATGTAATTGGATCTGAAGTTGTTAATGACGGAGACTACATACTGTACATAAAGAACAGCGTTGCTGAGTCTTATGGTGCACGTGGATACTATATGCAGTACGAATTAGAGAACGGTTCACAAAACAGAGTTGAATTATTCTCAGTTAAATCAAATGTATTTAAAAGTTATCCTTAAAATTATTATCTTTGTAAAATATATAGAATTATGAATGAATTAGATTTTCTTCAGCAACTATTACAGTTACAACAAAACGGGACAGGTTTTTTAGGTTCTACAACTCAATACAGAAGCCCTATTACAGCTAGTACTATTATGCCAGGAGTTCAAGCGGCTATGAGTGGACTTACGGGTATTGGAGCTGCGTCTGGAGCAGCTGGAGCTGCGTCTGGAGCTGCAAATGGAGCTGCTGAAGTAGCAGGAGGAGCGGCTGGATTTATGCCGTTCGTAGGGTTAGGGCTTACAGCTGTATCAACACTTATGTCTGCAGCTGAGGCTGGAAAGCTTGCTGATGCTAAAAGAGCAGCGGATAGAGAGAATGAAAGGTTAGTTTTGGAAGCCACAAGATTAAAAGAACAAAACGCATACGCTGCAAAACAAGTTCCTGTTCAAGCTTACGAAAGGGCGTACAGAGAAAACACTGCTGCTGAGGGACAGGCTATAAATACTTTAGCTCAGGATCAGAGATCGTTAATTGGAGGAGTTCAAGGTGTTCGCGAGGCTGGTATTGAAGGTCAAGCACAAAACACAGAGCGTCTAGCTGATAGACTTTATAACAAGGCTATGACTGATGCTGGAGCTGAAATGGCAATAAATCAAGATCTGTCTAAGTTATACTTAGATCAGGCTAAGGGTGCCTCTGTTGCCTCTATGGCTGCAGAGAAGGCTAAGATAGCACAGCAGCAGGCAATGCTTCAAGGAGTTGGAGGAATGGTAACTCAAGGGTTAGGTGCTATTAACACGTACGGAACTGGAATAGCAACTCCAGAGGATAAAATACAAGGGTTATTAAGTGGAACTTCATTTGCAAGACCTGCAGCACAGACTGCACAAGGAATAGATCTTAAGACGTTACAGGCTCTTATGCAACTTATGGGACAACAACCAAAATCAACTATAGTATAATCTATGGCTACTTACTATCAATATCAGAATCCATCAGATATAGGTGCAGCTCCAACGCTTGATTGGGGTACTGTAATCAGCAACGTAAACCAGAACCTTCAGAAGCAAGAGGAGCAGCGTTACGAGAATAGAGAGGCTGATAAGAAGCTTACCAACGATATCCTTACAAAGGCTAACGAGGTAAGTCTAACAAGCGATCCTAATCTTAACGCGCTTATAACCAATATGGGTTATGATACTAAAAGAAACGTATTTGAATTACAAAAGAAGTTAGAGTCTGGTCAGATATCAAGATCTGACTTTACTATAGCCAATCAAAATACTTCAGCTAGTATAGGCCAACTAAACCAGTTCACAAAGACTTATGGTGCTGATTACGATAAATACCTAAAGGATGTTCAGGAAGGAAAGACATCTGCCTATGCAGACTTTATGCAGAAGTGGAAGGGTGGATTTCAGAACTTTAAGGATAAGAAGCTGATACACAATCCTAACGACGGTAGACTGTATGTGGCTGAGTTAGATGATAAGGGAAAGGTTAAGGAAGGTCCTCTTGGAATGGTTCCTATGTCTACACTTGTAGAGGTTAAGAACTTTGATGATAAAAGAATTGACGTTCTTGCTGAGACGAATAGGTATGCAGAGCAAATGAAGCCGTTTGTTGAATTGATTAGAAGTGGTAAGATAGAGAGTTTAGAGGCTTTATCTAATATGCCTAACTTTAATGACTTTGTAAACAACGTAACAGAGGCTATTGCTAAGAACGAGAATGGATATGCAAGTATCTTGACTGATACTGATGGAACATATAAAATTACTGGAGAGGGCGCTTCTAGTGGTAAGGGAATAGGTCTTAAGAATAACGGGGCTGGTAGGATGATTCCTATCATAGATACTGATATGACAAAAAGAACTAGAGATATAATTAAGGAGTACCTTATCGCTCAGACTGGAATTAAGGAGACTGGTACTGCTGTGTTTTCACCTAATACAGGAGGTGGAGGAAGTAAAGGCAAGAAAGAGATTGTAACAACTACAAATGATATATCATTAGCAGGAGGAAGAACAATGCCAGAATCAGGAGAATTAACAGGCGTGGCTAACTTTACAATAAAACAAACTGCTCCTGTTGTGGATATGAGTACAGGGCTAAAGAGAAAGTTAAAGAATATCTACTTTGATACTGAAAATCCAAACAATATAAGAATGCTTGTTCAGATACAAGACAAGGACGATCCAACTAAGACAAAGGACGTTAGTTACAGTAGCTTTAAGAGGACTGAAAAAATACCATCTACAAGACCTGGTGGTAAACCAAGGTATATAGAGCAGAGCCCAGACTTGGCAGAACTTAATAACTTTGCCACTAAGATATACAGCCCTGAGCTTGGTAGATACTTAGAAGACTGGACTGAGTTAGCTCCGATACTCCAACAGAGAGGACAGAATGTTAGAAAGACTACTACTAATAAACCATCTACTACTGGATATACAAATGTAACAGAGACTAATAAAGGAACTATCGGGGTTAAAAACGGAAAGTGGTACAATATAAAAACAGGTAAACCTATATAATAATGGCAGAACTTTTAGATAATCAAGACGAACAAGGAGTTCCTCCATTACCTGGTGGATATGTTGCTATTAAAAAACAATCACAAGGAGCTCCGCCACTGCCTAGTGGGTATGTAGTAAAAAAAAAAGAGTCTTCAGAATTTACTTCACAAGCAGGTGCTGGGGCATCTCCTACGAGACCTACCACTCAAAGTACTTCATCGGATACAGAGCCACCAACAAGAGCGCAGGCTTCGGTTGCTTTAGGTGGTCCTACTAAGCTATTCGGGCAGGAGGAAGAGAAGCGTCCTACATCTATTATGTATGGAAACGAACCTAAGAAAGAAGGGTTTGTTCCTCCATCTACTCCTATTGATATAGATCAATCTATAAAGTATCTTGAAAAGAAAAAATCTAATCCTAAAGAACTTAAAAGACTTAAGGAAGAGAAAGCTAGAATGCCAGAACAAAAACCAATTGAATATTATTTGAATAAACAAATAGTAAACAATTTAACTCCTGCTATAGATCAAGCAAACACAATAACAGAGGAAGACAAATTAGAAAGAGATTCAGAGTTTAAAAATGATTGGAATAAGACTGGGTTTGTAAATAGACTAAAGCAATTTGGTTCTGATATATTAGGAAATAGCGTAAATTTATTTAATAAATTAGGTTTTATTGACGAGTCTATGACTGAAGAAGATATAAAAATAGAGCCTCTTAAAAAATATAAAGACGAAGTAATAAAATACGCTACTGAAAATAAAGTAAAACTGTCTCCTGAGCAATTTAAAATTAAAGTTCAAGAGATGTATAATAATGATTGGGATACAGATAAAAAAGCATATAATCTTACACAATTAAATTACACTCTAACTGATGAAGAACAAAAAGCTATTAGAGAAGACAAGTTTGATAATTATAAAGATTTAAATACAAGTCAAAAATATTTTTTAAATACAGCCAGTACATTATCTAATGTTAGAGATAATATAGGATTAGATTTAGTTAGTCTTGACAAAGAACTTTCTGAAAAAATAAAAAACGGACAAACTCTAAATGAAAATGAAATACAATCATATAATGATTTAACAGAAAAATATAAACAATATCATTTAGATGCTCAAAACGCGTATGGAAAATACTCTAAAAACTTAGATAAAGTACATAGTCTTGAAACTGAATTAGATGTGTTTGATAATGAGAATCTTCACTCATTAGAATTTCTTAAAAGATTAGGAATTGGAGTAGAACAATTAGCAGTAGGAGCCATTGATCTTACTTCTTATTTAGCTAATTTACACGGAAAATCATCACCTGCAAATTTAACAAGTAGGGAGATTTCAATGTATTTGCATAAAAAAGCAAACGATTTAAGAGGTGCTATTGAAGAACAAAATAAAGGACTTCGAGATACAAGTAATAGATTTGAAAGCGTATTAAGTAATTCTGTTGATTTCATAACAGAAAATACACCTATGGTATTAGGTTTAGTATATGGCGGAGCTCCTGCTATGTTTGGTTTAGCTGGAACTACCGCTGGTGAAAAGTATGGAGAAATGCTGAATGAGGATGAAGAAAGAAAAAAACAAATATTTGAATTAAATAAAAAACTTGAAAGTGGAGAATTAAATGCTGATGATGCTAATATAGCTATACAAACTATAGAAGATTTATCTTCTAAAGAAGATTATAATGAATTTCAAAAAGTAGTAGCACCACTTTTACATGGAGGTGCTATGTTAATTCCGTTGAGTAAGCAATTAAAAACAATTCAAAAAAGTGGCAGAGTTTTATTAGCAGGGGAAAAAGAATTTCCTAAAATAATTGAGAATGTTTACAAACAAAAAGCGGCTAATTTATTTGGTAAAATAAAAACATTTGCAGGTGAAAGTTTTGACTTAGGTAATCAATTAAAGTTAATGACAATTTTACAAGAAGTAAATAACTCAGTTGTATTAGGTAAAGATATTAATTATGAAGCAATATCTGATTTAGAGGTATATGCAACCGCACCTTTACTTCACGGAATGAATAAAGTTGCTCCTTATCTTGCTGGTAAAGTAACTGAGCCATTTATGTCTAAAGAAGATTATAAAATTATAGACGAAAATACAAGACAGATATTTGATTTAAACAAAAAACTTGAAAGTGGCGAGTTAGATATTAATGAAGCTGATATAGTTAAGCAAACTATAAAAGATTTATCTGCTAAAAGTGAAGAGGTTGTAAATAACAAACTAGATAGGATAGGAAAATATAGCAAAGAAACAGTTGATAATATTTTAGATGCAACTAAAAAAGCTTCTGATTTAAGAGAAAAAGCCAATAGAATAATATCTTCTGAAAATATTGATGCAAAACAAAAAGAAGTTCTTGTAAAAAATTTAAGAGGAGAGTATAACTCTATTGAACAAACAAAATCAGAGTTAATATCAGGTAATGCTAAAAACATTATCTATGTTAAAAAAGCAACTGATATACCTATAGAAGCTGATAGAGTTAAAGGATCTCAGTATAAAGTAGTTGAAAATTCTATTGAGAAAAAATTATTTGAAAAGCAACAGATGAGTGTGAACGCTCCTGCTGTTGAGGTAATTACTCCAGAGATAAAAGTTGAAGAAGTTAAACCTGCTGAAGCTAAAGCTGAGGAGGTTAAGCCTAATGAAGCTTTGAAAGATGTAGAGAGTACTACTAAGGCTTTAGAAAAATTAAATGCTGAAGATGTAAAAAAAGCATTTAGATCTGAAGGTTATGGATATGAAGATAATAAAATATTAGCTGAAACATACCACAAAGCTAAAGCGGATGGTATTAACCCTGAGTTAGTAAAGGCAGTAGAGGAATTATTAGCTCCTGAAGTAAAAGCAGAGGAGGTTAAGCCTGCTGAAGTAACTGAAGAAAAAATAGAAGCTGTAAGGTCTAATTTTGAAAATGGAAAATTACAAAATATAGAAATAACTCCTACTAAAAAAGGATTTGATGGAAATTTTCTTAATGATTATGATTTTTTAGCCGAAGGTAGTGAGCATACTGTTTATAGAAGTAAAGATGGAAAAACTGTTGTTAAAATAGGAGAACCATATGGAAGTAACGAAGGATTTATGCCAAGGGTTAAGGACGCTTTAACTATAAGTAAATTAATAGGAGATAATAGTTTAGAAGTTATAGGATA
>Ga0114974_10002626_pt1 | contig 13797 bp, 10 predicted proteins | sample S_130206_EF_Meta_FD_87318 | JGI IMG/M metagenome (GOLD analysis project Ga0114974, IMG submission 87318) | Freshwater microbial communities from Lake Simoncouche, Canada to study carbon cycling - S_130206_EF_MetaG | ecosystem: Environmental > Aquatic > Freshwater > Lake | place: Lake...
CTCGGAGATCTTCCGCGGCAACTCGGCAGTGCTCGGCATGCCGTGCTTTACGGCCGACAAGGCGTCGATCGAGGCGCTGCAGGCGCTGCTCGAGAAGGCGCCCGACACGGTCGTCGACGCCAGGGTGGACACGGGCGTCATCACCGCCGGTTCGCTGAAGGTGCAGGGCAACCTGCCGGCCGGCGTGCGCGACGCCTTCGTCACCGACAAGTGGAACCCCACCTCGATGCTGCTCGCCGACTACGACACCGTCCGCGCCACGGCGTCGACGCTGCCGTACGTCGCTGGGTTCTGAGCGCCTGACGCCAGCCGCTCCGATTACTCACTGAAACAAAAAAAGGGCGGCCCGCACTCTTGCGAGTGCGGGCCGCCCTTTCTGTTGCTATCCAGTGCTCAGAAGTTGAGCGTGCCGCCGAGCTGAATGATGCGTGGCGGCAGGATGCCGTTCACGCGTCCGAAGCTCGCTCCAAACACCTGCGTCGTCGAGGTGACGACGTTGCTGTTCAGCGCGTTGAACGCATCGATCGCGAGCGTCACGCTGCGCGGACCGAACGAGACCTTCTTGGAAAGACGGATATCCAGCGTGTTGATGCGCGGATAGTACTCGACGCCAGGCTGGGCGAGCGCCACGGAGACATTGGTCTGGGTGAGCGTCTTGCCAGGTGCCACCGCGGCAAACTGCGCCTTGGTCAGCGTGTAGACGATAGCGTTCGACTGCTCGATGCCGTTCTGGGTAGACCCACCGCCAGGATTGCTCTGGAACGAACCGCTCAGTGCGACGCCATAGGGGAGGGGATAGGTGCCAGCCATCTTGAACGACGAACGGTACGGCATGCCGTACTCGAACTGGTCGCAGTAGGCGAGGCCGGTCCGTCCGCCCATGGCGTTCTCGGCGGCCGTCGCGGCAATGTAGTTCGGGTCCTGCTGGTCGCAGGAGTTCAACAGCATCTGCGACGACGAGAAACCACCGAAGACCGTGCCATGCCCGAGCTTCGACTGGAAGCTGAAATCCCACGAGTTGTACAGGCGATCGTTGACGTCCGAGTTGTAGTCGTACAACGCGACCTTCCCGAAGAGGGCCGGGTCGAGGTTGTAGACCGTTGCCGTCTTACCCGGGTCGGCCGGATTGGCAATCTGCACGGCCGTGTAACCGGTCGTGTTCGGCGTGCCCATCGGCTGCACGGCAACGTTACGCGTGGCAATCGTGTTGTCGTAGGTGCGGCGGGTGTAGGACAGCGACACCGACATGCCGTCGACAATCTGCCGCTGCAGGCTCCCGCCCATTTCGGTATTGTTCGGCCGCTTGAGGCCCGGCTGCATCGTGCGGGCGGACTTGAGACCGAAGTTCGAGTTCGTGCTCGGTCCGATCTCGTTGTCCTGGGCGATGTCGTCGCCGTTCACGTCCGACCAGGTGCGCGTGTCGGACGAGAGGATCACCGGGTTGTAGTTGTCGGTGAGTCCAGATGTGTAGTTCCGGACGTACCGGCTCCAGGACGCCTTGAGGGCCGTCTTGTTGTCGCCGAACACGTCGTACACAGCGCCCAGGCGCGGCACCACGTTCTTCCAGCGGGGCTGCTCGGATTCCGGCGCCGCTGCGAACGTGCGCGCGGGGACGAAGCGGCCGGCTGGTGAGCTCTGAGCCTCATAGAGCGAGTTGAACGCGTCGAAACGGATGCCCGGGTTGATCGTCAGGCGGTTGAGTTTCCACGAGTCCTGGGCGTAGACGCCCACGTCGTAGGTGTTGTTCACCTGGCTCACCGTCGGTGTGTTGTAGACGATCACCGAGTTGGGCTTGCCAACCGAGTAGCGCTGCACGAGGTCGCCCACAAGGCTCTGGGTGCGCTTGATGTGGCCCCACCCGTAGGTGGTCCCGACCTTGAAGCTGTGGCTGCCCGTCACGTACGACGCCGACGCCATCCACGAGTACGCGATGTTCGGCATGCGGTTGAGGCGCGGCGTCGCGTTCGCGCTCCAGATTCCGCCCGCCGGCGCGCCGCCCGCAACGCCCGTGATTTCCGTGCGTGCGATGGAGCCCGGAATCAGGCTGGGCTCGGGGTCCTGCGTGGAGTAGGAGTTCTGCTCGATCGACAGGCCAGATTCGAGCAGCATACGGCTCGAGAGCGTGCCGGTGTACTTCACCGACGAGGTGTAGTAGTTCTTCGGCAGCCGCACGCCGTAGGCCTCTTCCAGGGTGTTGGCGTTGCCTTCGTGGCCGCGGTCCTTGATGATGGAGTCGATGTAGGCGGCCATCTTGTGGGGCCCCTTGCGGGCGGTCAGGCGGAGCAGGCCGCTCTTGATCAGATTGTCATCCACGACCTGATGGCTCAGGTCAGGGCTGTACGTCCGGTGCGTCGGGTCCGCGTTGTAGAACGCGTTCGGAATGGTCTGGTCCACGCCCCAGATACGGTAGGACGAGTAGAACCAGAGCGCGTCCTTCTTGACCGGACCGCCGAAGGCGCCGTTGACGTCGCGGTTGACGATCAGCGACTGCGCCGACGCCAGTCCCTTCGCCTTGATCTCGTTCGTGAGGTTGTCAGCGGCCAAGTCGCCGGGCTGCCAGTTGAAGATCTGGGTGCCGCGGAACTGGTTGCCGCCGTCCTTCGGGACCATATTGATGCGCACGCCGCCGCCGCCCATGTCCGCCGGGAGCGCGGTGGTCTGATAGCCGATTTCCTCGAACATCAGGTCGTTGAAGTACGCCTGGATCGAGCCGTCGACGTCGAAGCTGTTCATGCGCAGGCCGTCGACGAGGTTGGCGTTGTCGCGGGTCTCGGAGCCGTGCACGGCCATGTAGACCTGCTGCATGCCGCGCGAACCACCCACGTCGGGCGCACTGAGCGACACGCCCGGCACGAGTTGCCCCGTGGCCCAGATGGACCGGCCAGTGGGAATGGCGTCAAGCACCGCGCGAGGCAGCACCTGCGCCGTCGCCGCGCTCTGCAGGTCGACGACCGGCGCGGAGCCCGACACCGTAATGCTCTCCTGCAGGGAGCCCACCTTCAACTCGCCGTTGACGGTGGCCGTGAAGTTCGAGGGCAGTTCCAGGCCTTCGCGCTTGAAGGTGTTGAAACCCTCCAGCGTGAAGCTGACGCTGTAGGTGCCGGGACGCAAATCGACGATTCGGTAGGCCCCCTGATTGTCGGTGACCACGGCGCGAGACTTCTCGATCAGCGCGGGACTCGACGCTTCGACAGTTACACCGGGCATGACTCCGCCGGAGTCGTCGCGGGCGATGCCGGCAATGGCACTCTGGGCCTGAGCCAGCGCCGGAAGCAGGAGGATGCCGAAGGCAAGAGCCAGGGCTCTGAACGAGGGAATTGCAACACGCATTAAAATTTATGCCTCTAACGGGTATCGGGACTGAGCGGGTCCGCTCGGCGCTGGTCCCTGGCACCAAGCACACGACGCCCGACAATTGTGTCGCGAACGCTACCACAGTTCCCGACGTGGTCGTCGCCAATTCCGGCGGCCGTGCATCGGACCGAGCCCGCATGACGCGAACGCCGGCGTGTAATATGGCGCCCGTGTCGTCCACGGACTCGCGCGGCAACCGTCGCTCCAGCCCAGGGCGTGGACCTGTTCCGCCAACGCCAGAAACGTCGGGACCACGGCCGCCATCGGACGGGGACCAGACGTTCAGCCGGCTCGTCTGGGCGATCGTCACGCTCGCCTTCGCGGTCCGGCTCTGGCATGTCTGGCAGATCAGCGGCTCCCTCTTCTTCGATGTGTTGCTGGGCGACGCGAAGGGATACGACGCGTGGGCCCGCCGCCTGGCCGCCGGCGACTGGATCGGGAGCGACGTCTTCTACCAGGCGCCGCTCTATCCGTACGTCCTCGGCGTGATCTACCGCGTCGCCGGGCACAGCCTGCTCACCGTGCGGGTCGTCCAGGCACTCCTCGGTGCTGGCGCCTGCGGCCTCCTCGCGATCTCGACGAAGCGCTTCCTTGGTGCGACAACGGGCCTGGTCGCCGGTCTGGCGCTGTCGCTCTACGCACCGGCGATCTTCTTCGACGGATTGCTTCAGAAGTCCTCCCTGGACACCGCGTGCCTGACGTGTGCGCTGTGGATGGCGAGCGGCCTGCTCGATGACGACGCATTCGAGGCGGCCTCGCGGCGGCAGTGGTTCGGTCTCGGCTTCGCACTCGGCGCGCTCAGCCTCACCCGCGAGAACGCCCTCGTCTTCGTCGCGGTGGCCGCCGTGTGGATCGGCGTGCGGCGGATGTCCCGCCCAGTCCCACCAGGCCACCGGGCGTGGGCTGGCGGCGCGCTCGCACTCGGGGTCCTGGTGCTCGTGGCCCCGGTCGCGGTCCGGAATGCGGCTGTCGGCGGCGGCTTCTACCTGACGACCTCGCAGTTCGGTCCCAACTTCTACATCGGCAACAATCCGAACGCCGATGGCAGCTACGCGCCGCTTCGGTTCGGACGGGGAGCGCCCGAGTACGAGCGTGTCGACGCCACGACGCTCGCGGAACACGCAACCCGGAGAAGCCTGACACCCGGCGACGTCTCCTCATACTGGACACGCCGCGGGCTCGCGTTCATCACGGATCAGCCCGGCCGGTGGCTGGCCCTCATGGGACGCAAAGCCCTGCTGCTCGTCAACGCCCGCGAGATGCTCGACACCGAAAGCCAGGAGAGCTACGCCGTCTGGTCACTGCCGCTGCGCCTGCTCGGCTGGTTCGGCCACTTCGGGGTCCTCGTACCTCTCGCGGTCCTTGGGGCCATACTCGCGTGGCCGACACGGCATCGGGTCGGCCTGCTCTATGCCATGACGGCGCTATACGCCGCGAGCGTGCTCGTGTTCTACGTCTTCGCACGGTACCGGCTGCCGCTCGTGCCGCTGCTGCTGCCGTTTGCCGCCGAGGCGCTCGTCTGGGCAGGACGCCACGCACAGCACCGTCCCGACGGGAGGCATCTGCCCGCCTGGGCGTTCGTGGTGACCGCGCTCGTCGCCGTGCCGGCGAACTGGCCGCTGCTCTCCGGTCCCCTGATGCAGGCGATCACCGAGACGAACCTCGCAACCGAACTGCAGTCGGCCAGCCGGATCGAGGACGCGATTGCCCACTATCGACAGGCCATTGCGCTGCAGGCAGACTACGCTCCGGCCTACAACAACCTCGGCGTCGCGCTGCGCGCCCAGGGACGGACGGCCGACGCCATCGCCACCTACCGCCAGGCGCTCGCGCTGCATGGCGACTATCCAGACGCGCACTACAACCTCGCCAACGCACTCCTGGCGCAGGGCGATGCGGTCGAAGCGGAAGCGCACTTCTCGATCGCGCTTCGCGCGATTCCCGACGAGGCGGGCATCCGGAACAACCTCGCGATTGCGCTGGCGCAGCAAGGGAAGCCAGACGAGGCGATCGCGGCGATGGGGGCCGCCGTCGCAGCGGCGCCGGACTCCGCCATTGCACACCGGAACCTCGGCGATCTGCTGGTCGCCGCAGGCCGGGGCACTGAAGGCCTCGCGGAACTGGAGCGGGCCACGCAACTCGACCCAACGGATCCGTCTGCGCACTACAACCTCGGCGTGGCCCTCCTCGACGCCGAACGCCTCGACCAGGCCGTCGTCCAGTTCCAGAAGACGCTCGCCTTGACACCAGATTCCGAGGATGCGCACAACAACCTTGGCATCGCGCTGGGTGCGCTGGGACGGGTGGCCGAATCCGAAGCACAGTTCAGGGCGGCGCTGGCGGTGAACCCGCAATCAGTCGAGGCCCGGAAGAACCTCGCGTTGCTCCAGGAGCTGCTCCGCCAGCGTGATCGCGCGTCGCAGCGCAAGTAGATCTGGCGGCGACTGGGGGCCCCGGTCACCGGATCGCGTATGCTCGTCGCCGCTGTGACCCCGTGCAACAGGTCCGCTCGCCAGCCGCGCACCGGCGTCTGCCGGACGGCTCGGCGTGCCCTGCTGATGGCCCTGCTGCCCCTCTGGCTGCCGGTACCCGCCTCCGCCCAGGCGGCACCCACCTTCTCGCGCGACGTCGCGCCGATCGTCTTCAGGTCGTGCGCGCCGTGTCACCGCTCGGGCGGTCCGGGGCCGTTTCCGCTGACCACCTACGCGGAGGTGCGGCAGCGGTCGACGTTGATCGCCACGGTCACCCGCAGCCGCTACATGCCGCCCTGGAAGGTGGACGCCGGCCTCGGTCCGTTTGTCGGACAGCATCCCCTGACCTCCGCCGAATTGGACACCATCGACAGGTGGTCACATGCGGGCGCACCGGAGGGCGACCCAGATGAGACCCCCTCGCTCCCTCCGCAACCAGACGGATGGCTGCTGGGAACGCCCGATCTCCAGGTCACGGTCCCCGAGGCGTTCGTCCTGGACCCGGTGCCCTCGGACGTCTTCAGGATCTTCGCGATCAGGATTCCCGTGACGAAGCGGACCTACGTCCGCGGCATCGAGTTCCACCCGGGGAATGCTCGCGTCGTCCATCACGCCAACATCCGCGTGGACCGCACGTCGAACACGCGGCTCCTGGACGCCGCGGACCCGCTACCCGGTTATGAGGGGCTCATGCCTCGGTCGGCGGAGTATCCGAGCGGACATTTCCTCGGATGGACCCCAGGCCAGGTGGCGCCACTCGTCGAGCCGGATCTGGCGTGGCCGCTGGAACCTGGTAGCGATCTCGTCGTACAGCTCCACCTCCAGCCGAGCGGCGCCGTCGAGCGGGTGGAACCGACCATTGGCTTCTACTTCTCTGACGAACCGCCGCGGCGCGTTCCGACCGTGCTCCGGCTCGGGTCGCAGTCGATCGCCATCGACCCCGGCGATCCGCACTACGTGATCCGTGACGCTTACACGCTGCCCGTCGACATGACGCTGCTGGCGATGCAACCCCACGCCCACTACCGCGCCCGCGACATTCGAGGAACCGCGACGCTTCCGGACGGATCGACGACAACGCTGATGCACATCAGCGACTGGGACTTTCGCTGGCAGCATGTCTACCGGCTCGAGAGGCCGGTGCCGCTCCCCAAAGGCACCAGGCTCGCAATGGAGTTCACCTACGACAACTCAGCCGACAACGTCCGGAATCCGGTCCAGCCACCGGGTCAGGTCTGGTGGGGTCAGCGGTCCAGGGACGAGATGGGCGACCTCTGGTTCCAACTGGTGGCGAACACCGACGCCGACCGTCCGATCATCGACGCCGAGATCCTGCAGAAGATGACGGCCGAGGACATTCGTGGCTACGAGACGATGCTCACGGTCGATCCGAACGACGTGGAGCTGCACGACGATGTGGCGGTGTTGTACTTGGGACTGCACCGTGTCACGGACGCGGTGGCGCACTTTCGGGCCTCGGTCAGGCTGCGTCCCGAGTCGGCGGCCGCGCAGTTCAACCTGGGGACCGCGCTGATGATGGCCGGCCAGACGGCGGACGCCATCGTCGCGCTGCGCACCTCCATCGAACGAAGGCCCGACTACATCCTCGCGCGCAACAATCTTGGACGAGCGCTGCTGGTTCAGGGGAACACGGGCGCCGCCATCGCAGAGTTGCAGGAGGCCCTGCGGCTCGATCCGTCGGACCACTCCGTGCTGTTCAACCTGGCGGAGGCCTACGCCGCCGCCGGCTTCACGGACCTGGCGGTCGCCACGGCCGAGAGGCTGCTGCGACGTCAGCCTCCAGAAGCCCTGGCCGATCAGGTACGCCGGCGTCTGCAGCAGTACCGCCGGCCCTGACGCGCGGCTACTCGCGCAGCAGCCCGAGCAGCTTGTCCGTGAGCGCCGGCCCCAGGTCGTCGACCTTGGCGATGCGGGTCGCGTTCGTGTAGAACTGCGACACATCGTGGCCGATGCCGATGGCTGCCAGCTTCACCGGCGAGCGCCGCTCGATGTGCTGCACCACCGCAGCCAGATGCCCATCCAGGTAGTCGCAGCCGCTGGCCGCGAAGTTGGCCTCATCCATCGGCGTTCCGTCCGACACCACCACCAGAATGCGGCGCTGCTCGGGGCGGGCCAGCAGGCGCCGGTGCGCCCAGGTGAGCGCCTCGCCGGCGATGTTCTCCTTCAGCATCTCGTCGCGCAGGAACAGGCCAAGCGCCAGCCGCGCGCGGCGCCACGGTACGTCGGCGCCCTTGATGACGAGGTGCTCAAGGGCATTGAGGCGGCAGGGGTTCTCGGGATAGCGGGCCTCGGCCCACTGACGCGCCGGCCCGCCATCGAGCCTGGCCTGCAGGAGCGAGGCGTAGAGGGCGGCCGCCAGCGGCTCGGCGGGCTGATGCCCCGCGTGGAGTTCGTCGTGCTGGCAGCGCGAGCGCGATATTGTGGAACAGCGTCATGTTCTCGGCCCACGTGACAACCGCACGCGGCGACATCACCGTCGACAGGTCGCCGTCGGCGAAGCCACGGCGCGACAGCACGACGTTCATCTCCTGGTCCTGCGACAGGTCGTTCAGCGTGACCGCGATGTTCCAGCGGTCCATCTGTCCCTGGTTGAGCGGCTGCGTGCCGTGGTAGAGCCCCGTGGCATCGCCCAGTCCGATGGTGTTCGCCGTGGCAAACAGGCGGGATGCCGGATGCGGCTCGATGACACGGCTCTGGTCGAGCAGCGTGAGCCGCCCTTCCACTTCGAGCACGCGCTGGATGACAAACATCACGTCGGCGCGGCCGACATCGTACTCGTCGAACACCAGCGCGCACGGACGCTGCAGCGCCCACGTCAGGATTCCCTCCTGGAACTCGGTCACCTGGCGCCCCTCGCGCAGCACGATCGCGTCCTTGCCGACGAGGTCCATGCGGGTGACATGCCCATCGAGGTTGACGCGCACGCACGGCCAGTTGAGACGCGCCGCCACCTGCTCGTCGACGACGGAGAACGCCGGCACCTGCAGGTCGGTGTCGATGTTGAAGACGTCGCGGGCGGAGACGGTGCGGTCGGGCAGGTTCGGATCCACTGGGTGCATTCTAGCGAACCGGTGCGAACGGGGCGCAGGCGGGTGGCCGCCGGGGCGGCGGCACAAACGACAACCGCCAGGCACAGCGTGGCGCTGTACCTGGCGGCGTGATCAGGCGCTGACGTGTGGCGACGCGCTTACGGCTTCGGGCGCGTGCTGATCCAGACGTTGCGGTAGATGGTGCCCGGGATGGTGGCCGACTCGGTACCGCTGCGGCCCGACGGCGTCCCGATGAACGCGTAGTGCGGCTGCGGGTTGTAGGAGCCGCTCGCGCTGTTACGTGAGATGTCGTAGATCAGCCGGCCGGTTGGCCCGCCCTCGTTCACCGTGACGCGCACGGTCTTGCCCCAGGTGTAGCGCCAGTAGTACCAGGTGTTCGGATCGAGGTTCTTCACCGAGATCAGGCGCTGCTCGGTGGTCGGCTCGTAGCGGACCGAGGTGTCGGTGGCCGAGCCGTAGAGCACACGGTAGGTGATGGAGTTGGGCGGCGAGCCGGCGGTGCCGCGGAACTGCACGTCGACCCGGTAGTCGTTGGTGATGTATTCGCTCGTGTCGGGGTTGCCCTGCATCATGCCGAACACCTTCGACTTGTCGCCGGGCGCGTTAGTGCGGAGCCCCTTGATTTCCATCGCGAACTCGCCGCTCTGGATCGTCTGCGGGATGGCGTAGCGCACGTAGCTGCCGGTTGTCTCGAGCTTGACGCCGTCCGACGACCAGGACACAGGGCCGACCACCTGGCCGAGCGTCACGCCGTTGTAGAGCGGGTCGAACACTTCGTTGCCGCGGATGTAGCCACCCTCGGACGAAATGAATGAGCCGTTGGCCGACCACGGGCCGGCGTCGTTGCCGTACTCGGCGCGGGCGCGCCAGGTGTGGCGGACCTTGAACTCGAGCTGATTGGTGATCTTCCACGACGCGGCGCCGACCGGCCCGGAGTCCTGCACCATCGTGCCGGCCGGGTTGAACACCTGGAAGCGATACGAGAGCGCGCCCGGCAACGTGGCGCCGAACTTCACCGATACGGCCGACACGACCAGCGTCGCCGCGTCGGTCTGCTGCGCGTCGTTGATCGGTGACGACAGCGTCGGCGCCGATACCTTCAACGTCGAGCCGTCAGCGGCGGCGGCCGCATTGGCAGCTGCGGCGCCGGTCGGCGACGTCGGGGTCGATGACTGGCGGCTGCATGCGATGGCCAGCGCCAGTAGCGCTGCAATGCCTGTAACCGTGAACCTTCTGGACATCCGAAACTCCTGCCGTGATGCGAGTAAAAAGAGTCGAGTGGGTTTGCGCTGTCGAACCTAGAAACGCAGGCGCAGGCCGAGGCCAGCCTGCAGGCCGCCAACCTTGAGATCGGGTACCGCCGGCAGATCGGTCTTGCCTGCCGCGTAGCGCACGAAGATCCCGACTAGATAGTTCTGTGCGAGACGGTAGTTGCCCTCGCCGCCGACGTTGAACCCGATGGCGCTCTTGGACTGCGAGGCGGTGACCGTGGTCAGGTTCTGCGTGCCGGTGGCGACCGTGGCCGTCGCCAGATCGTGCTTCACGTTGAAGATCGACGGGCCACCAGCCAGCACGAGTTCGAGCTTGTCGGACACGCGGTGGAACCACACGGCCTGCAGGTGCACGCCGAGCTGCGTGTGCTTGAGGCCCGTGGCAGTGGCCGTCACGGTTTTGGGACGATTGAAGAAGAGCAGGTCGGGAATCGACGCCACGACGGCACTGTCTGAGGAGCGCGCGTTGAAGTAGGTGACCCCAACGGCGACGCCGACGCTCGGCATCACCCGGTAGCCGACCGACCCACCGAACACCGGCCCGTTGTGAATCGGCTGGCTGGTCGTTACGGTCGCCGTTTCGTCATAGAGACTGAAGCTGGTTGACGAGCTCACGGTGCGCTGCGTCGTCTGCGCCCCGAACTCGATGCCGGCGAACAGCTTCTGCTCGGGCGCGGCACCCTGTGCCTGCGCCTGTTGCACCCCGGCCAGCAGCAGGCCGGCCATTACGGTTCCTACGAAAGTCGAATTCGTCACACGATTCCTCTCTGTTTATCTGGTCGAAGGACACGGCGCGTCACAGTGCATCGCCCGGCTTCTCGCGGGCGCCCCTGCGCCCCGCGAATTCGAGCACCATGATGTTCCGCAACATCACCGATACGGTCTCCGAACGGCGTGCGTCGCGGAGCAGCGTCCGGATGCCCTCGAAGATGCGGGCATCCTCGGCGGGCAGGTCTTCTTCTTCGAGCACATCCTGGATGACCAGCTCGAGGCTGTTGGCGGTCATCGAGTCGTCGAAGGCGATGAGCGCCCGGCCGTCAGACAGCGGCACCAGCATCACACCGGTCCGCTGCTCGAGCGTACGGGTGGGGTTCACCACGATCACCGCCCGCGCACCGAACGACACGAGTTCGGCCGGCGGGTGCGGTTGCTCGACCAACTGCGGCTGCGTCAGCCGCACGACCGCGCGGCTCAAGTCGTGATCGATCGCATCGAGCGCCTTGATGATGTGTTCGGGGAGCGTCAGGGTCACGGGGCGCGAGGGCTCCGTGAACTTGCGCGGACGCCCCCGTTTGGGCGTGAGCGATTGGATCGACAGACTCAAGATTGCCACGGATTATTCCCGAAGGTGCCGTTAATTTTCAACTAGAAATTCATTTCAATTCCCAGAGACTTCCCGCGCCACCGCGAGGAACGCATTGGCGGCATGCGACCGGTGCGCGTTGCGGCAGACCAGCGTGAGCTGGCGCTTGCGCGAGATGCCCTGTACCGGCACCGCCACCAGGCGGCCGCTGGCGATTTCCGTTACCGCGCAGCGGCGCGGCAGCAGGGCGACGCCGAGCTCCAGTTCCACCGCGCGCTTGATGCCGTCGAGACTCGGCAGTGCAATGACCATGTTGAGCGCGATGTGCTGCTCTTCGAACAGGCGCAGCACGCGCTCGCGCGCCGGCGATGGATCGTTGTGCGCCACGACCGGCACACCGGCGGCGTCAGCCATCGACACCTGCTTCCGCTTCGCGAATGGATGGTTTGGCGGCACCAGCATCACGAGCTCGTCCTCGCCGACGACCACCTCGAGCAGCCCTTCCTCCTGCGGACGGAAGGTGAGCGCGCCGAAGTCGAGACTCCCCTGCTGCACTTCAACGGCAATCTGCCGCGCCGGCACGCGCCGCACGTCGAACACGATGTCGGGAAACCGCTCGCGGAAGGTGGCCATGAGCGGCAGCAGCGTGTGGATGGCGGCTTCGTTCGCGCCGATGAGGACGCGGCCGCGCCGCAGATCGCGCAGTTCGCGCATCGCCGACTCGGCCTCCTCGGCGAGCCGCACCAGCCGCTGCCCGTAGTTCTGCAACACCCGCCCGGCGTCTGTGAGGGTGCCGCTCTTCGACGACCGGTCGAACAGTTGCTCACCGAGGTCGTCCTCCAGCCGTTTCACCGCCTGGCTGACGGCCGGTTGCGTGCGGTGCACTTTAGCCGCCGCGCGCGAAAAGCTGCGCTCCTCAGCCACCGCAAGGAAGATGCGAAGGGCGGTCAGGTCCATAAATTATTCTTATCATAACGTAAAGATTATCGCTTTGACTTCTAGCTGACCGGCGGCTACAACTGAATACTATGAGCCACGATTCCTCTCGAATTGTCGTCTTTGACACCACGCTGCGCGACGGTGAACAGGCACCCGGTTTCTCGATGGACGTGCCGTCCAAGTTGAGCATGGCGCGTGCCCTCGACGCACTCGGGGTGGACGTCATCGAGGCTGGTTTCCCGATCGCCTCGCCGGCTGATGCTGAAGCCACCCGCCAGGTGGCGCTCGAGGTTCGCCGGCCGATCATCGCGGCGCTCGCCCGCTGCCGCCCCAAAGACATCGACGAGGCGGCCAAGGCGCTCGAACCGGCCGAGCGCAAGCGCATTCACACCTTTCTGGCCACCTCCGACCTGCACCTCTCGGCCAAGCTGCGCATGACGCGCGAGCAGTGCCTCGAGGCGATCGTGGAGAACATCAGCCGCGCCCGCAACCTGGTGGACGATGTGGAGTTTTCGGCAGAGGATGCGACGCGCAGCGATCGCGACTTCCTCTGCCGGGTTGTCGAGGCCGCCATCAACGCCGGGGCGTCGACCATCAACCTCCCCGACACCGTCGGCTACGGCGTGCCCGAGGAAACGCGCGAGTTCTTCGAGCAGATCATCGGCCGCGTGCCGAACTCGGACAAGGCGATCTTCAGCACCCACTGCCACGACGACCTCGGTCTCGCCGTCGCCAACAGCCTGGCGGCCGTGCAGGGCGGTGTCCGGCAGATCGAGTGCACCATCAACGGCATCGGCGAGCGCGCCGGCAACGCCTCGCTCGAGGAACTGGTGATGGCGCTGCGCGTTCGCCAGGATCGCCTGCCGTACGACACCGCGATCAACACGCCGCTGCTGTTCGAGACGAGCCAGTTGCTCTCGCAGCTCACCGCCGAACCGGTCCAGTCGAACAAGGCGATCGTCGGGCGCAACGCCTTCGCGCACGAAGCCGGCATTCACCAGGACGGCATGCTGAAGGATTCGCGCACCTACGAGATCATGCGGCCGATCGACGTCGGGCAGCAGGCCAACCAGCTCGTCCTCGGCCGTCACTCTGGCCGCCACGCCGTCGGCCAGCGCGCCGAGCAGCTCGGCCTCACGCTGAACGCCGACGAACTCGCGCAGGTCTACCACGCCGTCGTCACGATGGGCGAACACCGCAAGTCGATCGGCGACAACGACATCCGCCGGATGGTCGAGCGCGTCCGCTCGGGCCAGAGCGCGGAAGTAGCTGGCTGACGCCAGCCAATCTTCAATCGTGAATCGTCAATCGCGAAAGTGAAGACAGTTTCACTGCGACGATTGACGATTCACGATTAGCATTTCGGCATGATTCCTCTACGGGACGTC
>Ga0114974_10002627_pt1 | contig 13797 bp, 15 predicted proteins | sample S_130206_EF_Meta_FD_87318 | JGI IMG/M metagenome (GOLD analysis project Ga0114974, IMG submission 87318) | Freshwater microbial communities from Lake Simoncouche, Canada to study carbon cycling - S_130206_EF_MetaG | ecosystem: Environmental > Aquatic > Freshwater > Lake | place: Lake...
CGCCTGACGCTTACCGGTTGGGCCGCTACCGTCCAAGGTTATGAGAGCAATTCTCCCGATTGAACGCACTGCTCATGCCTGCACCTCTAACATGCGCTGCTGATGGGTCTGGTTCGCTGGTTCCTGCCCGCGTCCTCGTCACCGGCGGCACAGGTTTCCTTGGCCGCCGACTCGTTGAACGCCTGCTCACGGCCGGACGCTCCGTAACCATTCTTGGTCGTACACCTGCGCCTGACCTTGAAAAACGCGGCGTTCGTTTCATCCGCGCTTCGCTCGAAGACGCTTCCGCCGTTCAAGCCGCCTGCGCGGGCATCACCACCATTTTCCATACCGCGGCCAAAGTGGGTGTCTGGGGTCGCTACCACGATTTTTTCCGTACCAACGTCCTCGGTACGCGAGCTCTGCTCGCAGGGGCCCGGGAGCACGGGGTTACGCATTTCATCCACACGAGCACCCCGAGCGTCGTTTACAACGGCTGCGCGCTTTCCGGCGCCGATGAATCCCTCCCGCTCACAACCGCGTGCCCGAGCCCTTATCCACTCACTAAAGCCCTCGCAGAACGCGAGGTTCTTGCCGCCCACAACTCATCGCTTCGCACCATTGTCCTGCGGCCGCATCTTATTTGGGGCGTCGGTGATCCCCATTTAGTGCCGCGTGTGCTCGCTCGTGCGCGTGCCGGCCGGCTCCGCATCGTCGGCGATGGACAAAACCAAGTCGACATGGTCCACGTCGAAAACGCCGTCGACGCGCACCTCCTCGCGGAACACGCCCTCATCCAGCCTCACCGATTAGGGGATACTTGCGGCGGCGAAATTTTGCCCGAACAATCAGCCCAACCATCAACGATATCGCCGCAATCTGCCGGCGGCCGGGCGTATTTTATCACCAACGGCGAACCGGTTTATCTTTGGGCTTGGATTAATGAGCTACTCGTCGCCCTCGGAGAACCACCGGTCACCAAAAAAATTTCTCTGTGTACGGCGAGTGCGTTGGGTGCGCTGGCTGAAACCGCTTGGCGTTTTTTACCGCTCCGCGGCGAACCGCCCATGACGCGTTTCATCGCCGCGGAACTTGCTAAAGATCATTGGTTCGACCTCGCCGCTGCGCGTCGCGATCTCGGGTACGCACCGCGCATCAGTATGGTGACAGGCACCGCCGAACTCGTGGCCTCGCTTCGCGCCGAAAAATAGACCTCCGGCTCCCTTTTCCGATGATGACCGTCCGCCAAATTCTACCGCCTGCGCTCGCGATGTCCGCGATCGTGCTCGGGTCCAATATACTCGTGCAGTTTCCGATAAATCCCTGGCTCACGTGGGGCGCATTCTCGTACCCGGTGGCGTATTTTGTCACCGATGTCTGCAATCGCACCTCGGGTCCTGCGCTCGCGCGACGCGTGGCTTGGGTAGGTTTTTCCGTTGGGCTCATTCTTTCCATATTGTTTGCGCCCGCGCGTATCGCGTTTGCCTCCGGTGCGGCTTTTATTATCTCTCAACTCCTCGACGTCGCCGTTTTTAACCGGCTTCGGCGCACGAGTTGGTGGAAGGCGCCGTTCTTCGGTTCCGCTGCGGCGTCCGTCGTCGACACTTCTATTTTCTTCTGTGTCGCTTTCGTGGGCTCGACGATCGCTTGGCTTCCACTCGCCGCGGGCGATCTTGGCGTAAAACTTTTCATGGCGCTCGCCTTGCTTCCGCCGTACCGCGTGCTCGTGAATCGGCTCGCACCGCCGAGCTCGGTTTAAGTTTTTCCGCCGCCCCGCTGCCTCACGGCCTCGAACAGGGTGATGATGGTCGCCATCGCGACATTCAATGAATCGGCCTGTCCGGCCATCGGGATGCGAACGGGTACATCGCAGTTTTCCAGCCAAAATTGACTCAACCCGTACTGTTCGCTGCCCATCACTACCGCAAGCGGACCGCGCAAATCGACATCCGAGTAAATTTTTTCCGCGGCCGGTGTTGTCGCCACGGAACGAACGCCTTTTTCCCGCAACCAAGCCTGCACGCGCGTGCTTTCTTCCACCACCAGTGGCACGGAAAACAAAACGCCGGTCGAAGCCCGCACTACATTAGGATTAAAAATATCCGTCACAGGATCACACACGATCACTGCGTCGCAGCCCGCTGCGTCCGCACTGCGCAAAATTGTGCCAAGATTTCCCGGCTTCTCGATCGCTTCAACCACGAGGTAAAAGGGATTTTCCTTCGCTGGTAGATCGCTCAGCGCTCGCCGCCATTGCGGTGCCACCGCAAGTAATCCATCGGGTCGTTCCCGATACGCTACTTTGGCAAAAGCATCTTTCGTAAATTCAAACGCCATCGCGCCGGCCGCCTCCGCTTGCGCAATCAACGACGGCTCGTTCTCGCCTAAGAACCAATCTGGGGAAAAATAAATTTCCTGTAGTTTTACGCCTTTCTCCAGCGCTCGGCGAATCTCCCGATAGCCCTCAACGAGAAATACGCCCGCTTCGTCGCGCGGGCGGCGATCGCGCAATTTCACGAGTTGTTTTACGCGCGGATTTTGGAGACTGGTAATTTTTTCGGGAGCCACGTCTCCAGCGCACCATGAAACCCGCGAAACACACGAAAAAAGAATCCTCTTCGTCTTCTTCGTTTTCGTGTATTTTGTGTTTCCTGTGGTAAACCCCAAAAAGAAATCCAACGACCTGCCGTTCCCGTATCACACCGAGCTCGAGCTGGAGATCGCCACCCTCACCAACCATGGCGTGGGTCTGGCGCGCGTTCCGCACCCAGAAGACGCCACCGCCAAATGGGTCATCATGGTTCCCTTCTGCCTGCCGGGTGAACGAGTCCGCGCCCGTATTTTTCGCAACCACAAGAATTACTCCGAGGCCGATCTTGTCACCATGCTCACGCCCTCGCCGCACCGCATTGCGCCTGTGTGTCCGCTTTTCACCCGTTGTGGCGGCTGCCAATATCAACATTTTACCTACAGCGAGCAGCTCCTTTGGAAACAGCGCCAAGTCGCCGAATTACTCGAACACATGGCTGGCGTCACGCACGCCGTGAATCCAGTCATCGGTTCACCCAAACCATACGGCTACCGCTCGAAAATCACCCCGCATTTCAATCCCCCCCGCGACCCCGCGACGCCCCCGCCCATCGGCTTTCTGCGCCAAGGCACCCGTTTCGACATCCTTGACGTCCCGCGCTGTGATATCGCGACCGACGCCATCAATGAAAAACTCCCTGCCGCCCGCGCTGCCATCCACGCCCGCGCCGCGAGCGGCGAATATTTGCGCGCGGCCACGCTTCTGCTCCGCGATGCCGGCGGCCAAGTCACCACCGACTACGAGGCGATTATCACCGAAACAGTCGGCGACTTAAAGCTCCGGTTTCTCTCGCGCGATTTTTTCCAAAACAATCCGTTTATCTTGCCCGCGTTCACCGCCTACGTGCGCGCACGTGCCGCCGCGGCCGGCGCGCGGTTTTTAGTTGATGCCTATTGCGGCAGCGGACTTTTCGCGCTTAGTGCTGCGCCCGCCTTTGAACGTGTCGCGGGCATCGAGCTCAGCGAGTCCTCAATCCGCTTCGCCCGCCAAAACGCTGAAGCCAACCGCATTACCAACGCCACGTTTCAAGCGGGTGACGCCGCGACGATTTTCGCGGGCCTTGATCCCGTTTTCGCCCCCGCCGAGACCGCCGTCATCATTGATCCCCCGCGTAAGGGCTGCGACGAATCGTTTCTTAACCAACTCATCGCCTTCGGCCCACGCACCGTGGTCTACGTGAGTTGCGATCCGGCGACCCAGATGCGTGACCTCAAAGGATTCCTCGCTGCCGGTTATGTGCTCACTGATGTCCAGCCTTTCGACTTATTCCCGCAGACGCGCCACCTCGAATGCGTGATTACCTTAGGCCGGGAAAAAGCTTCGAGCTCAATCCAGACGGACTGATTTTCTTAAGCTTTAGTATCGCGCATTCACTCAAGGCAGGGCTTTGGCCTTGTTTACAGGTACGTGAACTTCGAAGCGCTTCATAAAAAAGGGCACGTACGGCGCGTTCCAATATACGCCATAGGCCTCGCCGGCAGGTTCGATCGCGGGTTTTTGATCCGCCATCCAAGCCAGCAACTCGGTGCGGGCTTTTTCGAAATTCTCCCGCGAGTAACCGCCGCGTTCGCCGCGGCTCGCGACGTGGCGCTCGGGCACGTTGATCACCTCGACGCCAGATTCATTGCCGGCGACTTTGGCGCGTTCGCTTGTGGCCACCCAGAAATACATCGCAGCATCGTTGATGCGGGCTTCGACCGGCGTGGTCATGGCGATTTTGTGGCGTGAGATGTAGCGAAAAAGGGGGCCGAAGAGATTATCGGCGCCGTCAAAGTAGTTGCCGCGTCCGGCGGATTGCAGGAGCACACCGGCGGGCAGGGTTTTTAATTCTGAAGTGCCGGGGGCGGTCGGCGGAAAGGCTTCTTGGGCAGACATGGGCAGCAGGGTGGTGAAAAAGGCGAGAACAAGGAGTAACCGGGGCATTTGAGTAGACTAGTGGAAGCGGATAAAAACGCAAATCCGGTTCCATCCGGTTTGGCGGGAAACACTCAGCGATTGCCTCTTAGGCGGCCTATTGGCGTCGTGGGATGTGGCTTTCACCCCTTTCGCTCAAAACGTTTCCCACCATGCGTCTCATTGACCTTTCTCAACCCCTCTTTGATCGCGCGCCAAATTGCCCCGTCCACCCGCCGGTGTCGTTTCGGCGTATAGCGGATCATCCTGCCGATGGTTGGCGTATGGAGGAAATCGCGATGGCGACTCACACCGGCAGCCACCTTGATGCCCCGCTGCATAAAATCGCGGGTGGCCGGAGCATTTCGGATTTACCCCTAGAGACCTTTGTCGGTCCGGCTCGAATTGGTGATGTACGTGGGTTGGAGCCGGCGGCGCCGATCACAGCGGAGTTGCTCGCGGCGAAACTGTCGGGGTTGGTCGCGGGAGAAATTGCTTTGTTAGCGACGGGTTGGGGTGAACGACGAGCGATGAACGAGGAGTGGCTTTATCGTTCGCCGTATGTCGATCCGTCGGGTGCGCGTTGGCTGGTTGAGCACGGGGTGCGTGGCGTGGGTATTGACCATTATTCGATTGGCGGCAGCGGACCGCTTAACGCCGAGACGCACACGATTTTACTCGGGGCGGGCGTATGGGTTGTCGAAGAACTCAAATTTCCGGAGGAAGTGTTCGCGCTGCCTGCACCGCAGAAATTCTGGGCACTCCCGCTTAACTGGCCGGGTTGTTCCGGCGCGTTTTGTCGACCGGTGTTAGAAGTACAATGACGTATTGAGCCAAAATACCCCCGCCTCGCCGCAGGGTTGCATGGAAACCAACAGTTAAGAGATGCTTCCAATGTGATTATTTTAAAAGAAGCCAGGTTGCACCGGATTGAGCTACGAGCACGGATGCCGTTTCGCTACGGCATCGCGACGATGACGGAGTTGCCGCATGTCATCCTTGCGCTCACTTTTGAAATCGACGGCCGTACCGCCACCGGCATCGCCGCGGATCATCTCCCGCCGAAATGGTTTACTAAAGATCCTGCGCGGGCGCCGTTGGACGAGATTAACGATATGGTCGCTGTGATTCGCGCCGCGGTGAATCACGCTCGCGAGGTCCAGGCGCCAACGGTGTTTGGTTTTTGGCGGGAGGTTTACGCCGCGCAGGTGGTTTGGGCGGAGCGCGGAAACGACGGTATAAAAATACCGCCGCTACTTGCGCATTTCGGGACCTCGCTTGTCGAGCGAGCGTTGATCGATGCGTTTGGCCGCGCGCGCGGGGTAAGCTTTGCGACGGGGCTGCGGGAAAATATTTTCGGCGTAGATCTTGGGGCCTTGCGGACCGAGCTCGCAGGTTCGGCGCCCCGGGATTGGCTGCCGGCGCAACCGGCGACGACGTTGATCGCGCGGCACACGGTGGGTCTTGGCGATGCACTTGAAGACGGTGACATCACACCGGAAGAGCGCGTGGACGATGGTTTGCCGCAGGCGCTGGATGCCTGCGTACGATTTTACGGTCTCCGGCATTTTAAGATCAAAATCAATGGCGAGGCGGCGCGCGACCGGGACCGGCTTACGCGCATGGCAGGAATTTTCGCGCGCGAATGCGCGGGGCGCGATTGGGCTTTCTCGCTCGATGGCAATGAGAGCTTTCGTGAAGTCGGTGCGTTTGCCGACTACGCGCGCGGACTGATGGCGACGCCAGCACTGTCGGCTTTATGGCCGCGGTTGTGGTTTATCGAGCAACCCTGGCACCGTGACGTCGCGCTTTCGCCTGCGATTGGTGAGTTGGTGCGAGCCTGGCCGGAGCGCCCACCGATCATCATCGACGAATCCGATGGCGAATTGAGCAGCATGCCGTCGGCGCTCGCTCTGGGCTACGCCGGTACGAGCCACAAAAACTGCAAAGGTATTTTTAAAGGTGTGGCCAATGCGTGTCGGTTGGCGCAGCGGCGCGCAGCCGGAGAGACGGGCCTAATGAGCGGCGAAGATTTGAGTAACGTCGGGCCCGTGGCGCTTTTGCAGGATCTTGCGGTACAAGCGGCTTTGGGGGTGACGAGTGTAGAGCGCAACGGGCATCATTATTTCAAAGGCCTCTCCGCGTGGCCGGCGGCCGTGCAAGCCCATGTGTTGGCGGAGCATGGCGATGTGTATTGCCCAGCGGCGAATGGAGCCGGTTGGCCGCGCGTGAACGTGGTCAACGGCGAGGTGCGGATCAGCTCAGTCACGCACGGGCCGGGCTTGGGCGCCGCGCATCCACCGCTTGAGGGTTTGGCGAATGTGGGGGTTTGAGGGGTTTTTCGCACTCCGGCCTTGCGCGGGATGACGCAGGGCTTCCTGTTTCGGCGCATGAAAGTCACGTTCACCACCAAGGAATACGCGCGCATCCTCGAACTCGCTTACATGGGTTTGCGGGTCGCTAACAGCGAGAGCGAGACGCCGGATATTTTGCCTGAGCGTTACGCCGATGCGGCGCAAAAATTATTTGCCCTAGCGACACCGCTCGGCTGCGCGGATCTTGTGGAGGAAGTAGCGGAGGAGGAATTCCAGCCTTCGGAAAAATTGGAAACTGGTCCCGTACTTGCAAAGCTCGTGCGATTTACCGAGGACGCATTTTGGCGTGAGTTGGTGGAGCGGCTGGCGGAGCGCGACCTGCGCTCGGAGCTCGGTGCGACGAAACTCACCGAGGAGTTGAACGAGGGAGAGGAAAAACGACTCGAGGAAATTGAAGATAGTTATTGGCGCGAGTTTGAAGCGAAGGGGACGGATTTCTTGGTGTTGCTCAAGGGCGGGCGCGGATGAGCGCGTCGGCTAAGCCAGATCGCTCGCGAGATTTTTTTAATTCCGAGTTTATCTTTCTGAATGATTAGGTTGGCTGCGGCGATGCAACCAACGCTTCTTGTGCTCGCGGCTGGAATGGGATCGCGCTATGGCGGCCTTAAACAAATCGACCCCGTCGGACCCGCGGGTGAGACGGTGCTCGACTATGCGGTGTTCGATGCGGTGCGAGCCGGTTTCAAGCGCGTGGTGTTTGTGATTCGGGAGGAATTTGCCGAGCTCTTCAAAACTCAAGTCGCGGCCAAATACGCCGGGCTCATTGCGGTGGACTACGTATTTCAATCGCTCGCGGCGTTACCTGCAGGTTTTTCTGTTCCGGTGGGCCGCGAGAAACCATGGGGGACGGGCCACGCGGTCTGGTGCGCGCGCGCGGCGCTCGGCGGAAACTTCGCCGTCATTAACGCCGATGATTTTTACGGTTCCGATTCATTTGCGCAGCTCGGTAAATTTCTCGCCGTGCCCGCGCGGGCCGCGACGGGTTATGATCCGATGTCGGGTCATCGGCCGCCGCCGCCAATTTTGGCGGAGTTTGCGATGGTGGGTTTTCGCCTTGATCGGACCCTCTCGGAGCACGGTGCGGTTTCGCGCGGAGTGTGCTCGTTGCAGCAGAGTCAGCTGCGCGGTATCGTGGAGCAGACAGGTATTCTTGCGAGTGAGGTGGGCGTGGGCAAAAAGTATTCGGGCGAAGAAACCGTCTCGATGAACTGCTGGGGTTTTACGCCCGCGGTGCTGGCAGGGCTCGATGCACAGTTCCGAGAATTTTTAAAAGAGAAAGGCGCGGAGCTGAAGTCGGAGTTTTATTTACCAGCGGCGGTGGCGGGCATGGTCGTGCGCGCCGAAGCGACGGTGCGGGTGTTGCCGACGACGAGCACCTGGTTCGGTGTGACGTACCGCGAAGATAAGCCACGTGTGCAGGCAGCGATCGCGGATCTCGTGGCGCGGGGTCTTTATCCGGCGCGTTTATTTTAAAAAAGGGGCTGGGCAGGGATACACGCGAGGTTGACCCGAGGCTACGTGGCGGACTCGCTTTCTGAATTATGGCAACTGCTCCAAATCACCGTACCATGGCCGAGTATTTCATTCGCGGCCTTACTCAAGGCATGATCGACGCCGCCGAAGTCATCGCGTGGGCCGACGTTGTGATCGTCGACGCGCCGAAGACGGAAGACTGGATGTTGGAAATTTCCAGTTCGAGCTCTGAGGACCGCATGGGCGTTTTGCACCATTTGCACGCGGTCCAAGGCGAGGTCGATGAAGCCGCGGTCGTGGCAATGTTGGCGGCCAAACAATAACGAACCCGCTTCCGGTGGCGTTACTCATGAAATTTTCCCGACCCGAAGCTGATGTGTTTTTGCCCAAGGGCGGTGATGTGGTGCAGGCGCTCGCGCGAACCACGCATTTGTGTGTGATCGCTCACCAAGACGACATCGAGATCAACGCGTATCCGGCGGTGGCGGATTGTCTTGGGCGTGGCGATCGGTTTTTCACTGGCGTGGTTATGACCAACGGCGCGGGTTCGGCGCGCACTGGGAAGTTTGCGCACGTGACCGACGCCGAAATGCAGCTTATCCGCCTTGAAGAGCAGCGGACGGCGGCCTCGCTCGGAGCGTACAACCTTCAGTTGCAGCTCGCGCATCCGAGCGCGGATGTAAAAAAAGCCAGTCACGCGGGCGTCGCGGCCGATCTTGCCGCGATATTTGGCGGTTGTCGGCCGCAGGTGGTTTATTTGCACCAGCCGGCGGATAAACACGATACTCACGTTGCGTGTTTTCTGCGCTGCATCGAAGCGTTGCGGGCCTTGCCCCGGGATCAACGCCCGGCGCGCGTGCTTGGAGTCGAGGGCTGGCGTGATCTGGACTGGATCGCAGACCACGAGAAGGTGGCGATGGACGCCAGCGCGAATCCCGAGTTAGCGGCAAAACTCGTTGGCGTGTTTGAGTCTCAGATAGCGGGCGGCAAACGCTACGACCTTGCCGCGATGGGGCGTCGTTTGGCGAATGCTACTTTTTTCAATTCTCACGCGACCGATCAAACGAATGCCATTTCGCTCGCGATGGACCTCACGCCGCTCGTGGCGGATGATACGCTGAGCGTGCGTGAGTTCACGCTGGGACACATCGAGCGTTTGCGCGCCGATGTCGCGGCGCGACTGACGGCGATGGGCGGCTGAGTGAACTTTAACCTCCTGCGTTGCGAATAATTTACCATCCAGCGCGTACTGCGCCGGCTAATTTTGTTACGGCGTCCGATTAAATAGTAGAACGACACTCCCTCGCTCGCGTCATTTATTTTTTTAATCGATGAAATTCACCCTAGGATTTTTGATTTCTTTATTTTTTGCGTTGATCGGCGCGATGCGCGCTGGCGAAGCGCCGCGCACCTTTGGGCTTAACGCCGAAGGACTCGTTGCGGCGCGGGCGCGTTTGGCCGCGGGTGATGAGCGACTCGCGCCATCCTTAGACCTGTTGCGTGCCGAGGCGGATCGCCTCATGAAACTCCAACCGGCGTCGGTCATGGATAAAACACGGACGGCGGCGAGCGGTGATAAACACGATTATTTTAGCTTCGCGCCGTACTGGTGGCCGGATCCAAAAAAATCCGATGGTTTGCCCTACATCCGTGACGATGGCCGCGTGAATCCCGACAGTAAGCGTGGCACAGATTCCGGAGCGTTCAGCCGCACGTGCAACGCCGTCGAGACCCTCGGGCTCACGTATTGGTTTACGCGCGACGAGCGCTATGCCCAAAAAGCCGCCACGTTGACGCGCACGTGGTTTCTAGATGTCGCCACGAGTATGAATCCCTCGCTGGAGTACGCCCAAGCCATTCCTGGCATAAATAACGGCCGCGGCATCGGTATTCTTGAAGCGCGCCATCTAAGCAATCTCGTCGATGGCCTCGCCCTCATTGCGAGTTCGCCGGCTTGGTCCGCCGCGGACTCCACCGCGATGACGGGCTGGCTCACCGCGTACTATGAATGGGTCACCACGAGTAAAAATGGTCGCGAAGAAGCGGCCGCTGAAAATAACCATGGCTCCTGGTATGATGTTCAGGTCGTCGCGCTCGCCCTCAACCTCGGCCGCGTCGCTGACGCTAAAAAAATCGTCACCCAAGCTACAACGAAACGTATCCAACGCCAGATCGAGCCGGATGGCCGCCAGCCGCTCGAACTCGCGCGCACCAAGTCACTTGATTACTCCTGTTTTAATCTTGAGGCGCTCGTTCTACTCGCGCGCCTCGGCGAATCTGTCGGCGTGGACCTCTGGAAATTCTCCACTTCGGACGGGCGTAACCTCCGCGCCGCGCTGCGTCTGGTCGCGCCCTACGCCGACCCCGCAAAAAAATGGCCGAAAGAAGACATCAAAGTCACGAATCGCACGCGGATCTTGCCGTTTTTGGTTGAAGCCTTGCGGCATGGGCTCGATGCCAGTTTAAGTGCACCGCTTGCTCAACACCTCGGCCCTGCCGCTTCTGGCGAATATTGGCGTTTTGTTTGGGACGGAAAACTCTGATCACCAACACGTCTTTCTTAAAATGCCCCGCCTCCTTCGCGCTCGCGATAATCGCAATCAAGCTCTCGTCGAACCCGGCGTCGGTCGGCTCGCGTTGAGTTATTTTAACCTCATCCGTCTGGCTAGTGGCGAGACGCACACGATAAGCGTCGCGCGCTGCGAGTTGTTGGCCGTGGTTCTTGCTGGGGCGGCTGATATCGTCGTAGGCGAGCAGGAATTCAAAAATATCGGGCGTCGCGCTGGGATCTGGGACGGACCAGCGGATTCGGTTTATTGCGGTACGGGTGCGTTGGTCACGGTCCGCTCGTTGCGTGATGGCACGGAGATCGCCGTCGCTGGTGGCGTCTGCGTGCAAGCGCACGGGCCGTTTCACATTACGCCTGAAGAAGTCGAAATGGTCGAAGTCGGTTCAGCCGCGACGCATTCTAGGCGGCGTATCTATCACATCCTCGGGCAAAACGCTGCGGGCCGCGCGGGCAATCTACTTGTCAGTGAGCTTTACGCGGACGCCGGTTGCTGGTCTGGTTATCCGCCGCACAAACACGACACCGAGCGACCGCCCGAAGAAACCGCGTTCGAGGAAATTTATCATTATCGCTTCCGCCCTGAGACGGGTTTCGGCGCTCAGTTTTGCTACGAAGAACAAGCGGATCAACCGGTCGCGATCGCACCCCAGGTGGTGATGACGCGCCACGGTGACACTTTTTTAGTTGATCACGGTTATCATCCCACGGTGGCCTCGCCCGGACACGAAGGCTATATCTTCACTATTCTCGTCGGCGCACAGCAGCGTTCCCTTATCCAGTCTTTTGAGCCGCAACATCGGCACCTCATGGGGAAAATCCCGGGCATCGACGCGATGCGCAATAAATTCAAATGAACCCCACCCCCCACGCCCCGTTGAGTCCGCCCGAAAAAGAACGTCCGTGGCGTTGGGTCATCATCGCTCTGATTTTTCTGGGGACGGTGATTAACTATTTCGATCGGCTCGCTTTGCCTACGTTGGCGCCTGTACTGCGCGCTGAGTTTAAACTTTCCAATGTCGACTACGCGTGGATCGCGAACGCGTTTCTGCTGGTTTACGCGCTCTCTATGTTTCTGTGGGGCGCGGTGTTTGATCGCATTGGTAATCGCCTTGGTTTCGCCCTCGCGGTGGTGATCTGGTCGGTCGCGCAGGTTGGCACGGCGGCGGCGCGTGGGGTCGCGAGTCTCGGTTTCGTGCGCGGTGTGCTCGGGCTGGGTGAAGCGGGCAACTGGCCTGGTGCGACGCGCACCGTTGCGGCGTGGTTTCCGGCGCGGCAGCGGGCACTCGGTATGGGCATCGCCAATACCGGCGCATCGCTTGGGCCGGCATTTGCGATTCCGTTGATTATTTGGATGAGTGACGATTTTGGCTGGCGAGCGGTGTTTGTGATTACGGGTGTAATGGGTTTCGTCTGGCTCGCGCTTTGGCTGCTGCTTTACCCGAAAACTGAATCGGCCGGCGGCTCTGCCTCCGCCGCGCTCGTGCCTGCGCAGCCAGTGGCGTGGGGCGTGTTGCTGCGCCGCCGCGAGGTTTGGGGCATCGTAACGGCGCGATTTCTGGGTGATCCGATTTGGTGGCTCTATGTGAATTGGATGCCGCTCTATCTTGCGGATGCGCGCGGCTTCGATCTTAAGCAACTCAAGGCCACAGGTTGGGTTCCTTACGTTGCTGCGGCGCTCGGGGCGCTGGCGGGTGGCTGGTTCTCAGGGTTTATTCTGCGCCGTACGGGCGATGTGAATCGCGCGCGCAAGATGGCGATCATCATCGGCACCACGGCGATGTTGGCGGGTTTTGCGACGGCCTTCGCTTCGTCGGCGCCTGCGGCCATCGTGTGTTTAAGCATCACGCTGTTCGGATTTCAATTTTGGGTCGGCAATGTGCAGACGCTCGCGAGCGATTATTTTCCGGTGGGCGCCGTGGGCTCAATCGCGGGCTTCGCCGGTACCGCCGCAGGTTTGGGCGCCGTCATCTTTACATTTTCCACCGGTTGGGTGGTGGACCATTTTTCTTATACGCCGATTTTGATCACGGCGGCGGCGCTCGCGCCGTTGGCAACGCTGGCTTTGTTTTTTCTATCCGGCCGCGTGCGGCGGATTGATGTCACTTGATTTCTTATGGCCCAACCTAATTCGCTTTTCGATCTCACCGGGCGCACCGCGCTCATCACGGGTTCTAGCCAAGGCCTCGGTTTGGCGCTCGCTCGCGGACTGGGCGCGGCCGGCGCCTCACTGGTGCTCAATGGCCGAGATGCGGCTAAACTGGAGGCCGCCGCGGCGATGTTGCGCGCCGAAGGCGTAAAAGTAGCGACGGCGGCCTTCGATGTGACGAACGCCGAGGCGATCGCGCAAGCGGTGGCGCGAGTAGAAACGGAAGTCGCGCCGATTGATATCTTGGTGAACAACGCCGGCATTCAACGGCGCGCGCCGCTAGCCGAGATGAGCGAGATTCAATGGCGTGAGGTGATAGATACGAATCTCACCAGCGCGGTTCTCGTCACGCGCCAAGTCGCCCCGCGCATGATCGCGCGCCGCGCCGGGAAAATCATCAACACCTGCTCGCTCATGAGCGAAGTCTGCCGGCCCTCGACGGGTAATTACGCCGCGGCCAAAGGCGGCCTCAAGATGCTCACGCGCGCGATGGCGACGGAATGGGCGCGCCATAACCTCCAGATCAACGCCATCGGCCCCGGATATTTCGCGACTGAGCTCACGCAGCCCTTGGTGGATAACCCCGAGTTCAATCAATGGATCTGTGGCCGCACCCCCGCCGGGCGTTGGGGCCGACCCGACGAGTTGGTCGGCACCGCGGTGTTTCTTGCCTCGGGTGCTTCCAATTTCGTGAACGGCCAGATTATTTACGTGGACGGCGGTTTGTTATCCGCGATCTGAGTCGCCGGCGCTGGCCCGGGATAAAGATTTA